>Ga0153966_100268_pt1 | contig 26836 bp, 29 predicted proteins | sample TSFL050MetaG_FD_104738 | JGI IMG/M metagenome (GOLD analysis project Ga0153966, IMG submission 104738) | Attine ant fungus gardens microbial communities from Florida, USA - TSFL050 MetaG | ecosystem: Host-associated > Fungi > Mycelium > Unclassified | place: USA: Florida, Paynes | collected... | reverse complement strand
GTCTCCTCCGCCGCCCTCACTGTCTCCAGCACTCCCAGCCCGCCCACCACTCAATGGCGAAAATCCCGCTGAAAGGCCCGGCTGCCATTCTAATTATACATCCTCCTGTTGCTCGCCACTGGCCGTCTCGGCCCCAGAGACTCTGCACAGGAGGCCCATATGTGTGGCTTGGACAGGGTATCTGCAGATTATCCCAGGTAGTATTTCAGCAGACTCGTACCCCTTCTGTCCTCTACCCGTGTTCCGGAGTTTATCCGATGCCTGATCAGCGGAGTTTCAGCAACTGTACAGTTTATTCGGGTGGCTGAGTTACGTCATCCCTGCTAAGCGCACACCATCATCCAAGGTGTGATCAACTGACAGCTTTCTTTCAGATCTCAAGTCAATGGGTCAGCAATTTCTGTGCCTCTGCCTACTACACTAACACACCCCACAGTCAATCTCCGTTCTCAAAAGCGCCTCGCCGCCAGCATCGCCGGCGTTGGCAAGCGCAAAATCTGGCTTGACCCCGCCGAACAGGCTGAGATCGGCAATGCCAACTCACGCAAACATGTCAGCAAGCTCATCAAGGATGGTCATGTCATTGTCAAGCCTACTGTCGTTCACTCCCGTGCCCGCACAAAAGAACTCCTTGCTGCCAAGAGAAAAGGCAGGCACACCGGTACCGGTAAGAGAAAGGGTACTGCCGAGGCTCGTATGCCTACCAAGGTCCAATGGATGAGAAGGCAGAGGGTGCTTCGAAGACTACTGAGGAAGTACAGAGATGCTGGTAAGATTGATAAGCACCTGTGAGCACAATCCTTCCCAAATTTCTCTTGAAGAGTTTCACGTCCACATCTAGTTATCATACTCTCTACCAAAAGTCCAAGGGTAATGTCTACAAGAACAAACGTGTATTGATGGAGTTCATTCACAAGGCCAAGGCCGAGAAGAACCGCACCAAGGTCATTGCCGACCAGATGGAAGCTCGTCGCATCAAAAACAAGGTTCGTATGATCGTTCCCTTCCTCTCTCCTCACCCTTCTAAAAATTTTCCTCGACAGGCTATCCGCGAGCGTCGTGCCGCTCGTGTTGCAGAGAAACGTCAGGGGCTCATTGCCATCGAACACGAAGATGTTCAAGAGTAAAAGGTTTTCCGCCTCCCTGTCGTTCTATTATCTCTCCATCCTTCCATCGTCGCTTATGGCCATCCATATCATCCATATGTACAACTCGTATGCTCTCTGGGAAAGTTTATGCAATTATCTTGTCAGTCCAGCAGGCCGTCACGATACATTATGAGCATCATCAGATACATGTGCTAGGATGTTTGGCTGGGTAATAATCCCTCGCAGTATTTCCAAGCTTGGAAAACAATCGAATTATATTTGTAGAGTTGAACTGCGACGTTTTGAGTCTTGAATTGCTGTTGGGAAACATCATTCATGGTACACATGCTCCGTCATTCCAAATATAAAGATCTGGTCATGAGAGTTGTTGGCACATGAGGTATGTAGTGAATTTGCTTGTGTATTTTGAACGGCCAATTCTATGTTCATAGTTAGAGTTACATCTTTACTAGGTCTATCACTTGCATGAACGATTGGTTATTATTCCTTGTTTTATATGACTGGTTGCTGGGCCCCAATTCATCATCAGACCAAAACGCTAGGATCACCTGTCAGAAAGCTGGAAATGTTGAATACTTAATTCTACTATGACTGAAGTTATATCTAGAGACAGATCCTATGCAAAACAAGGGTTGGAGCACATGAGTTTTAGTCAAATGTCGAAAAACCAAATCAATGAGTCAAATGCATTAGGTGTGAAGAACTGAAAAGTTGAGCCTTGGGTGACAACTGGGGGGGAGGTGGTGAATTGTCTGCTAGATGATGGGGATCCTGGATGTGTACCAAGTCGACTTAACAACTTGGGCCTTAGTTTACTGTTACAGTAGTCACAATTTCAGGGAATGTATCATCTTGAAGAGGATAGAAAATGTATAGGTGTGTCTTATGTTACTTCTGTTAGGGAAACAACTTCCAACATCAGAAATGGTCCAATGCATGGGGCCTACCAGGGGTAGGGCATACCCCAGGGTAGTGACAAGGACAGGGGTAAGAATGGGATAAGGGTAGCTAAAGTCTATCCTTGGCTCAAAGGTAAAATGTAATCTATGCTCAGATGTCTCCTGATAGAGTAGATGGCTAAAGGAAAAGGAAAAGTACTTTGTCTCTGAAGCTCTGTATTCTTCATCAGACCACCTGGACATCTTTTAGTTTATGATTTTATATTTATTCACATAATCTGCACAACTTCACCTCCTACCAGAGGCAACAAGATACTTTCAGGGATATTAGCAGCGTGGGAATAAGTTGACTTGGACTTATTTTTCATCGTTACATGTTCCTTTGCAGTCTGGCATGATATTAGGTTGTCATGTACTCAGTGCAATGAAATTCGAAGACAGATACTATGTAGAACAAAGGCTGGAGCATATAGGTTCAAGAAAAATAAAGTTTCATTGGAAGAATAGAAAATAGTGGACCCTTTATATGGCGGATTAAGAATTTAGAGTAATAATGTTAAAATTATGACGATGTTTGACATTTACATAGGTGCTTGTAAATTATCACTCTTTGCAACTTTCTGTATCCATCTGTTGTCATACATGGCATGTTAAGAGTATCATCCGTGGGATCAATACCTTCAACTCAACTGAACCGACATTGACTAATTACAAATAATTGCGTGGTTGACTTTCCCGCTTGATTTGCTGTCAAGGACCACAACAAATGCCAGGAATATTTGAAACACAGCTCGACAGTGGAAGTCCTTTACGTGTCGTTATAACACCTTCTCAGTCATCGTTCTTTGCGGGCGAGCAGTTTTCAGTAACAATAACTTTCACCAATGTCCGTTCTCCAGAAGCAGGAACTTCTAAAAGTCATTCAGAGCGAGCGAATACTCAAACACGTACGCATAAACGTGGGGCACATTCTATATCGTCGGCACCGCTTGCTCAGCCGCCAACGTCCCCTGGGACCCCACGCACGCTTTCAAACTTCTCATCCCAAAAGTTGAATGGCTACAATGGTGGTGAACTTCCAAGGAGGAGGGGACTAATTGGAACTACGAAAATCGGGTACCAGGATGTGCGTCTGCTTCAGTTGATCGAGCAGCGAGGGAAAAAAATGCAGGCCAAATCCCTGTCGATATCGATCTCACCCCAAGAATTAGAAGAACAAGCTGGAGAGAGAGCACGAGCTGTTGCCCCCATTTCTGCGCCATCTTACCAACAGTCCTACTTTGATACAAGGCAATGTGAGTTCATCATTCTTGAACTAAAGCAGCTTCACAGAAGACTGTCTAGTACCTGCCTCATCACCTGTACCTTCACCTCTCTCACGTACCGACGCACTTGCTCTTTCCTCTCATCATCCACACGCTCGAAAAATATCAATTTTTGACGGTCAATTATCATTGGACGCACTCTCCCCGACTACATCACTTCCACCCCAGTCAACTACTCCAACTGGTCCCTCACTTTCGTTGACAACTATCTCTGAATCCTCTTCTCCTGAGCATGCATTACTAGTGTCCCTGAGTACACCACGCACGCCCTCACATCTTTCCTCAGCTTCTCATGTAATGCAGGCATACCCATCAGTCACTCCAATGACTACCACTCTGCCTTCTCGAGCCATGATGGATGTTCATAACCAACAATTCTCTCAGCAGGTGCATCTTGGTCTAGGACAACCTCAGAGTCAAATCTGGGTGCCGCAGCGAAATGCGTATTCTTCGACATATCCCTGGACAGGTAGCAAACAATCAAACAACGAACTGATATTATACTCATATGCACAGCTTGTTGGAACAGTTCTTATCACACCAGAAGAAACGGGTACGGCTGTTCCCACACAAGAGCAGAGGGCTAACATGGACAAGATTCGTCGAGCTTTGCTCCGAAGACGGGTTGCTATCGGTGGTGGTAGCATGGATATTTCACGATCCATGCATAACATCCCGAGCATGAATCTTAGCCTGATAGGCGGAAACAATTCTCATCACACGAAATATCCGCGAATACCAGGTTATCTTAGGCGGAAAGGTCATAGGCGATCTCTGAGCTTATCATCGAGCTTGATGTCGCTTTTGTCTCCAACCCTGGAAACAATGAGCGCACGTGCAACGACGACACCACCAAGTCACCTAAATGGCAAGGCAATAGCGGCAACAGACCGTACGCCTATCCATCCGACAGGCCCAGGAAATGGCGCTGGCTCGGGTCTTCATATCATGAACCAGTCCTCGTTAGGTGGAGAAATTCTGGAAGAAATAGATCCAGAGTTACCGCTGCCAACGTTCGAGGCTCAACCGAGCATGGTTGCAGTAGACCTATCACTTTCACCTGGTGAATCAAGGAGTTGTACGTCCCCCACCTGGCTGGGATAGCTCATGACTGAGACAAACCACGCTTTAGATATCTATGCTATTCAACTTCCTGATGTGTTACCTCCAACATATAAAGGAAGGGCACTCCAATTTTCTTATGAGCTTGTAGTTGGGACGTGCAGAGCAGGGACACCAATATCAACGACTCGAAGCCCTGAAGGAACGAGAGAAAATAGTATCAGTCGAGTAATGAAGGTTCCCATCAGAGTTTACAACCACGTTGCAGGTGCTTCGTTTAACTCCTTCGTTTGTGTTGATGTAGTAAGTTCTGATATTTGGGTAGTGAATCGGTCACCACGACCGTACGATATGTTATGGCCTGTATCGCGCAATCAGCTACCGCTCCCAGAGAAAGGGAGGGATAAGGGAATTCCTGAGACACAGGGAAATGTTGTCGAGGCTTCAGGCTTGATGACCGAGAGAGCAGTACACTTGTCACCTCGTACGTGCTTTCCTATATTTCGTACAACATACATAAACCAACTCAGGTACCCAAGGATCCCTGGAAGATTTGAGGAAGTACACGAAGCGCCTCGTCTCTTCTTTGTCGCCAGTCCTCACTGCAGATAGAACTGATCGTCCTCAGTTGCTTCAAAGTGCCGCCGATAGGGGGTCAGAGACTCCATCGTTGCCATCACCTCCAGTCGTTGACAGTGGTCCAAAAAATCCTGGACTGAGAATGAGCATGGATGGTGCCAGGGAAGAGGAAGAGGACCGGACAATGGTTGGGTGTCGAGAAGCAGTGGAAATTCTGACTCGATTACCAAAGAAAGGTGGGGTGTAGCACTTGTCACTTTTGGATGGCGTTGCTCAGTCCAATGACATTACACAGCTTCGTACGATGTTAACAAGGACGGGGTCAAAGTTGCTGTATTAACATTTTCAAAATCCGCCTACCGATTGGGCGAGACCGTATCCGGTATTGTTGAGCTGAACGATAGAATAGGGCGTGCACGTGTGTTACAGGTAGGTAGTACTGTGTCTGCGTCAGGAACGAAAACGTTACATCCTATTCAGCTCTGTGCGATCTTGGAAGCCCATGAAACACTTCCGATTTCTATAGCGCCCCTTTCCAGCGCACGCAACCTTAAACGAGCATATGCAGAGCATTATGCATCGTTCACTATTAACACACTTCGCACTACATTCGCTCTCGATATACCATCCGATGCTAGCCCTGCTTTTCAAATAAAAATGGATCATGTTGAAAGCTGTCCCCAAATTCGGACTACTTCAACCCCAGTATCACAAGGAGGCTTGGAGTGGAAAGTGCGGCTATGTCTCCTTGTTGCTATTGCATCTGAGACGTCAGATCCCGGCACGGAAGGCGTCCTATTTCGAAGTCTTAAACGCGATGGCTTGAGAGGAGCATGGGGTTCCTCATGGCGTGCTCCGAAATCACTCGCTCCTCTAGAAAAGTTAAAAACGGGGGATGAGAAAATGAAGTCGAGGAGTTGGACGCAGCTCCTTTATGACTCTGTCTGGAACACCGTAAGCAATGTTGGGGTAGAAGATTTCCATCTGCATCATGATGGGGATGGGAGTGATGTAGAAGATGGAATAAATGATGAGAGGGGTTATGATGGAATAAAGCCGGATTTGGCTGGTGGAGTGGGCGTGGGTGTTGATTTTGCAGGTGGTGAAAGGGGTTGGAATGAGGTCAAATTGGAAACAGTGGAATGTGAGGTGCCAATTAGGGTATGGCCCGGTAATACGGCGTTCAGAGCGCTGGATGTGGTTTTCGATGTTTGACAGATGTAAGATTCAGATTCAGTTGTCTGCTGATGGGAATTCTTTTTATGATATTATATATTCGAGTATGTTGTATTCTTGATAGTCATGACCCAATATTTGTTCCCTGTTTGTATTATCGCCCATCTATCCTCCAAAAGCGTTGTGAATACTTCCTGTCAATTCAAAAGTAGATGAATTTGAATTTGGCTACAGATCATTACTTTTGCTGGCATTGAGTCCGCACTACTGTCCTGGAACATTGAACGCTACACTGAAAAGAGTTAGGTTTCATCTCCTGATGATCAGATGCTTCATTTTATGATGATAAATGCAAGGGTAAACGTGAGGGTTAAGACAAGACCCATTGTGTGCTTGTGACGAGTTTCCGCCCGCCCTCTCTTTTTATCATACATTTCCTTCGCATGAAACCTCAAATCTCCTAATTCACTTGTTCACTCAATGAAGAGTGGTTGCAAGATGGTAGTCATGTTGGAATGAGCAAACATCTGTAAAAAGTATCTTAACATGTCTCACATCTAGATATGAGATCCAACATGTCATGAATAGTGGTCCTTGTAAATCAAATACAGAAACTGAGAAACGTTCAGGATGGTAGGCAGTATATGACACACCATTGGTTCCCTTGGTCCATCTCATCTTTGTGGAATAATATACAAATTCTCCATGAAACTATGTGCATGAGTGTATTGTATCATAGCTACTCTGGGCCCTTTGTAAACTTCTTTTTCCTTCTCAGATTCTACTTCTTCCTGAGCTTATTGTGGTCCTTTGTGTCCCTTGACCATAATACATTGTTGTCTCCTTTGATCTGACATTCTTTAGCCATGTGTATGTAATTAAGCTTTCCTTCTCTGTTGAATGCCTAGATAATGCCTTGTTTGATCAAATAGTTTGCAATGTGCCTTTGTCTCAAGGTTTCAATCCTCCATTTTGCATTTACTACTTTGCTCTTGTCCTTGGATAACAATTTGATTTTTAATACCAGCTATGCCAACTAGCTAGAAGATCAATGATGAGACCTTTTGAAGACAAGGATACAGAACCTTTATCTGGCAGGTCATGTTCAGGGATAAGCTCCCCTATCTGTTACAGAAACCCACTACTAACAACAGGCCCCTAAAAACTACCTTGAAGGGGGCCACCTGCTCAGGTACAATGTAATTCCTTTCTTTTACTGCTAATGATAACTCTTCTGGACATACTGCTAGCTGACGTTGCCCGTGCGTTCCTCCTCATGCCTTCTGTAGATACACCCCTAATATCGGGCCCTGTTTAGGTCCTTTGCATCTAAGCACTATTTTGCTTATTGCAGGAAAAAAAAAACAGCAGATCATGTGGCCTTAATTTATCATGTAGTTTTCGGCAACTTGACTTGAAATGTACCTGCCCAGACATGACACTTCAATCCAGGAACAAGACAGTAGAGGAAGAGCTCAACATACATTGAGGCAAAGATGTGACTTCGGGCGATATAGTGCCATTAAGACCTAGCCTTGCAAGAGCACCCTTGATGATGCCAGCTGACATCGCCACATATGTTTTCGCTCTGCGAATAGCTTCTGCCCTACCCTCCCAAGACGAAAGTCTCGTGATAGGTCTGAATTGGTTGTCCTGAAGAACATAAATACCCTGTGTCGATTATCAGGGCATCTGTGTACGTAGTAATCGTGCATCAACCTTACCCTGTGATTCGTTCGCAAATTGTCGACCTGTTTGTCCCAGAGTATAATCCAGATATCTTTACAGACGAACTTGATAATGTCAAGCGTGTCCGCAAACAACCCTCGATCACGACAAAGTCTGCCAGAAGTTACTTGGAATCCTCAAAAAAACGACAATCCAGGCACAAGTACTTTTCAGTGATATTCGCCCCGACATGCATGCCGATACTCTCCAATCTGACTCTGACTGCTTCTTCATCTTCGCTTCTCGGGGGCGCAATGGCAGGTGGAATCAATCCAGCTTCAAGCATTTCTTGTTCTAATTTCTTCGCGCGTGTGGTTGCAACTGTTGAAGAGATCCTGAGCGTATTCACCATCTCTATGGAGAAATAATCCATGAAAGCAGCATCCACCTGTCTCTGCGGCGGATCTGCAAGGGATGTGGGCATGGTAGGAATAAACAAATAATTACAGTCAATTACTAATCTAGTTGTGTTGATCGTGCAGTGCCATCCACCAAGTTGATACAACCACAACATGTCCGCTTTCTCATCCATCTTCCCTAATATTCGCAGATCACAGGCTTCGGCGATGCAGTCTCAGCCGGACCCACTATCCGAACTTCGATTTGCGCTTGAGGTCATGCCGGGCTCCAGAAAATATGTATTTACGCCAGGCACACGCGCTGAGATCCTGGCAAAGTTGTACTCAAGTTTTTTGGGAAATTATCCACAGCTGTTCTTACCTGCTAGCGCTGGTGGTAGCAATGGCGTCGCAAAGATTCCGCAGCATATGCTATTGTCAGAATTTCAGATGTCGCATAGTGCGAGTAGTGGATTGGAAGATGCGATACCTGGCAGACCGTGCGCACATCTTTTCCAAAGGGGGGAGTGCTGTTTCCGATGCAAGTGCGTATTCTGCCTTTATATCAGTATATCAACGTTGTGTTGATGACAGAGTGAAGAGAATGCTCGTTAGACGACAGCTGCGTACTCTGTGCCAAATGTTTTCATGCAACGGATCACACAGATCACAACGTTAGTTTCTTTATCGCCCTGCACCCAGGAGGAACCTGCGATTGTGGTGATCAAGAGGCCTGGCGGTTACCTTTATCATGTCCACACCACCCTCCTCCACCCTATCCAGAAGAAGTGGCCGAAGTGTTTACAGCTGGTCCACGTATTGCATCGAGACCTCTACCTCGTGATATTCCTCCAGTTCAGCACTATTCCTTCCGAACTCAGGTCCCTGATGACTTGCGAAGTATGATACAGCGGACCATTGGTTTCGTGTTGGATTATATCTTGGATACTATGGATTACTCTCCTGACGAACCTGGACCTCCATTTCACGAAAGTGACCTCCGTCTGCAACCAACAGCAGATCCGATGACGAAGGACCAGTACTGTGTCATTGTCTGGAACGATGACAAGCATTGTTATGACGAACTCATAAAGATGCTTTGTGATCTTACAAACCGAACAAGGGAGGAAGCCCTGGAGGTCATCCAACGAATAGAGGATACCGGTCGTGATATCATAGACATGAGTACCAATGTTTCCAGGTTGTACGAGATGGCCATGTCGATTGCCCAAATCGATTTAGGGGTCACCATACGACGCGCGTACGATACATTCTGCGAACAAGTAGTTTCCGTACTGATTGACTGGTTGTTGGATTTGACAAAGTGTCGCGTTGGGACAGATGCACTAATTATTAAAGAGATCATTGCTGTTGAGTTGTTATCACCCAGGAGGAAAGAGATGGGTTATCCCATTAACACTCGGTCGCCCCTTTACATCAACGACCCGAGTCCCTCGAGGATTGATGCTCTCTTCCTCTATCATACAAGACTATGGAGGAAACCTCGATTGCATTTGAAGGAGGTGTATGCGTCAATCAATGCCCTCAGTAAAAATCACAAACTTGCCATAGGTATGTGGTTTGTCTCCTACCATTACCTTAATACATATACATATTCTCACAGCTGGCCGTTTTGCAAACGTCTACCATAGAGTTATCGATGCATACCTGCTTGTCGATCGTGAGATCGAAACCTGTATTAAATATTTTGCTCTTCAACTCTTTACAACACCCTCGGTGGCAGCACATATTGTCAAGAACCATAATCTCATTTCCCGTCTCCTCAATATTATATCAGCATTCTTCACCAACCACATATCCGATAAGCACATTCAACATCAGGCATCCTACTCTGGTCCCCTAGACGTTGAATCTTATCCATTCAAATCGAAACGCTTCATGCCGGTATTCAGTGATCTCCGATACATCTGCCATACTGAACCAGTACAAGAGATGATTGCTCGAAACCGTGATTACATCATTCAATTCTCCAAAACGTGCCAATTGTTCATGTGTGTTAACCCAAACAAACGTGCAGTATCAAGTCACGTTGAGTACGAAACCGATGCTTGGATCTCCGTCTTCAATGTGACTCTTTCACTCTCTCGGGTTATCAAAGTCTTCGGCGAAGCATTCATCAAAGCCAATACAAATCAACTCCTCACTGCTCTTAGGCATGTCATTCATACGATTCTTATGACCATCACTCTTACAGATGAGAGGCTGGATAAAACTAAATACGCTCCGATGGCATTTCACAAAGTTGAGTTCAGTGGGCGTGAGTATCAAGTTGTAAAATTTGACGTCTTGGTGGGATGGGTTAGCTTTCATCATTCGCTGCATTGGTTGCTGGCGGAGTTATTGAAGCATACTCGATTGCTGGGTAGAGAATCATTGAGGCCGCTTGGATACGAAGATTTGAGGAGTGCGTTACTGGATACGGCGAGTGAACAGGCCATTCTGACACTTGTTGATTTCCCTTTACGAGGTGATTTCACTGCATCAGTCCTTTGAGTCAGTCTGATGTTTTATTTGGTATTTTTCAGTGCTCGTGATGATCGCACAGATTCGAACAGGACTCTGGGTTCGCAATGGGTTTGCGATTCGCGGTCAACTTCTGCACTACAGAGATTACATGCTCCGCGAGCTCTGTTACGACCAGGACCTTTATATCCTCCAAACCTCTCTCGTCCTCGTTGACCCCAACATCATCTTCGTCACCATTCTTGATCGTTTTGGTCTCCTTGGTTATTTTTCTGGAATGACAACACATCCCGTATTTGAATTACAACAGCTGTCTAGCATGGTTGAGGAAGTACTCTACGTTTTGATTGTCATCCTCAGTGAAGGTGCTAGTGCTCAAAGAATGTCGGTTGAAGGTACTGTGCGGAGAGAAATCATACATGCTCTCGCTATGGGCCCTTGTACGTTCTCAGACCTGGTGAAACGTGTTGCAGAGCGACTGGTTGATGACATGTCATTCGAGAGGATGCTACTTCAAGTGGCAAATTTCAAACCACCAGAGACAGCTACAGATTCAGGGCTTTACGAACTCAAAGATGAAATATATGATGAAGTTAATCCATTTTTCTACCATTATACAAGAAACAAAAGAGAAGAGGTGGAGAACATACTTAAAATGAGGCTGAGGAAGAAAACTGGAACAGACGGTGATCCAGTAATAGTGCCAAGAAAGTTCGGAGTGAGTGAGGAACAAGGTCTCTTTAGCAGATTAATGGAGTCGTTTGAGAAGGAGGTGTTGATCCAGATTATGTTCTATTCTCTGGAAAATGTGTTGAGGGTGACAGATTCCAGTGGTGCAACACCACCTTCAGCAGAGGCAATCTTGGATCAAGCGTTACATCTTGTGATGTTAGGAATCGTAGAGCGTGGCGAACGGTTCGCACGGCTGATTGCAAGGACATCATTCAATCACAGACGTGAGGGAACAGGTGCGAGAGGAAAGACACTCCTGGATGTGATTTGCGCACTTGAACACCATGACAAGTACAAATCATATCACTCCCGCTCTACTTGGATCCTTGATGAACTGGAGAAAAATGTATTTGCTCAAGTTCGTACTCGTCGCGTTGTACTCGATCGAATGAGCGTACCAAAAACCAGTGCAGAAGAAACTAAGAAACGCGCAGCCAAGGCGAGACAAGAAGCACTCATGCAACAAATGAAGGCTCAGCAAGCCAGTTTTGCGATCAACCTGGATGATATTGGGGATGATGAAGATGAACTGATGGAAGAAACAGATGAAAATGAGCAGGTCAGTTTCGGAACGTGTATCGTTTGCCAAGAAGATCTCAACTCAGGCCGAGGGTTCGGAGCACTGAGTCTGATCCAACCAAGCAGGTTGTTACGCAAACAACCGGATATTCCAAATTCTTACCTGAATGAAGTCTTGATGGTGCAATCCTTGGATCGTGCACCGTTACCTACACCAATTAAATTCCCTCCTTCGAATGAGGAAATTCTCGATTCTGCCAAGGAGATCATGCCGCCTAATTTTGAGGGATTTCCAACCTCGTATACCAAATTTGGCTTGTACGGGTCTGTGTGCACGCATATGATGCATCTGGAATGTTTCCAGGTATATAGTATCTCCATTCGCCAACGACATCGCACTCAGGCTACTCGAAATCATCCCGAAAGTATTCCGAGAAAAGAGTTCATCTGTCCTCTATGCAAGAGTTTGGGCAATGCAATTCTACCGGTGACGAATCCACCTCAGACGATACTCAATACCGTGCCATTTGCCGACTGGATCAGGGCAGCAGGAATCAATATCTTAAAGAGTAAACCTGATCCATTGATGGATTCATTGCAGTTCAAGAACGGGACGGGCGAGTTTGTATTCTGGGGTGTGCAAGACTCAGGATATGCAGCCGCGCTCAGAAATTCAGATAGATGGGGGGATGTGGATATTGCCAGGATGCTGGATACGCTTATGAGCGTGTGCAAGTCATTTTCGCAGCAAACAAGACATCTACGAGACCGACCGGAACCTGAGGCTGGAGACCGAGGCGCGGGGATATACTTGCCCGAGGAGTTAATTGGATACACTATTGCTGGGATCGAAGTTGCGCACAGAGGTGTAGACGGGGGTGTGCTGGTGGCAGATAATTTGACAGAGGCACAGATGAGGATGATCAGAGGCTTGTTGGTTTGTTTGTCAAAACTTTCTGCAATACACTTCAAGGGTCGCCCGGACGAGGGACGTGATGCGATTCGACAGGCGATCATCAAGCGTCTTTTACCAGAGTGGAGCCGGATCACCCTGACTTCCTTCTCGTACCCTCTGTTGCTTAGGGATCCATTCACAATTGTAGTGGAAGCAGCAGTGGTAGCTCCGGAGATGATCAAACACATTCTGGTTCTCGCGTATTACGCGTGTTTAGCTCGGACGGTTATTGGGTTGATTTACATACTCACCAAGACACGGAGCTTCAACATTCCGTATATCACAGATAGGAGTCATGCAGAGGTTTTCGGTGATGTCCGTATGTTCTTCATGTCTGTTGTTCGACACTCGCCAATATTCGAGCATACTGCAATGCTTGCATTTGAAACCTTTGGTGAAGCGCGGATAGAGAAACTTCTGTATCAGTTTACGCTCCCCTTCCTTCGCCGGGCAGCTATCTTGTGTCGATCGATCCTTCCATCAGCCTTCCCTACTCCTTTTTTTGATGACTCGTCTCAAGATGAATACAAACGTTTGCTTGACATGCTTGACATCCCACCTCTTGCAGATTTACCACACCAGGAGACACTACAAAACGCACTTTCAGGCTGGTGTGCACACTACGGACACTCCCAGGCTGCGTCGCAGCTCAATTGTGGCGTAGTTCTAGAATATCCGACGATTTATCGCATGGCTCGGCTGCCTGTCGTGCTGGACAGCTTGTTCGGTCCACAGGACAAGGTGTTAACATGTCCACGATGTAATACCATTCCAGTGGATGCTGCGATCTGTCTCATTTGTGGCGTGACGTGCTGTTTCCAGAGTTACTGCTGTACAGATCTCGATTATAATGAGCGTGGAGAATGTAACATGCACACTCGAGAGTGAGTCATTTGTTTGAATGTATCTGAAAATCATGAAGTAATTTGGCTCATCCCCTTTCGTCAGATGTGGGGGCATGATTGGCATCTACTTCCTTGTGAAACGTTGTTCGCTGCTATTCCTCAATGCTGGAAATGGAACATTTGCGCTGGCGCCTTATATGGATGGAAATGGGGAAGTGGATGTAAACATGAGGTGTGTGAGACGCTTAGTCTAAATAAATGACGTCTGACAGATAATTTCATCAGACGAGGGCGACGTCAATATCTACATTCTGCCAGGTGGGAAGATGTCAGGAGGACTTGGCTAAATCAAGCTATTCCGACAATCGTGGCAAGGAAACTAGAAGCCACTATAGACCCAGGAGGATGGGAGACCTTTTGAGGCTCATGTTTCGTTGACGTGAACTTGATCGCGAATGAATGGACCACATTTAATTCTATGCTCCTGCCTTTTCAAAACCTATCTGACTTTTGTCTCGGTCTTTCACTGAATTTACTAGAACCATATATTCGGTTGTATGATTGGATTCACTAGTCCATCTGTGGTCACCTTTGTGTATGATAAAGTCAAAGTTTTGAGCCTTCGGAGTGTTCAACGTGAGGTGGAACAACCAGACGGGATAGTGTACGTTCACGACCTAAGACTCGCACGACCTCGGTCATACTAGGCCCATCCTATTGTAAGAAGTTGTCAAATTGCTTGAACGTGTTCATCAAATCGGCTAACCTTCATCCCCGTCAAGGTGTATCTAAGACTTTTCATAAAAACCTTGGGCGAGTACCCCAGACAGTCCTGCTCGCTCTGCAAGAGGCCTGAGAAATCAAAGGCTCTCCAAGGTTCTGATACTTCCAGCAGTTTTTCTCGAACATGAGTGATGATATGCCCTATGGATCCTAATTCAGGATAAGTCTGAGTTGAAATGGGTGACGATCTTACGGAGCACAGATGCCGGAATTCGTTTCAACATGTCCTGCGCTTCCCGAGCCTTCAAGTCTGGTTCTATGAAAAGCCACGGCGCATGAAGCGGAATATCGAGAATGTTCGTGATGCGCCCCTTACAAGTATCATCCGAGAACCTTTCTGACTCGGGACGAACTGATACTTACCTCGAGGAGAAGAATAGCATCTTTGATATGGTCAATGCTCGTATATGAACTAAACAACCAACTTGTCAAGAACGGAACAGCAATCAGAGGCAGATACCGGAATGGTACCTGGAAGGAAATCGTTCTTTGATCTCTTCATGGACCTTCTCCGCCAAGTCTTCGAGTCCCTCTGGTGTCGACCATGTACGCATTAAATGTCGTTTGTTGATATACTCTAGCTTTGCCTGATCCAAACTCGAACTCCGATGAGTCATCGCAGAGAGGTCGAACTAAGACCAATCGGGCCCGCATCGCGAATATCAGAAGAAAAAAGTGCGACAAAGAGTTTTATACCTCATTGATGATCTCCTCGAGGGACATGATAGCTGTACTATCTGGTGCATCATGATGATGTTGATGATGACCTATCGACATGGTTTTCTCTTCTCGGTCTGGATGCCGTGTCCCCCATCCTGCGAGAGCCAGCCAGTTCAAAATTGCACCAGACTCCCATCCTCGGCGCTAGAATAGGAGTAATATTAAAACCCCAATTGAACTGTGGCCCTCATTTTTAAAAAATTCATACATACTATATAATCGACGACTTGTACGTCTCCGTTGCGTTTTGACATCTTTGAACCGTCCGGATTGACTAATAGCGGTATATGAGCAAATTTCGGGGCTGAGAGGCCGAGTGAGGCATAGAGATCGAGGTGCAATGGCAGTGAAGGGAGCCATTCCTAACTGGATCGTTCAGGGAATGCAATAGTTTTCATGGAATTTGTATATACGAACCTCCCCACGAAGGACATGTGTGATACCCATTTCATGGTCATCAACAACAGAGGCGAGATGATAAGTCGGGAATAGATCAGTCTTGAGAAGGACTGGATCCGTTGGAAGTGATGCATGGGCATCTTTCAATTGACCAAATACAAGATCACTAGATGAGGGTCGCGTTGGAAGGTTACTGTCCTGAAACATTGATTTGAGCCTGGGCCTATAACTTTTTGATTGAAACCAGCGTCCGTACATTTAAACGGACGATTGACTTTTCTCCTGCTCTGACACGACGAGCAACCTCTTCATCTGTGAGATGAAGACAAGATTTGTCATATGTGGCATTTGAGCCAGTCCGTGCAAGCCTCTCCCTTGTTTCTGAAAGTCTATCCGGAGTACAAAAACACCTGTATGCATGCCCTGACTAGTAATGATGCATGAGCGACTCATATAAGAGTGGCTTAGCATTGGACACCAACCTCCAGTAGTTTCCGAGAATAGGATCGATAGAGGTCTAGACGTTCTGACTGATCTACTGAGCGAATGATGGGCCATTTATTTTAGGATGATCCCCACCTGGAAATAGGGTGCATGTGGACCCTCTCTTCCAGGACCTGCAAGTGATCGTCAAGAAACATGCTAGACAGTCCTCACTTCCTCATACCGTAGTCGTATTCAAGTCCTGCCCATTCCAGCGCATACCTTATCTCTTCCACTGAGCCTGGCACAGTTCTTGTCTGCCCCCAAGGCCGTCAAGTCATTTTTTGAAAAAAAAAATCTTGGCTCGAGTTGACTCACGGCATCCGTATCTTCTATCCTTAATACCCATTTTCCTCCGTGTTTACGTGCAAACAAGTGATTGTAAAGTGCCATACGGAGTCCACCAAGGTGCAAGGGACCAGTCGGAGAGGGGGCGAATCGAAGTAAAACCATGGCACACTTTCAATACAGTTAGAGCAGACAATGTCATGAGGTGTCACATGATGTTAATGTGATATCAAAACAGATTCCTACGTCGCTACTATCTCGGTGACGTTTGACCATCAAACCCAGGATCATTCTAACAAGACTCACAGTCAAGTGTAACATAAGCTCTTCTTCGCCGAACAACCAAAAACGCACAATTATGATTGATCTACTGGCATAGTGCTTTTTAGAAGAGGAAGTGGCCACTGTGACAGTAGCTAAGTAGTTTCCTACATGCTCATAAGATTTGGTATTCAACAATATTGTTGATGCTAGACAGATTATTATTCTACAAAGGTGGGAGAAAATGTGGAGATGAATAGAATTCAAGGCCGTAATAGAAACCTAAGAAAATGGATGATGACGTCCTTTTTCCATATTCCTGTTATTTTTTAAGGTTTACGTTCGCTATTCTTGTAATGATCACTATTATCCTTTTCTGATGCACATCCTCCAGATAGCCGTCATAAACGGAACATGACACTTGTATCTTTTGTATGACTCATGATTAGAACATCAATGATATGTGATGAAATCAAAATATATACAACCCGTGGCAAAAGAGACAAGTACAATCTATAAATAAAAACACAACATCAATTGTCGAAAGCACCCCACAAGTACAATAACACAGCATAACAAAAAAAACCATCATGGTGGATTTCCAAAGAGAAACGAGACAAAGCAAAGATAAATGTTGAAAGCTCCAAAAGCAGAGAAAAAAAAAAGAAGATATCGTTGTAAACCAGAATTATTTGAAGTGCATCGTAGAAGATGCAGGAGGTGAATAGCGATGAGTCTCGTGATTGTCGATCAGAGTCGTCCCGGACTGGAATGAAAAGGGTCGACTTCGTCGACTTGGCCGACAAGAGTAGAGTTCGGAAAGCTTGTCAGGGGGATAGTCAGTGCTGCTGACAGGACTCTGGTCAAGCCTGCAAGTGTTGCATTGTACATTGTTATAGCATAAAGGACAGGACGGCCCGATGGGTTTTATAGGACTACAGTCGACCCTCGGCGTTAAGAGGGATGACAGCTGGCGGGGAAACTCGCTTTCTTTTTCTTGGATTTGCTGTACCCCAAGACTAGCCTTCCATTCATCGGGGAGGCCCTAGATCAAAACAGCAATCCTAGTCAGAATCCACGATTATTGAGTAGAAATGAGTCCCATCGACTTACAGTGAATGCATGTGATTTAGGGTCCCAGCTGACATGAACATGAAACTCGAATCCCTGTGGATCACTGATATGAGCTCGTTTACTGCGGGAAACGATAGAGCGACACCATCGTTGAAGATCCGATGTATTTGGTAGAGATATTTGATATCTGCGATTATCGGAGGTCGTAAAGCAAAGGACAAAAGGCTTCGACTTGAGTTTGAGTTGAGAAACATCAATGACATGTGGCAATTGTATGATGACTTCTGGGTGGGAAGTCTGATCCATGGGAACATTATCATGAGTCAGCCATTCGACACAATAGATGGTAGGGCCATAGATATGAGTGGAAAGCGAAAATGAGACATTGAGGCATCTCAGAATAAGGAAGGACGAACCTGAGATTTGCAAATATGGAGGGTGCGTGAAGTGAGTACAATATACCGTGGGCGCCAAAAGGCACAGAGAGTACGTCTATTCCATCGTTTGACCTGGTAGAGCCCCTCCAATACTGTTGATGGCAATGAAGTCATAAGACACCCAGTCGGGTGTGTCGAAGAATCAAATACGAAGCGACATGTTGAGGTCGAAGAGGCAGAGTTTGTGCGTTTATGAGAGCCGGTGGATTTATAGCAGGAATCATACGATGCACGTTGAGGGGAGAGTGGCTGTTCTTGTATCCATTGATGATCGAGCTCGTAGTTCGTCCGGTGGTCGACGATGGCGGATGATTGATGTGAGGATTGTATTCGTTCACGCAGAGCAGACAACCGACCAGCATTACGATAGAAATCGTCAGAGGTGAGATGAACCTGATGAACAAAATTCAAGGTGTGACTGAAATTGCCGAGGCGAGAGCGGGGATAGATGTCGTCCTGCCAGTCATAAAGGACTGCATCATTTTCAAAGGAGATGTAGTATTTCCTCCCGTTTGCAAGTTCGAGGGACAGACAGGCAGAGGTCAAATCGACTCTCTCGATACCGGTAATCAATTTGAGGGAAATGCGTTTCAAGACATGGTATGGTTCGAGCTGCAGAGAAGATGGAGAGCACCGGACGGAGAAAAGTCAGAGTCTGGCTTACGTGTTGGATAAGAAGGGCATTCTCTACAAGGGTTAGCCGCCGCATCTTCCACAGCCTCTTGGACACTCGGCCCAGCCCTCGAATATGGACGAGCCCACTGCGCAAGACGTCGGTGTCCTTAGGCCGATCCAGAGAGTCTCTCCGAGTGGCCATGGAGGTGGAGCAGTGGATAATTTTGTGTGGGAGGCACTGAATGCAGGAAGCTGAAAAGGGCAGGCAGAATTGGCTGAAGCACGGAGTCGGCGAGGTTAAAGTATGCAGATGGCTGTTACAACCTGCTGGCCGGACGCCGGCCGATCAGATCGTCTGGAGATGGCGCCTTGAATATGATAGTCAGTGACAACTCTCAAACGACATAAAGACCCACGGAAGACTGGGGCTGTGAGTATCAAATCAATTACTCTTTTCCCATCACTCTAATAGATGCTGACATCTATCCCTTTTCCGTGCATTATGGTCCCCGAGGAGACCATGATCACCATGTTTTATCTGTCTTGTCCTGCCGAGATACTGTCCTCGTCATGTTTCACAATAAAAAAGACAAGGTCTCCGATTCCGGCTGTGCCGAGACTCGTTGATACGTCGGCCCCTTCTGTGATTTGCGTCAAATATACCACATCACAAGACGCACATGGGAACCTCCTTCGCGTGGGTTGCTGGGTACCTATCCGAATAAATGGCTGTGATCGTGTTTCAGACAAGAATGGCACTCAACGATTATTCTTCATCGACGTGCTTGATGCAATGACGGGTATCTTGACTGCGACCTTTCAACCTGCAGGCGCTGTGAAAGCCATATGGTTGGAACACACTTTTCTCATCGTTGACCCAACGTCCAGTATCTATTAAAATAATACATACAGGGCTTCAACGTTTCACTTGGCTATTGAACTCTTACAAGCTAAACTTTTGTATCGGCTAGTGGTGTTTCGTCTGATACAGTCTTTTCAAAATGTATGACACTCAGGCGAATCTTTCAAGTCGATACAGTGGTCTACTCTTTCCCTGAGCGGTACAGACTAGTCTCTGCAACAGCCTCTGGCAGGAAATCTATCAACAGTCCTCTACCATCCAGCTAGACGTCTGGGAAAGCGGTACCAATCTTGTGATTCATTAAAACCTCAGAAGGTCTTCTACGATTGAAAATAGGATATCCATGCGACGATGGAACCCAACATTGCTTCCTGGAAACCTAAATCCTACAAAGCTCTGGCACTAGAGCATTTCCGTAAATTGAACATCTTATTAGAAGATTGAGCCCAATATCTTGAAGACTAGACCTATCTGGAGGGCGAGGAAATTCCTATGTTGCATCGTAGCGAACTTTCTGGGCGGCAGACCTGAGGTTAGCCACGGCCTCCGAACCTGGCTCTGGCAATCTCGGCTGTATATCAATTTCAATGGACGATAATCACATCACATTCTTCGCCTTTCTCGCTTTCGCTAAGCCTCTGCTGCTTCCAGCTTTTGCCCTCAATCTATCTGGTAAATCCGCTCACAAAGCTATGCAAATTTGATTTCGATAAAGTACGACAGTTCACGATAAATTTCTCTAAGAGACGTCTCGTCCTTCTGTATTGATTTTCATCCAAAACCCTCTGATCGGTCTTGGAGTTGAATCATTGCTTTCAGCAGCTGAGGATCCACGGGTGTTAGCATCACAGCTCGCTAAATATACAGGGTGAGCCGCTCATTCCTACCGAGGCGTAACTAAGTTAACTGACGGACAAAGTGCCAAATGTAAAATTGATGCCAGTCCCTTGATTTCCGGGTCCAGTCCCCACTACGATAGATGAAACGCCTGAAGTACAGTGTGTTTTGTATTTCCTTTGGTGAATTTGATGATAAACCTGGGATAGAGTGTTCCGCCTCTTGGACTTGTAGTACATACTCCATCGTGTTTGATGGTCAGGGCAGACTTACTCTTGGAACTCAGACTCGGTTCAAAGCACCCTTACCCTCACGTTTGGGATCTGCTCCTGAAACAGAGATATTTTTCTGCTCAATGGAAACGATGGCAGCGGATATTCTCCCATCATGCAATTTGAACGCAAGGTCCCGCGTCAACTTGAAGTCGTAACGAACTTTAACTCGCTTGTTCTAGACAGATCACTTCGTCTACCGATGGAGAAGAAAGTAAAGTGGTTGGATATCTCAGGCCAAGGCTTCACGCCTGTATAATACAAGAAGACAAATACAAAGTATTGGTGTATCAAGGCCGTGCCCCAGCTGAGAGAGTTCCAGCCTTGGTGGCTTCAACAGCCGGAAGCTTGTCCATAATCTCAATCCATGCGCTCATTCTCGGGTTAGCAACTTCCTTCCATTCAGGCACCATCCTGAGATCAGCAAGTAGCGGGTAGAGGAAAAAGTCGGCCCAGCTGGGCTTCTCTCCAAAGGCGTATCCCTCTGGTGCCATTAAAGACTCGATGACACTCAAAAAATGGCGGAGCTTTTCTGTTTCGTCTCTGATTTGAACCCTGACTTCCGCATCAGATAGCTTGCCATCATCCGAGGCCCGGACTCTTGGCTTCACAACACCATGTTCAATGATCGGAAATCCTAGGAAAAAATCGATTCGAATGAGCCCTCCGGAAGGGACCCAGCGTCACAAAAAACGGGTACTCAACCATGAAATGCTATCAAGCTGACCATCTCCCACATCTGCTCCTCGATGACAGCAGCACCCCCTTCTCCAATTGAGATATGGAGGCTGGGTTCGGGGGCGATGCGATCGATGAATCTCACGATGGCATGACTCTCGCGAAGGAGTGTGTCATCGACTTTGTTGCCGTCGATCTCATGGATCACGAACGTGGGCAGGAATCCGAATGGATGATGACTGTTGGCGATTTCTGAATGCGGTGTGGTGGATGTTTGGTTGTATTTCAGTCCTTTGTGCTCAAGGCCCAATGCGATAGTACGCGTGAATGTGGAGTAAGGGGTGCCGATGAGAGTGTAAGGCGCAGACATGACAGGTTGAAAAGCGACAGAACTGATCCAATGATCTAGGCTGGTATGTGTGTGTGTGTGTCCGTATGTAATGTAATGTCATGGCCTCGGGTTCTGATACGGCTTCCGGAGGATTGATAAACATAAACTAGTGATTACTCTGCACCTAGATGTCATCTTAGTCAAAGACCGGAGAAAATGTCTCGGCATTACTTATGATCATCAAAAAACAAAGAACGACATCGCCGAAGTTACTCCCTTGACTCAGGATGGTGATATCGAGGCAAAAAAAACTCAATTGAAACCCCTCTTCTCAGAACGCTATGTAGAATCATGGATGTCTCTTCTCTTCCCTGTTTCTAAAGGAGCCGGTCTCCAATTACCGATTCCTTGAGCTTCAAGGGTAAGCAAGCAAGCAAAGTTGAGCCGTCCCTGATCATCGTGATTATTTTGAAACTTTTATTAATAAAATAAATCTGTTATCGACCTCGGTTGCGGCATCCAACACAACAATGTAGGAAGAACCGGACAGAGATTCAGCAAATTTCAGAAGTCCTTAGACATCAATAAGAATGGTGAAGATGCATTGATTCGAATAATGACATTGACACGACTTTTCACAAATGCACCTTTAAACAGTACTCTGACCAAAAAGGTGGGTCATGTGGCCCAAAAGCAGTATAACATTTTTCTGTCGAGAGTCATGACACCCGATGTGTCGTGTGTGGGGAAGGCCAGTCATCAAAGCTCGCCAGGGAAAATAATACCGAATAATGTAGATGCAGATGAACGACACTTCCGTCACGATATAAAACCATCAGATTGATCCATGGTCGGGTCTCAGCTCAAGTATTTAAATCGGGCAGATACATGGAAAGACTTTTGGTTCGAGGATGCATTAGGACTCGTTGCATCTCCCTGAGATCATAGACATCGTATCTCCGTCGTTAAATGCTAACAAGGAAGGAAGAATGAATTACAAAGCATAAACTCAAGAGGTTGTTTAGGCATTCATAATAGTCGATGTTGGCTGAGAGCTCTCGAGTAATCTTATCAAAACAATATCCCACGCTTCGCTCACACACGATGCAACATTCTGTTCTTCCATTTCCACATCAGTCTGGGCTAACAAGGAGCTGAGTCTTGAACGTGTGACGCCTTGTGTGACATATCTTGGACGCTTGAATGACCGATTACTACGAGCTAGAGTCCGCTCTGCGACACAGACGAACAGAGGATGAGAATAGATCAAATGTGATTTTTTCTTATCCTGATGTTAGTCGACAATATAAGTCTGCTGTCTTGCTCTGACACACCCTCTCTCATAGCTTCGTACCGCCAAGTCGACAAGGACACTTTTCACGCTTCGCAGAGCACTTATTGCCATATTGGTCATCGTATCATTTGCAACCCTGTACAAGGTGCATCGACTTTGGCTCAGGACATTACACACCGCTGATCACGATTCACTGTCATAAGTTTGGATATGTCCAACTGCCATACCCATCATCTACTGGCTCTTGGAATTCGTTGCCCGAAAGAGGGAGGCTTGTCAATGGTCCTGATGCGAAGAAAAGAGATGCAATAGTAGAGGCGTTTAGGGTAAGCGTCAGTTAAGCATAGGTAAAATGTGGTTTCTGGCTTCACTAATCCTAGCATTCCTGGCTAGCTTATGGTGCGTTTTTAATGATCTGGAACTCTACTTCTTGGGTTGAATGAAGACATACTTAAGAGCAAGATGCAATGGGCGCCGACGAATATCACCCCCTCAGTCGTCGAGGCTCAAATTTCTCTACCCACGGTTCAATCGGATACATGGTGGTCGATGCCCTTGATACAATGTACCTCATGGGACTCAATGAAGAGTATCAACGAGCCAGGATGTGGATGGCGGTACAACATTCATTTGATCGAGATGAAAATTATAATACCTTTGAGGTAGGTATCCTCTGGACAAAGTTGCAAAGGCTTAATTCCAACGCAGACAACCATTCGTGTTCTTGGGGGACTGTTGTCGATATTTCATCTAACTAAAGATCGTCTATATCTTGACAAAGCTATTGAACTTGCAAATCGCATGTTGCCCGTATTTGATACTCCTTCTGGACTCGCCCTCTCTATGGCGAACCTAGGGTTGAAGAAAGCTGTTGATGATCCATATTCACAAGGTCGTGTGAGCACCGCAGAGGCTACCACACTCCAACTGGAGTTTCGATATCTTAGTCATTTGACTGGTGACTCAATTTACTGGGACAAAGTCGAACAGGTGCGACTGACATTTTGAGTGTGCAAGCTTCAATCTATATGCATTCATAGGCTATGAGAGTCTTGAAAACTTCCGAGCAGTCCTCAAACCTCGTGCCTATCTATATGAAGTGCGTTATCCGACCTTCACGTGTCAACCACGGCTCAATTCCTTGCAGCGCCAATTCTGGGCTTTTTGTTGACTCTGAAATCCGTTTAGGGTCCCGTGGTGATTCTTACTATGAGTATTTATTGTAAGTCTCGGTTTTTCTTCAAGCACTGTCGAATGCTACAAATAACAACACAGAAAGCAATATCTTCAAACCGTGAGCACCACCTACTGACACTATATTCGGGCTGAGAATTCCAATATAAGAATCAAACAGAATCCGTGTATCGTGAGATGTACGACGCAGCGATGCAAGACATACATGACAAGCTTCTTGTCAAAGGTGCCAAAAATGGCCTCACATTCACAGCAGAACTAATTCCTACACATTCGCGAGTTGCCGAAAAGTATGGTCAACCTATTTTTTTGCAGTCACTCTAGGGTCTCAAAAGTCTAGAAAATACACTTTACAACGAAAACAAGATCACCTGGTCTGTTTCCTAGGTGGCTCACTCATGCTTGGTGCTACTACCGTGGGTCAACGTGGTGCACATCCCTCGCGACCCCCTCGGGAAGATGAATTCACAAGCATTGGAAAACGGGACTGGGAGACAGGATATCAACTGATTGAGACTTGTGTTGATACCCATAACACTGCCACGTGAGTGTGTAATCTTCTGTTGGTGATGGGTTCTTGACTGTGGCATATTTAGAGGTTTATCGCCAGAGATTGTGTATTTCTATTCTCCTGAGGAAGCACAACGGCCAGAAGCGAAGGCTGATTGGTACATAAAGGGTGCAAGGTCAGTGAATAAATCCTCTCCTATCAGAGACTAAATCATTGTTTGTTTAGACCAGGCGCTTCGCCAGTTTATGATGCTCGCTATATTCTCCGACCCGAAACTTTAGAATCAATTTTCCTTGCTTATCGTCTGACAGGTGATTCCCGGTATAGGCAGATAGGTTGGAAGATTTTTCAGTCGATAGAGAAATACTGTCGTTTGGATGAAGGTGGATACTCCAGTATCCTGAATGTTGATGATGTGAATACGAAGAAAGATGATAAAATGGAGACCTTCTGGCTGGTACAGACTTTCTCGCATATTCCTTTTCGAATACACTTATCCCATGTCTCAGGCTGAAACGTTAAAATATCTCTACCTCCTTTTTGAGGATGAGAACGTGATTCCTTTGGATGGTGAGTTACTCGTGAATCATTTCAGCGTGGCTTGATATAATTGATGATTGATGATGCTGCTGCTGTCGCAGAATATGTCTTGAACACCGAAGCTCATCCGTTACCTGTTTTTATGCCAAACCACCCTTTAGCAGATTTCTGATCAATTATTATGTGCAAGTTCAGCAAGTCCGAAAGTAAACTCGAGAGACTTGCTCGCAAATCGCTGCTGCATTTGGAAATTTAGTGTGAATAAATATTTTACGTGATCTAGTTGTGATATATTTTTCTCACTGTCACCGGTGACATTAGTGCTTCACATGAAAAAAATCTCAGTTTGCACATTATCTTTTTTTAAGAGACCGAGTTGTATACTTTCAGGGCCCACAGTAAACTAGAAGACTACATTTTACAGAGCAGCATATATAGCTAGCCCTGAAATTTCCATAACGAGAATGTCGTACCTATTTCATTGTACAATAATAAGAATTTGATCCGAATGCGAGTCTGATGGCGGAACCAGCGTGAGCCAGACATGGGTTAACCATAGTTCGGAACTTGGTAATATGGATAGAAGCGCAAAAAATGCCACATTTGTATAGACACTGACTCTGCTCAAAATTTTTCTAGCACTTGTCATTTTCACTACTTTGAATCCCACTTTATGCCAGGTGTGCCCCTCTTTGCTCATTCTGTGTTTGTGTAGAGCTGAATTCGCAAATCGGCATACTTGAGCTTGGCAAGAGTGATAATGTGAATCAATCCGTTGGTTTGTGTCACATTCGTCGTCTGGTTAACACTATGAACTACGGAATCGTTGAGCAAAATTCAGAGAATGACAATCTATTTACCTTTATTCTGTCAAGTTCTTCATGCCGCTGATTCAACGAACTTGCCCTATGGAGCCATGCACACCTGGATAATTGACAGCAGCAAAGGAGTATATTATTGTATGAGTCCAGAGCAGTCGCCAGAAAGGACCTGGACTTGCTCAGCAAGCAAATATGGCCACTCACAAAAGATGGGGCGTACATATTGCTTTTCTTGTGTGTATGTCCTCGATTTATGCAGCAGCACATGGATAGAAAATGCAACAAGTCGTCGCTCGAACCTGACGATCATGATTCAGGTACAATCATTTCAAAGTAGATCAACATACGGCTCCCCAGTACATTCCTTCAAAGGAGATTTTTCTAACCATCACATCTTTCCACCACCGAGTGTCAACCATTCGATCCTGTTTGATCGACTTTTCTGTGAAAAACCAGGTAAAGCCCGATGCCGGAGAGTTTCTAGATACTTGAAGAGTGAAGTTCGGTAAGATTGTCCGAAGTTTGAGAGAACGGGTACATTGGGAATATTTATTTCAAAACATCGTCCATCCTAGATGTTAACACTACTAGAGGTGACGATACCTTTCTAATGTTTGCTCAACCGTCCTTAACCAGCGATGTAGGGTTTCCTCAGTATGATGAACGTCATTACTCTTGGGCTCCT
>Ga0153966_100266_pt1 | contig 26985 bp, 34 predicted proteins | sample TSFL050MetaG_FD_104738 | JGI IMG/M metagenome (GOLD analysis project Ga0153966, IMG submission 104738) | Attine ant fungus gardens microbial communities from Florida, USA - TSFL050 MetaG | ecosystem: Host-associated > Fungi > Mycelium > Unclassified | place: USA: Florida, Paynes | collected... | reverse complement strand
CAATGCTTGTACATCATGCCAAATGAATTTGCCTATATGTACCTGGTACAAATCTATTTGGTACCTGTTTGATGTGCCAATATGTGCACATCTTTCCCAAATACAGTCACATGGTTATCTGGATTTGTTCCACAAAATAAGAATCAGTTTTTGCTGATGCTATAGTAAACAAGAGAACCCAGTTTCTGATCAAGCCAAGTCCCTTATCTGACACGCCACCACCCAGGAGGCTTTATTTGACCCTTAGCTTACTGCCAATACAATCATCACCACCGACATGCCATCTCACGTCAATCTCTCCCCCACCCTCGGACAAAACTAGAATCCTAGAGCAGAGTGGCACAGCGCCTATAGTCATCGTCATCATCATCATGACAAAAGTTAAACCCCGGGTCGATACATCCTCAATCGCATCCGAAGTTGTACACTGTTCGCTCCTTGTGACCATGAACTGAATACCATGAATGATTTCGAAGAGCACATTGATTACCCATAGCCCGGATAGCCAATATAGTAGATGGCCACGGCTCCATCATCGTCCTACTGAGAAAGATGTCAGTAAGGGATCTAGACATCCTCCTTACATTTCCCACACCAGATTTCGATTGGACCCAAGTCTCCCATGTAGTTGAATCAAATTTGTACAATTCTCCCACTGGTATCCGGTTATCAGTATACCGATACTAGTCTCGTTGGATGTTTTTCGCATGAAGGTGGGAGGGATTAGAGATTATCTACTCGTACTTATATAACACCTACAGAGATGCTTCACAAAGAGTTATAGAACCTTCCTTTTCCCGGTTACCATGAAAGTATCGTTTCCCCTCATTTCAATAACAGCCTTGATCACGTCTTGTTATGCCGCACCCGAAGTCAAGATCGGTGGAACGACTCTCGTAGGTAGGGATGTTACCCTTCTGAAGCAAGATTTCTTTGGAGGTAAGGGTCGTGCGGTTGATCTACAGTTGATCTACTTGAAGTTTCATTAAATCTCAGGGATACCATACGCTGAACCTCCTCTTGGAGATTTGAGGCTGAGGCCACCCGTCTTAAAGAAGAGGATTGACTCTGAGACTTTTGATGCTTCAAATTTCGGAGCAGCATGTCTTCAACCAGTACGTGATTCATTTGTACTGAATGATCGTTAATCTATATCCTTTGAAGAATATTCCTATCCCTCTTGTGTCAGAAGATTGTTTGACTATCAATGTTTTTCGACCTGCGAACCTTTTGGAAAACGCAACACTGCCCGTTGTATGTTTGTCATATCCTCATATCATTGTCACTCACTCCATTTCAGTTATTCTGGACGTGAGTGCCATTTGAGAATTTCTCAGCTGGATGTGGATTATGACTGGCGATCTGGATCACCAAGATATGGGGGCGGCTTCCAGGAAGGAGCATCTTCAATTTACAATGGTAGTGCAATAGTAGCCCAGGCTATGAAAAGGGTTGGCTCAAGTTCCTTGGGTCAATTGCCCCTGATAATTCTGCCTTAGGGGACTCCCCTGATATATGTTAACTTCAACTACCGCCTTGGTCCTCTCGGATTTCCTCAAGGCGTTGAAGGTGAATTTACAGAGAGTGATAACAAAACTTAAAGAACTAATTTCAGTGCCCAATCATTAAAAGCGAGGGATGAAAAAGCACTCAATCTCGCACTCAAAGACCAGTTAACTGCTCTCGAATGGGTGCAAGAAAATATCGGTGTTTTTGGGGGTGACAGAAACAAGGTACGTAATTTGAGAAAATCGGGTCATTCTACTACTGAAGGTGATTTCTTTCATTAGGTTACGATCTTTGGAGAAAGCGCAGGTGCTATCATGAGTTCGATTCTCTTCTTGAACTCTGGTATTGAGCAGTTTGCACGGGGAGCCGTGAGCCCCTATTGCTTCTCCTATACCGTGTCTTCTGATTATCAACTATAGATATTTGAGTCTGGTTCCCAGGCAACTTCAACTAATTTTGGTCCCGAACGCCGTCAAGTAGACTGGGATAATTTCGTGGCCGGTGTCACATCTTGTAGCTCCTTAGCCGGGACTCGTCATACATTTGATTGCGTACGAAATGCCAACTCAACCGAGATCTTTGCTGGTCTCCAGGCTGCGATCAGTGAAGCACCCGAGGAATTTGCCTTTGACCCTACTATTGATGGACCAGGAGGACTTTACCCTGACGTTCCATCCAAGTTATTAGACAAGGGGCATTTCGCAAAATTGCCCTTTATCAGCGGTACCAATCTGGATGAAGGTGCTTGGTTGAATATTCCTTCGATTACTTCTGAATAACTCCCGCTTCTTCTTCTAGGCACATTTTTTATCCCCAGGACAATCGACTCAGAAGCGGAACTTCAGGCATTCATTGTCTCAAACTTTTCTCCTCCCATTGTCCAACCTTCTATGCTACAAACGGCAGCTGACAGGCTTCTTAACTTGTACCCAGATGTCGCAGCTCTTGGATCTCCTTTCGGTACAGGGAATAATACATTCGGACTCTCGTCCCAGTACAAACGTGCTTCTGCAATTCGTACGACCACTTATACTCCTTGTTTCGTCTCTTCGATTTCTGATATCGGATCTACAGAGGGAGACATCGCATTTACGTCACAACGGAGATTCTGGCAGCAGGCAGCTTCAAAAGCAGGTGCAAGAACATGGGGTTACTTATTCACTCAGCCGCAACCTCAATTACCAGATTACCTTGGGGGTAAGTCGACATTGAGAATCATTTTCGTTACTGACCTTTGACGTTAGTTCCACACGGTTCCGAGGTAGACTATGTTTATGGTGCACCAACTGATCAATCTGCTTCCTCGTTGAGGATAAGTGAATTGATGATTGATTACTGGATCTCCTTCGCAACGAGTTTGAATCCAAATGATGGAAATGGATTGGAGCGTACGTGTTTCACTAGAATAAATCTTCTGTAGATAGATCTTATCTTCAACTCCAAAGGTCCACTCTGGGCGCAATTTACCCCTGAAAATCAACGGATCATCCAGCTGAATGGAGATAATACCACTATGATTGAGGATACATTCCGTAAAGAGCAGATGGATTTTATAAATTCGATACCTGTTGTGTTTCTACATCGTAGAGGAAGTCATTAAAAGGTGGCTCAGAGAAATTTATCCTTTGTCCAATTTCGAAATGAGTGATGGTGGACACCATTAAGTTAGTGCAATTTCTGATGACACTCGTCCGGTAGACTCTCAGTTTCCTTTCGCATTGTCCTGATCTTGCTTAAGGTAGGGCACAGGGCAAGTGATGATCGCAGGTGAAAGCTCAACAATCAATCAGGCAAGTGCATGAAGCATTAGCCAAATACACAGACAATTTCATATCTGAAGTCCGAACAAAGCAAGTCAGGCTTCAGTCTATAATGAGTTCCTTGTAAATTGAGTGAGACAGTTGATACCAACAACATGAGACGAGATGATCCTGGATCATTATCACTCAAGGTATATGAGAAAGAGAAATGAAAGGATGAGCTAGGGCAAGAAAGGGGGATGGGTACTGAACACAACGCACAAATGTAGCAGAGGTCGTTGTTGGGTGGATTGGACGAGCCCTCGGGCAAAGGAAATTAGCGGTCTAATGTGGTATAAGAGGGGGCGTGGGCTGTCAAGGTTCTGGAAGTGACGTCTTTGACACACTCTACAGAGAATACGGGGGCGTTGACTGCCAGCGGCATTGGTGGTATCAAAACGGTCCATCCTCCAGAGCCTTCATATCAGAGACTCTATCTAAGCCCAAGTTGTGATTTCGATCTCGTGGTGTAAATTATCCTGGAACCTATTGGTTTGCATGTGTTTATTGATGTATAACTGACATTCGGATCCATGACTTGCCTACTGACAATGCGTCCTCTGACATTGCATACCTCTGCCCTGAGCAATGACGAATATACATTCTACACATCAAGTATCAATGACCTTGCTCGCTGTGATGGTACCTTGCATGAGGACGAGTTCTATGAGGAAATCACAATCAGTGTACGAGAGACTCGAGCATGGTTAAGAGGGCGATATCCCAACATTCCTGTAGCCACAATTGACGCTGTGAGTAAATATGTCAGACAAAGTATTGCTGTTGATTGTTTTATAGATAATCGACCTCTTTTTACCAACCTTGGGACAAAGGGATGCACTTTCTGGAGGCCAGTTTTTCGCAGCATTAAGGTTGGTTGTACATGTTCAGAATGGCAGAGAGCTCGACCGATCTTTGGCTTTTGTTCAAGGTGTGGTGACTGGTTGATCATTTATCATTGTCTTATCACGTTCTCGTAAGCGCGACTTTGGACTCCTCAACAACCCAGACCATCTGCGAGTTCAACTAATAACCCTTTCTCTTACTTTCACTATCCTCTTGTACATTCATCTCAGCGCTCAGATTCAAATGAACAAAATAACCCTTTCGTAACACGGACTAAATCGTTATCGTATCGTCCCAAAGCGGGATCATCAAAACTTCCTCCACTTCCTCCTCGAAAACCCCTTTCAAGTGCCTCTTCGTTGTCTCTACCATCTGTATCAAAAGATGGATCGATGCTACCACCGCCAGTTCCTCCTCCGTTGAAGCCTAAACCAGCTATTTCTCCCTTAATCCAGCAATCCTTAATGGCCTCGAGGACGGCCAAGACAACGCAGAGAGCTGAAGAGCAGTTAGAAAAAGAGAGAGTGCTGCAAGTTCTGAAGAGTAGTACTACCTCTGGTCTGTTCACAAACGAGAGCAGAGAACCAAGCTCACCGCAATGTGTTCTTGAGGCCAAGTCGGATTCAAGTGCAAGCAATCAGAGTGGGGGTGAAGTCAAGGATGATCCTCCTGCTCTACCTAAACGAAGACTCCGACATAGTCCAACTGTATCGGCCAGTTCACTTGAACAAGTCGCTCTTGCCGCTGCCCCTAGATCAAACATACAGCTGACTACTAGTCCACTTGATGCGCGGATGAAACCAGTCATTGATCTACCACCTCCTACACATCCTGATCGGAAGTTGTCCATAGATAACGAAAAGTTGTCGGAATCTATCTCTACCATGTCTCGACGTTTGTCACTTACGTCCCCACCTCAATCAACTCCCTCACCATCTGCCTCTCCATCGTGCCCGTTTTCCGATAACTTAGCAACTCCGAATAAACCTATACAGCAGCGGAACCGGATGTTTAGGAGTAGATCCTTACACTCTGATCCCACTACCTTCTTGACGACTGCATCTATCCCTGTGGATAAACAACCCCCACCTATACCACTGCAGAAACCCCCTGTGCATTCGAGGAGAAAGAGACCAGAGAGTTTACAACTTAGTCCCTCACCACGCACTGGAAGGGAGAATCTGGGTACTTTTGGAGGTCATCGACCTATGACCACAACATCGTCATTCACTGAAGCGCAGAAGTCTATCTTTGCATCTTCTCCACAAACGTTGGGCTCAGAACAACGAAGATTTAATCACAGATCCCTGTTCGATGAGAATCATCACCTGATAGCTGGAACAAATGGGGATCCAACGGGGACGATACAGAGAAAGTTGCAAGAACTGCAGTTGAGCGCATTACCTGTTTTAGAGAAAGCAAAGTACAAGGCTGAGGCGAGTCTAAGTCCTAGAAGAGGGTTTATACCCTCGACCCCGGCGTCCTCTTCTTCGGGCATTGTGAGTGGAGCGGGGATAAAAGCAATAAGCAAAGGGAATCTGTGTCTCGGTCGATCGGGGGGAGAGGAGAGGGATGGATTATTATTGTCTGATAATGATAACGTCGGACAAGATAGTGGTGATGATGACGATAACAATCATACTGCGGCACTGGGAGGAGAGGAGTGGAGAATAGAGGGACCTCAAACAGTGTTGAGGGACCAGATGAAATGGCCCCCTGGCGAGGGATGGAATCGATTGTAGTGGTACCTGGCTTCAATTTTTTGCGACAACTTGAGTTCCAGTTGACTGTCATGTATTTGTCATGTATTTGATGTATGGCTTTGATTTATAACGGCCTCTACTTACGGTCCCGATGCGAAAACACACTTCCTGAGTTTGAAGGAAACTGGCCCATGTTGCCTACTATCTACTGTTGAATTAGTACCAAGTATGATGTATCTTACTTTGGGAAAAGATCAGCCAATGATAGTACAGCTGTATCACGAAAACGTTGGATGTTACACTTGTTGTTGAAATGTTTATATAATTGGTAAGGTTGAGATCGTACAGTTGTTTTCTCTGGGACAATCTCTAAGGGAGTATATCCAGAGTAGGAGACACTACCCAGTGCTGAAGGAAGGGTTTTGTTATCCACATATGTACTCCGATCACATATCTAGACATGAAATAATTTTTTTCCCTTTATCTACTCATGTTGTTTGAAGATTCCACTCGTGCAATGGTCTTACATGATCACCGGACAAAAGTCCATGAAAAGAAGAAGAAGAGGAAACAAGTCATTCGATCCAACGAAAACTTCATCGTATCCATGATCACTCCCCAACTCCACCCTAACGGCTCTACCACACACACTACTCCAGTCCTTTTTGCGGGTCTTTTCCCATTCACACTGGTCTATAAGAACTTCAACCAGAGGAATCATGTTAATAATGAGCATTTGGAAGAAACGATCTAGACCGTCGGCGTTCCTTAATTCTGATATACGTAATGTTTGAAGTGAGTACTGAAACACAGAAAAACGGCTCGAAAAAAATTTAGGTTCTGGCAAGTCAAGACCTGATGAACATTCCAGATCAAGATCCAGCAGCTGGAGTGCCGGTAGGTGGAACGAGGTTAACAGGCAGGTCAAAAAATCCATGGAAACGTAGAGACGGAGGATTTTCAGATTTGAGAACGCGATTGAAGGCAGGGAACGAGGACAAGAAATCCATCTCACATTCAAGGCTATTCCACTCGCTTGAAAAAGCTGAAGAAATTTCCATGGAGTCTCCCATCCCCCAGAAATGCTCTCAAAGCAAAAGTGAGAAAGATTACTTAATGCCTGTTTCATATAATCAACCACTACACCAAGTATGTGTTCATCAGGAGGACAAAACTTGAAATATTTGAGGTTAGGTATGGTTCCCAAGTGTGTGAAGAAAACTCCTGTCGTGTTTTTTGAGAGGGGGTAATCGATTGCAAATGTGATGTGCCGATAGAGTTGAAATGGTAACTGCCTTCCGTACACGGCAGACAAGGATCCACATTGAAACCTGGCTCATTGCCGCAGCATGCCTAGGTTTTCGGGGCAATGGAGGAATCAAACAGAGAAGAAAAATTTTAGTAAGGAGCTCGGCTGGTAGTCTAAGGAAAGATGATGATGAACAATCTACTCAAGAAACATTGCACTCACTCTGGAACAGGGAAAACCGGGATTGTTAATATGACGTGCAGTGACAAAAAACATTGGATTTGTGAGAGTGGTAGGGAGCCTTTTATTGGCTGAGATGTTGAAGGGCCGGATAGAATTAACTGGCGAGTGAACGAGCCAGGTCCGATTTTCCACTAATGTTTATACTACATTCGAGAACAATAAACTTCTTTAGTAAGACACCGGATCCGGGGTCTATAATGTATGCTGGGTAAGATCATCGTCATGAATTTGAAATAGTCTCACGACCCATCAGCTTTGCTGATAAGAGGTGTGATAACATGAAGACAGGGAACTAAGAAGAGCATTAAGGAAATCATGCACAGCAGAGGTCCATATCAAGCAGAGCAGAGCAGAGATACTGTTGGATCCTATGCAAGCGCGATGCACAATTGATATTGGCAGCTACATTACATGATGTAGATAGATATACCGGAGATTTTAGGTACAGAAAAATGTTCACTGGCAAGTGATATTTAAGTACAGACTCAGTCCCACAAAGATAGTGTGAAAGACTGAGGTACAACTACTGATCGAGTGAGTCCATAACACACAACTTAGTACTATATATAGTTTTGATGAACACAGCATGGAAAAATGCAACGCGATCGTGCTTTTGTGGGCTGTGCCCGAAAAAGGAAATGAAAATAGAAAATAGAAACTCGCGCCTCACCAACAAGTGAGCTGCACGGGTGAAGGCGGGAGTGGAGGGGAAGGATGATCAGTGTATAGCGCAAGGCATTGCAAGTGCTCTTTTTGCAATCTAGTCTAGTCATCTTGATGCACAGGTGTTCGTACAGGATAGTGCCCATTATGGAAGAAAACAAACCCATAATCATCATCCCAAACAAGACCACTTATTGAATCGGTGTGACGACTCCACAGACTATTAAAAATGTGTCCACCAAGTCCGTGATTTATTAATTAAATACCCAGTGTCCAATACATATAGTCTTGAATGTGTACACTAGGCGAGGAATAGGGCAGAAAAGATCACACTGAGAATTCCAATACCAGAAAGAGCGATAGTAGAGGTGCCATTAGCGGTATGGCTCGAACCGGGGGCAGTAGCGCTTCGACTACTCGAGACTGTTGAACTAGTAATTGCAGATGTTACACGAGCAGCATCCACCATGATACTGGGGGTAGGAAGACCAGTGTAAATAGCCGAGCTAGTATAAGTGATACAGTTTGACGAAGCAGGGACTCGAGGAGTGTAGGGCATGGTAGTAATGGGACCAAGAGACTCTGGAGGTTGAGTATAGGTCATAACTTGGCCACTCTGAGTGTAGACACCTGGAAAGTCTTGGTTTTCACCCTCGCAAGACTCAAAAGTGCCGTTCTTGGCATTGTTGGGCGCATTGAAGGCACAGCCAATGCGATCATAGATGTGCTGACAGTAGTCTGCGGCATTAGGTTTGCTTGGGTCGCATGCTTTGAAACAAAAAGCATTTCCACCCATAAAGCTGAAGAATATTTCAGCTGGATGGTTCTAACGGATGAGAAGGACAACATACTTGTGCCACGCCATGACTTGAGTCCACTGGCCATTGAACGATTGAGAGTAAACAAGACCACCCATAGGGTTACCACGTAGATCAGCACCATTTGGGTCCATCTCACCTCCATAGTCACTAGGGTCAAGGTTGATCAGTCGCTGGTCAACGAAGCCAGCCACTTGGACATAGTTTGGAGTCTTGATGAATTGCACACCCTGAAGGGCATACTGAGGAATAAGACGGGTTCCATAGCCAGGCTTTGAGCACCATGCAACCATCTCACCCTCCTGGTCAGCAACAGTCGAGCCTGGCTTTGCAGGAGCCCATAAGCAAAAGTCTATATAGCAGAGTGAATAAGGCGGATGAGACACGTGATCTGAGACGCACTATCAATACTGTTGATCACAGCAGTCTGGCAATTGGATTCAGGGCCCTCTGTAGTGGCGTTGCACTGGTTGTAGCCAAACTGAGATCCACGCAATAGCCCAACGTCAGTATCGACCTTTTGGGGAATGCCCGTTGGGTATGCAAATGCCTTTGAAATCAGCGGCGTAGCTGGGAATTTACCCGTAACACCGGGTGGGTATGCCTCTGTTGGTGCCTGGGCACTGGAATATACAATAGAAAGAGCGGCGAGAGCAAAAAGAATCAAACGAGTGGAAGGCGACATGGAGTTGTAACGAGTGGTAATAATTATGTCCCTATTTCTAAGTAGCCTGCAGGCGGAGCGCGCCCAGACCATGCATGTAAACGTCAGCCTGCGCCCGACTAAAAACATTCCATGCTTCTCTGACTACTCATCTCTTGACCCTATCCAGGAATACACTAAATTGATCTTGACTATCACATCATGTAGGAATATTGTATGCGTTGTTATTATTTCGTACGTTGTGTTCTTCATTACGTTTAGCAAATACCATTATGGCGTAGCTAAGTGCTTGGCGACCGGAAATGAATTATGAAAAAGTTTAGGCTCCACCATATCGTTGAGCACCAGTCAGACAATGAGCTGTGGGACTATGCCTCGAGGTATAGTGTCAATGTCTTCGATTCTCGATCAAACATGACTGTTGGTTCCTGAGGTACTCTAAGCCCATCGTTTTTCACAAAAGTCATCGACCATTTATAAAATACTAATTCCCATCAACTAACGAAAGACAAAAACCATGTATACTCACATGCATTGAGAATCGTGATCCGCAATTCATCATACTTCTCTCGTGAATACTGTGCTATAAGAACATCTTCCAATGCACAGCCATTGGGAAGTCGCAGGGTAATCATATAATAAGGATCTTGACAGCATACAGTAACGTCAGGCTCCCATTCGGCACAAGGTGAAGACGCAATAGGAGATGACATTGTCGATGATAGTGATAGTGGTGGCAACAACAGGGAGGTGTACATAGGTACAACCATCATTACCACCTTGCATTATATATCCTCACGTGCCACTGTTTCCCCATCAGTAAGACAATGCACAGCAACCGCGCAGCAACCCTCAATTAAATCACACGTGTAGGCATATCAAATTTTCATTTTGTAGCGGAATGAAAAAAGATCATCCCCATTGGTTCTGTGTGGTGGCCTTTGGCATGATATATTCCCAAAAACACACCATACCACAAATAAATGGAATACCTTATATAAAGAAGAAATTCTTCACCCAGGCAAGACGAATTTCGGAGCAGAAACAAACAACAATGCATTCCAAGTGAAACACAAGACAAGCTGAACAAGCCATGTGATTGCTCCTGAAACAATCCACCAATCCACCTCAACTCTGAAGAAAAAGTCATTCCGGACACAATACAAACATGCATCCCAAACACATCTTTTCCCTTGGCAACGATACAAAAATATGCACATGTCAATGTCCTTGATGTTAAGTAGTGTCTGAAAAAAAAATCGAACCTTGACAGGAATTGCGTCATCCTTTGAATGACGTAGTTGTTTCGTATCAACTGTCAGTCCACCTCACTTCGAGAGCTGGGATAAAGCATCCTGACTTACACACCTTGCCTCACAAGATCAACATGCAGACAGCCTATCAATGAAGTAGTCAATTTCACTAAACCGACTCTGAGGTGAAAAATAGGTCAATGTCGCATGGCAAATATTACGTTAGCATCAGTTAGTTACATTCGAAAGCCTTTTGATAGTCTGTAAACAAATCCTATCCTCTCCGAGTTCCATTCCCAAGACCCATTCCAACCCGAACCAAAGTCTCTAGTGATGCACGTCCATTTATCAAAAGATCCTCATCCCATTCTACAACACCCTTCTCTAGAAGCAGAACAATGGTAGATCCACCTGTACAAAAATATATATGTATGGTAGAAACAATTGTGAAATACAAGAAACCCACCAAATGCAAAGTATCCGAATTCCTGACCACGCTTAACCTCCTGTCCTTCCTCAACAGTCGTTAAAATACTTCCAACCATCATAGCTCCAACACAGACCGCCATAACACGACCAAATCGGGGACTGTCAATTGGCACAACTTTGCGAGCATTATCTCCATAAACATCAAGAGCCGTTCGGATAGCTTGAGGCTATAGAATATTACTCAAGGAATTAACACATCAAGCACGAGCACTCACATTGACTGTATAATACTCTCCAGGTATACACGTCATTTTCCCAATTTTACCATCCACCGGCGAATGGAATCGATGATAATCTTGTGGTGCCAATCTGAATATTGCCAATGCACCCCCTATATATCTGTCCACGTCTTGTTTGTAGGCATCACCTAACAACCTCGCAACAGAAAAATCGCGCCCTTTAATCCAAATCTTGGTAGCATCATGGACAGTTGCAAATACCATAAGTCGACAGTCAGCAGCACTGACAAGGCGGTAGGGGTCATCTAGTGCTTCAATAGGACGAGCGGAGGGTTTAAGTTTACGATAGAAAAATTCATTGAAGTTCTCTATAAGCAACAAGGCAGTTAGATTAGTCGACGCGTAGAAGGCGAGACGGACTGAAGGAGCTCAGCGGTTCAAGGATCTCATCAACATTGAGGTTATGAAATTCGATGAACCCTGCGATGTCTTTCGCAGAATCAACTGAGTCGTACTTGACACCCTGCTTGATCGACATCGACTTGAGAAGTTTGCGAGCTATTCATGTGACATCCATCAGAACACAACATGAAAACAAAAAGTTAAGACGCACCTCTGTGGCCCTCCATACGCCCCTTCATACCTTTGTACAGTAGTCGAATACCCAGCCTCACATATACCTGCATTTTTTCCTCTTCTAGTTGACCCGTTAACCTGTTCTGGACAATAATATTCGCCGAGTTCTAGCGTGGGAAAAATCAGTCTACGACTATGATGCAATAGAGAACAACCATAAACTTACCGCTCCAAGTTTATAGTCTCCACTGCTGAGCTTGCCGATAATCTTCGTGTACCACTTCCTCTGTGCCTGACTGGCAGTGACAAAATTTCCAACTACAATCCTATCCACCCTATTCCAATCTTGTGATGCACACACAGCGATGTGGGTAATGATGTCTACTTCAGCTTTCGAATTCATCCTTGGACGATGACATAACGGACAGTTCTTCACATTGATGACACGCTCGACGCCGTCGTATTGGTCTTCAGAGCCAGAATTAGAAGGAGAGGAATTCCCTGAAGATAACCCAGTAGCTGATCGAGCAGTTCGGGTTTTGACAATCCTGCCTTTCCCTCTGAAGCGCCTCTTCTTCGTTTTGCCGGGATTTTCAGGTGAAAACGTAGGAGATAACGACGAAGCTAAAAAATCTTCTTCCATCTCTTCAGAACTGGAGTCGACAGGAGATGCGCTAGCAATGGGTGTGGCAACTTGATGCAGCGGAATTTGCATCGGCTCGGTTCTCGTTCCGGCGGGAGCTGGTATTATTGAGTTCGCTTGGTCATCAGAGATCCCGCCATGAAGTATAGTAGGGCCAGAAAAGTCAAGTTCGTCAAGTTCGAGCACGTTTCCACTTTGATTTGCAACTTGTAGAACAGGAGTCATACTGACACTCGAATTGAACTCCAAATCGTCCGAATCTAGGCGTCTTTTTTGATCTTCAGACTTGTTGAGTTCATCTTCCAAGCACAGAATGACTTCATCAACAGTCATCTCTTCTTCATGCGCTTTTTTCCCGAATCGAGTGAAAAAACTAGAAATTGTGGAAGAAGATAGTGTAGAACCAAGAGAGTCGAGCATGGATGTGATTTCAAGGTGCGAAAGGGCACTTAATCCGTCAGCGTTGTATTGCATCACGTATCGACGCCAGAATTGCTGACGAATAGCATCATAGGGTTGGTATTTTGCCCTGTTGAAATTGTCAGTTAAGCACATGCGTGAAGAGAAAGGAACGCACCTAAATGAGACCATTGGTACATTTGTGGCATCCCATGAGATATCTTTCCCAAGAGTAAGTGGCAACTTGAACTCTTTCATGGACGCTTCTTCGATCCCGGCAATGTCCTCTACCTTGTACAGCCCATTTTCCAACGGCTGCGGCGCGGAGTCTACTAGTTCTCTGACGCTGAATGTGACATCGCCAATATGATCGTTTGACGTCAATTTGTCCCAATCGAGGAGCGTGAGTTGCACATTAAATGAGGTTTCGTATCGACGAACATGGAATAGGAGTTTTTCGTCCCAGGTAGGATTGAGACTATGTCGGATGACACGCGTACGGAATATTTTCTTGCCAAAAGAGATCACGACAAATGGATCCATGTCCCATCCCGTCCGGGTCACTGAACAAAGTTTGTCAGTGTGTCATGTTGTCCAACCGAAGGCGTACTGTTCCGTAAGCGCGGCAAGTCCTCTGCACTTTGTACTTCCAACATCACAATACCTATGATGTCATTACCTCCCGCATACTGATAACCAATTTCTCTCTTCTTTTTCGTAGACGGTAGAGGCAGTGGTTCCGCCACATGGCCAATAGAAACTCCACTAGTATTGGCAGCAGCAATGGAGTCACCAGTAGCCCTGCGAACATGACATTTTTTGCTAGCTTTTGTAGCATGGGATGTACCGCTTGCTGAATTGGTAAGGTTAAGAGGTGGGATATTACTACTAGAGGATGAAAGAGATGCAGTGAGTCCGGAAATTTTTCGAGGGAATTTCATGCGTGGTATGAATCCTGACTTGCCGGGAGCGGACGTCGTCGCCGTGGTCGTCTTCAAGCTATTCTCTGTGGTGGGTGTGGTGGGCGATGTGACCGTGATGACAGCAGGAGGTGAAATGGGAGGGTATCCACTTTCGATCGCAGTAGATGGAGGGTTGGAGCCTGGTGATTCCGATCGTGCATCAACAAAATCGTCATCGTCATCGTCGTCTTCATCAGAAGAAATTCCTCCAGTATCCTGGAAATCAGACAGAGGACCGCCCTGGCGTGAACGGATTGTGCCCACGCCTTGAGTCTAATAACTAATATTAACCTCAAGACAACGGCGGTAGACATAAACATACAGGGGGCGCTGAAACAAGCGACGGTCTAGACCGCTTGCTTAGCTCTCTGAACGTGTCTAAAAAGGAAAGATTCGCCTGGGTGTTATTCGGCAGAGTGACGAAACCGAGCTTGAGACAGATGGTGCCGGTAGCAACCGTGCTGGTACGTGTTGACACCAGCGGTACATTAAACGACTACAAAACCTATCAGCACTCTGAGATCTCAACTCAAAAAATGGCACGGACGATGTTGCCTATATCATTGAAAGCAAAAGGGCGCTCAACAAACCAGTCCTCCAATAAGAGCGCAACTTCTCCCAGGTAATCCTTTGAAAGCACGTCCTTGTCCCAAACGACGAGTTCCAGGGCACCGAGCTTGTCAGCAGTTGAAAGATAAAGCGGGAAATCGAACGTAGCATCTTTCGGAGAATAGACAGGGTTGAGGGTGCGTTTGGCGACAGGTGTCTGTTGACGGGAATTGAGAACGGTGACGACGACGAACCTGCAGAAAATTGAGTTAGAGGATTTTTGGATAGAAAACTTGAGACCAACGGGTCACTAAAGCCGTTCTTGTCCTTGGAGGTCAGGTTCGAGCAACCAACGACATGGACGCGCAGTACAACGATAGGAAGCTCTCCCTGTGCCGGGGTGAATCCCCCTCGATTGCTTCCTTTGGCAGCCCTGACAGGCAATAAGGCTGCAGTTTTGAGAGCACGCCTGAACTTGTTGGACATGGTGGTCGGAGGGAAAAGAACCAATTTTTATATGTCAGCGGATATTCGTCATTGCAATCATTACAATTGAATCAGCTTCTCACTTCGATTACAAAAATAACGGTATATCAAGGCAACATGATTGGCAGGAGCTCCGGACGAAATCGGACAATCACATGACTCATACCGCCTCAAAATTTCTTGAAATTACTTTCGCTTGTATTCATCCACCACTTGTCCAGGTTTTTCTTCTTTTTTTCTTTTAGACGTTTATAGTCGTTACAAATGTCGTATGCTCCTGGTATGTTATTGCACAGTCTTGTTCGTAGACAACTGACATTCTAGTCTAGGTGACGCTGCAAAGGGCGCTGGTCTCTTCAAGACTCGTTGTGCACAATGTCACACTGTAGAAGCTGGCGGACCCCATAAAACGGGGCCTAATCTTCATGGGTGCGTTGGCTGCTTTTGTTCCAAAACACGTACTCACTTGTTCTCAGTTTATTCGGCCGCAAGACTGGTCAGGCTCCCGGTTACTCGTACTCAGCTGCCAACGTAAACAAAGGTGTTACTTGGGAGGGACAGACTCTTTTTGATTACCTGAAAGATCCAAAGAAGTACATTCCAGGTACCAAGATGGCGTTTGCTGGCTTGAAGAAGGACAAGGACAGGAACGATCTCATCGCCTATCTTGACGAAGAATGTGTTAGTATCCTTCATTTTCCTCTCTACATTTTCCTTGACCCATTTTCACTTAGAACAAATGATTTCCTTGGGATACAGTAATGTGCTGCACTTTATACATAATGACGCCTTAATTTTGCTTGGTTTGTATGTTCGATACTGGTCGACTACCCGATAGGCAACGGTTTTTTGAAACCGTTACCACCCCACCCCACTCTGAAATAGATACATTCATTCTTGAATATTTCATTGAGGGTAGACACTTGTTTGTTGTATCCCAGTGCACGACAAGTGCAAAACAAGGTCCTTCCGAGTGAAATTTCTGACCCTTTTGACTGGGTAGTCTACAGATGGCCCTTTTTCTGGGGTGATCGTTCATATGCATTAGACTCCGACTCATCCTCTCGTTCACCATCTGGAACTCGATCTCTTGCCTTGGGTCTATGATGTCGGTGGCGGCTATGATCGTGATGATGTCCCTGTCTTCCACAGGAGGACTGATGATCTGACTTGTCCGATGACGATGATTCGTCAGACGACGATTCATCGAAACGCCGGGGTTTGTGATATATGCAGCAAACTATTATTTTTGTTTGTTTTCGAGAAATCAAGAAGACAGAGATAAGCAACACACTCTTGGATTTTTTCTTGTCCATATGTTCATTGTCGACAACATCATCGTCCCAGGCTACTCTGGCTTCGGTATTTCTTGCGCCTCGCAGCCGTAGCACTCGTGCTGTCCCACTGGACGAGCCTTGACCTGAAGTATCTTCCGATGACTCCTCTTTTACAGGGTCGGTCGTAATTGTCATTGTACGCGAGCCATTGGTAGGAGAAGAAGTGGAGTGGGCGATTGAAGTCGATGTAAAAGAATATGACATTGATTCCTTTCCACAAGCATAGCCTGAACTGTAGTGAGGATCAGCGACAAACACGTGATGGGTTTGGTGCACCTGGGCAATTTCAATCTATCATCTCAACCAAGGTGTCAAATTATAACTCGGGGTATATGCAAACTACTACAGTAGTAGTATAAAACCAAAATAGGGGTCACATTACACTCAAAATGAAATACCCATATGGCAATTTTTGGACGTTCTTATATTGAACAATCAATTGTCTTTGGTCGCGTAGGTAAAATTTGAACCTCCACGCCTAGTCCTAATTGAGGGACCATTTCGATAGAGAGGAGATGCCAGCCACCTCATCTACTGGTAGGTCGTGGAAGTAAATATGGTCAGTCGTTATCACAATTTTGGAAAGTTGTGATGGCTGACCGTGTCCTTGGCGCCTCAATTTCTCATTCACTCTCCTGATACCTATAAATGAAAATTTCGTATCTGCTTCAGAGAGCAGCCTTACTGCTACTCGTAATTGTGTCCATCACATTTGGCCAGGATGCTCCACCAACAACTGCAAACTGCAATCCATCCCATGACCATCTCGATCCTTCCTCTCATCGATTTATTTCGCCCTGCCCCGACGAGATGTACTGTTCACCTATCCAGAATCAGATCAACACTAACCACAGCACGAACTTCTTGAAGGAACAGTCAGACAATTTCGTTAAAAATCATTCACAAGATCAGGATTTGAAACAGCATCCTATACTCGACCATGACAATCAAGACGCGGGTGAGAAGGGACACAATTCTGGTGGGGTTTGTGTGCCTAGGACTTGTAGGCGCGACGAATATCCATTTGGCTTTCCATCGAATTCAACACTACCACCACTTTGTTTTTTCCCATCACTTTTGCCTTCGACTACAACTACTAGATATTTTTGCCCAGATAATGGTAGTGGGTGTCGAGCAGTATTGCCACCTGGATCAACCTGTGAACTCGCGCGTGATGAACAATGTGCGACAGAGCCAATCAGACAGTTTGACGAAGGTATGAGCAAAGGTGCTTTGTGCTTGAATCGGGTGTGCACGTACGTGGATAGATTAAGTTGTTTTGATATTGACTGAGGCATTTGATGGATCAGATATGTGAACGCGACGCTTGCAAATCCTTGTCTTATAGAGAACACGACCTACACATTGCCATCTGCGAACTCGCATTCCCTCTATAGTATCCCCGTAATCAGACATAATTGCATTACCGGATTTTACTGTGAGCCGGAGAGTCTCACATGTGGCAGGGCTAAAGCAATTGGACAGCCATGTAATGCAGACTTTGAATGCATCACCGTTAGTAAAATTTCTTTTGTAAAATTTACTATTGATGGTCCGGACATCATTGTAGAGGACTTGCGATCAAGATACTTGCATAAATAGCTTTTCTTACGAAATTGCACCAAGAAAATGGGCAATTCTCATCTCAGTTATTCTCATTGGTACGTTTCTGAACCTATCTAAAAGTAGATTGCTGAACAATGATTAGCGCTCATTGCGACAATGGTTACTCTTATTCTCATACATAGACATCATAGGTATCTGAGGTTCAGAGAACTTCGAGAATATTACCTGGAACAGATCAGGTAAGTTGAACATTCCAAAAGTGGGGTTCTTGGGCATGTTGGATTGCTCAATTAATGTAGCCTTCGGAAAGCCATCATTACACTCCATTCTGCAGGTGACACTGATGGTTACTTACTCAATGGAGGGAGTAATAGTGTGTCTGTGCAATGATGTTGAGATGTAGCATCGAAGTCAGAGATAGGACTTAGAGGAGTACATTTCTGTATGACTTGATTTTTCAGCTAGTGGAAACTTGCATGTCTTGTCTCATATGTCTGTTGCTTGAGACAATAGTAGTATGAGTGCTACAATAAGATAATCGTGTTTCATAATGGTCTCCCCCCCTTTTGTGAGTAAGCTAGTCATAATAGGTGGGGCACTAGCAGGCTTTTGTGATGCAGAGCCGTGGGAAATACTAGACCACATGAGGTCAAGTATCGATTGATGCCATCTGTGTTCCTGCAATGAATGGGAAAAACGTGCCCTCAAGTCACTTCCTTGCACAACCTCGACCGGATTCCTCCCAACCTCTTCCAGCAGGCTTTGTTGATACAACTACACTTGCCGCTCATGATTTTGACGTCGACAACAGAACGGGTTTCATGCCTCCCCAGCCGCCTCTCCGGCGCTTGCCTTCTGCATGGGATAGTTGGGAAACTAGCCTGGATCAGGCTATCTCCCAGAGGCTACAGTTAGCTGAGTGCGTAGAAGAGCTGGAGAACTCGCAAATGTTGTTGGAGATGAATAAGTCAAACAGTTGGCGTTATAGTGTTGCTCAGGTATACCTGGGGTCTCAAACTATTCAATGGTTCTAACTCTACTTTTCAAGATGCCAGTTCTTCCGACAGAAGAGCTGAAAATTTGTGAGCGGGTACTCCGAAGGGCACATCATGTCCTTGCCTGGCTCTTACACTTCTTTGTCCACACGATCCCTTCTCATGAACCCATCGTCATTCCCCGATCTCTATCGATTCCTCTGTTGCAAGTTTCCTCACAGCTACAACTTCCACCTGTCATTACCTATTCTGATGACGTTCTCTACAACTGGGCTCACAGGCAAGCACGGGATGGAGATTGTTACAATGATCTTCCGACCATCGATAATCTCCAGTGTCTGACTACATTTACCGGAACTTTAGACGAGGAAGAGTTCTATCTCACCTCTGCACGAATTGAACTTAAGGGAAACGAGGCACTTGAACTCATGCGCGTGAGCATGAACGAAATATTTGTAGGAGATGACATTTCTATAAGCCGGGTCACCAGATACCTTCAGTGTATGGCTGATGTGATCCAGGAGCTGAGAAACCTCTTGATGAACGTCCGACAGGGGGTTGATCCTCAGGTGTTCTATGATAGGATTCGACCTTGGTTCAGAGGTATTGATGGTGATCCCTTTGGCCGTCAGTGGGTTTTCGAGGGACAGGATGAAGTGGAGGGTTGGGAAGAAATACCAGAAGCGTCAGGCGCGAGTGCAGGACAGAGTTCCCTCATACAGGCACTAGACATATATCTTGGTATCGACGTAGAAGCCCGGGAAACGTCATACATGCCCCATCCATCCAACAAAACATTTCAGGAACGAATGCGTGCCTATATGCCAAGGCATCACCGGGCTTTCCTCAACCACCTCAGGACTAATACAAGACCGCTCCGGGCGTTCGTTGACCGTGCAGTTGAAGAAGAGGGTGATAAATCTATCTTGGAGGCATACAATGCTGTACTCGGATCTATGAAAGGATTCAGAGATGCTCATATGGTCATTGTGGGGCTGTACATTATTGGTCCTGCGCGCCATGCCGGGAGGACCTCGTCTGTCAGTGGACGAGAAGCACAGGAGGGGAAAATAGCAGAGGCTTTCCATACCGACGATGGAATACAGGGGTTGAAAGGTACTGGGGGTACCGATCTAGTCAAGTTTTTGAAGGGTGTTCGAGACCAAACAGCCAGCACCTATTTGCAAAAGTAGTTTTGTCATCGTACTAAACTATATTAGTCACAAGTCATGATGGGAAACCATCACATATGTTTGATCCGAAGAGCAAGTCGAGTAAATATCAAGTGTTTCTCCAGCAAGTTGTATCTCAGATGGATGTACTTGTTTGAAACAGCTCGAAACTATGTGAGATGAATGCTGCTGTATCAACTCACAGCACTCAATGCTCAACTGTGACATGAGCTTTATCTCGGCCGCCATGATCTCTGACAATTTCAATTATGGACTGATAGTCCAGTTCTCAAAATGCACAATATACCACCGACCCACTCGGACCATTCCGCTACCCCGTTCATACTGTTCCGAGCTCCAAGTTGGCAACTATCAAAGACCCGCATTTATGCCGCCACTCAAGCCTTGTACACGGATAAGACCCGAAAGATAATGTTTATCCTTTAGCTTCTCGTACGTTTTCCCCCTTCGTTTAAGTGTCCTTCAATTCGTTTATAGGAGTGTGTCTCAGGGAAACTCTCGATAACTCAGTCTCTACCACATTCATCCATCATTATATTCACCTCTGGATGCTGGGCGCTCACGGGGATACAAATCTAGCAGGCGACGAGCTCGGGTTATTTACACCAACTGTCCCAAACCCATCTCCCATTCTCAATGTCAAAAGTGATGTCAAGCTGTTCGACATGGACGCATACACCGGCTTCATGCCGTCCAGGGTTCCATTGCCACGCTTACCTTCAGAATGGGAGACATGGGAAGCGCTGTTGGACGATGCCGTCGCTGCCAAATTGCAAGTAGGCGATAACATCGGTGCCACAAACGAGGACACATTACGTGCAGAGCATTGGAGGTCGTGTGTCAGATCCGTAAGTCTTAACTTTCAACTACCACCCCAACTTCCCAATTTGGAGCTCTGTTGGCATACATACTGTCCCAGAGTTTGATATTTTATATTGCTAATCTCGCCGTTCTAGATCCCCATACTTTCTACAGACGACTTGACAAGCTCCGATCTACTTAGGCGTGCGCACCTAGTCCTAGCTTTCCTTCAACAATTTTACGTTCAGTCTCTTCCTCCCCATGTATCTCCTGTCATAATCCCTCGATCTATAGCCATCCCCATTCTCCGTGTCTCCCAATCCCTCGATTTACCACCAATTCTGACGTACAGCGATACCGTCCTGTATAATTGGCACATAGATCCTGCTCTAGATGTTCTGGCCGACCACGAAAACAGAGGATTACCGACCCCAGGAAATATCCGAACAAAGACGATGTTTACAAATACGAGGGATGAAGAGGAGTTCTATCTCTGCTCTTCTCGAATAGAATTGAAAGGGGTTGAAGCATTAGAACTCATGCGAATGGTGATGGACGAGATTTCTGTAGGCGATACAAATGCGATTCACCGTATATCCGACTATCTGAGGCGAATGACAATTGTCATCAAAGACCTACGAATTCTTCTTCTCCAAGTGAAGAAGTTTTGTAGACCTGACTTGTATTACAACGTAGTGCGTCCCTGGCTCAGGGGAGAGGACTCTGATCGAGGGAAACGTAAATGGATATTTGAGGGAGTAGACGAAGATCCAACGCTTCATCATCCAACAGAACTATCCGGTCCCAGTGCTGGTCAAAGCACTTTGATACATGTGCTTGATGTTCATCTGGGTGTTGACCATCAGACGCCTGCAACATCACAAATTCCGTCATTCATGAACAGGATGGAGATCTACATGCCGAAGGGTCATAGATCGTTTTTGAACCATTTAATAGCGAATCCTCGTCCATTAAGGGGGATCGTGCTAGCCAGTCAGGACGAGGAAATGAAGCAAGCCTATAACCAGGCTGTGCTGGCGTTGAAAGAGTTTAGAGATGCTCACATGATAATCACCACCCTGTACGTTATTGGTCCTGCTAGACGAGCGGCACGAGCCTTTTTACAGAGGGAGAAAGAGAAAATTGGTCCCGATGTCAGTACGAAAGATTCAGGGACCGACGATACATTGAACGATAGTACTCTGAAAGGTACTGGTGGAACATACTTGGTAAAATTTCTGAAGGACACAAGGTTACGGACTACAGCAGCGATTATAGGCGAAACCGAATAATTGTCTTCGTATCTGCCATAGATTATGTACCAAACAAGGTGAGTATGGCAAGATGGCCGAGCGGTTAAGGCGTGTGACTCAAGCGTAGCTTGCCTGCTTTCGCGGGTTCTCATCTCCGAATGGAGGCGTGGGTTCAAGTCCCACTCTTGTCATGCTTTTTTGTTTTCAGTCATAGTTGTTCTGTCTCCAATATCTTACTATCGTCAGTTGTAGATTTTTGAATAATGACCTAACGTCATCAATCGCGGAGTTTCGCTCCCTCTGCATTGGGATTGGCCATTTCTAGTCGTCTTCATTTACGTCTTCATTTACCCTACCTCTCAGCATGAAGTACTGGATAATGTCAGAGACTTTTGAAATCATTCTCTCCAAGAGTGATCACTGAATGTTACAAAAGAAGGAAAATTAGATAACTACAACTCAGGGGGCATTCTTTCTTACACTGATCTTCCGTAAATCGGCTCAATAGAATACATGTCCCTGTCGCTGATATCTCCTGCTCTCGTAACGGTAATTAGGAGTATATAAGTAGTGTGTTTTTGGTATTTCCTTGATCACTGACTAGTATTCTACCGCGGTCTACGAGCACCGAATTACTGATTCATGATTTCTTTTCAAGAAAATAGTTTCTAGATGTTGTATTTCATGAACAACTTCGCAATTTCGAACACAAATATCTTGTGTTTGTTTTGGAATTCTCATGTAAAGTATCAACGGCATCCGACACCTGCCACCAGAGTAACAATTGCACAAAGACAAATAGGTGAAATATGACATAGAGACAGGTATCAAAAACAAAGTAAATCGAGAGCGGAGATAAAGCAGAGAGGAACGCCAGGTTCGATGATTACGGCATAACACTTGCGATGCCATGTATCGCATTTGAAAAATCCGTTGACGTCCATGACCCTGGCGAACTAGGGCTGTGTCCCACATGTAATGCTTGATCTGCCCAAAATAAGTATTGCAATAAGAGCCCTTGCAGAGGTTGGACGCACTATTACAGTCATGTTGGATCGGTGAACGCAATGGGCTATTATTGGTAGAGATGGTTCCATCGTTTCCACGAGCGTGCAAGAGTTCAAATTCAGAAGGAAGCGAAACAGCGGATTCTGGGCCAAGAGAATTCGGTTGGGATTTGATGGCCACATCAGAAGAGGATTGCAACCAGTTATCTTTCAGTGAATATATATCGTGGTCATTTTCGGGCGCAGAACCTTGATCCGGTTTGGCAACAGGTTGATCATGCGACTGCCCTATATTACGTGGGTTGGGTATCGAAAAAGACTCGGTGCGCACCCTGCCTTCCCGTAGGATGGTATTTTCACCTTCGACAAGATGGAGAGCTCGCTGTAGAGCGTCCTTCTCGGCCTGAAGTTGCTTGAGTTCTTCTCCTGTTTCGGCAACCCTGATGCGCTCTACTGCAACCATTTTATTGGCCTGGGGTTATGAGAACATAGATCGTCATGACTATTAGAGAAGACATACCTCTTCAAACAAAGCTTGCGATAAAGTCTCTAGTTCTGCTTCCAAATTTGCCTTGTCTCTCTCAGCAGCCTTCCGTGCGGAACGTTCCTTCTCAAGTTCTGAGCCCAGCTCTTCTAATTCCTTGGATATATGGGGAGGAACGAAAGCGACACCAGGTGATGGAATGGTTTGTGGTAACATAGTAGCGCTTAATGGTGTCGGTGGTCGATTGGAACTTGATGAGCCAGAGGCGAATCGGAACCTAAAAAATCGATTGATTTGGGCTGGGTTGACATCCAGATTGCCTGATGATGCGAGATGGTTGGGGATTTGAGGCGAGTTGACAGGGGTATTTGGCAAACTTTCGCTAAACCTAACCTCTGGTGCAGAAAATTGCTGCCATTCCTCCAAACTTGGCCTCTCACCCGAAACATCGCTGTCTTTTCCCCTTCGCCTTCGCCAACCTAGGTCTCGAGAATTAACTGAGTTGTCGCGTTTTAAGGCATCTTCAAGCATTTCATTGTTCGCAATGACGAGCGCAAGATTTGACTTGGCGACGTTGAGCTGAACTTCGAGATCAGCGCCATTTTTGTGCGCCTCGGTCAGCATAGATAACTATTCGAAAAAATATCACATTGATCAGAGAAGGTTTGGACACAGAAGAGACAAAGCATCATCCTGTACCAATTCTGTGACTCTTTTCATGACTATTTTTAATGTTAGCCTGAGATCCTCCTCTTGTCCGTACGTCTGAACCCTCTGTGCATCATGTAGTTCCTCCTCAATCTTCAACTGGAGCTGTGATTCTGTCGATTCATTTGTATGTTTTCTGTTCATTTTTAGAAAAATTTCAAAACGATTTGGAGGGAGAGTGGAGGGGACATGAAGCATGCATGGTGGATGAGATCCGCAACAAAGCCAATGAATTTCTTTTCTGTCGGTCACGCTGTCACAACTGTATACGACTCACTTCTTCAAACCTTGCTGCCGCCTAGTCCATGTATCAAAATTAGGTGAAAGAGACCTTTGCTGATCTTGTTTACATGGTTTTCATCAGAACCCTATCCTAATTCAGTCTTACACAAACATTTTTTCTATCGAAGAGGTAGAATCAAGTATGGAATTGAAACCTCCGAGTAAGGACCACGAGATGTGACAATATAATAAAAGGACCGCCAGTTGAATACCAGAGGGCATCGGACTACCGATGCCCCCTTATGACTCCCCTCTTCAACTCCTTCCATTTGATCCTCCACTCTCTCCGTCTTCTCTCCTTCATCATCTAAATCTACCACTTCTCTTTCTTTTCCTTTCTCCTGATCCTCGACCACTGACTCCAACTCTGATTTATCCAACACTGCTAAAATGTCAATTCCAGCCAATTTCTCCAGGGCATCACAAATCCTGCCCAAATAGCCAACTCCCCTCTGATGTATCTCCAGTATACTCTCTTGCCATTCATCCTCCATATCCTGCCTGGTTTTCTGAGTATGAAAGGCAATATTTATATTTCTTTTCTTTTCTTTTCCTTTAATTATGTAATAACATTAGATCAGTAAACAAGGACAAATAGTCAAACATGTATAAGTAGTGTACAATGAATTAGCGGGGACTCTAATGAGTTCTCTTTGTCTACTCTGACATAGGGTGCAATCTAGGTTAGGGTTACATTACTCAAGCTTAAGATCGTTACAATGTTCAGCCATGACTTTTTCCATTTGCTCCTCTTCCTCTAGTCTCTGTTGTCTAAAAGCCTTATACTCCTGCCTAAACTCATTATCCAAGTCAGAGGAAATAAGAGTATTTAAAGTGTTGGTGGAGGACATTATTGTGGTTGAGGTTCAAAAGAGAAAAATTTTGGTAAAGTTCTTTTATCACTCTGATCAGATGATAATTGTATTGCTTATATATTAAGGACTTCAGAGATTCAGCCCTAAAGGAGGGATACTGTTATATTCTGGAATTTTATTTTTATTTTTATTTTTTTTATTTTAATTATTCTTTTTTTTATTTAATTAATTATCATTATTGTTGTTATAAAACGGCAGGTGAGCTAGACGATCTGCGGCAGCAGATTATTTTATTTCTTTTTCTTTTCTAACAATTATGTAATATTAAATGCACGCAGGACATCATGACTTAAAAGGGATGTGTGGGATAAAATAGTTAGGCAAATACTTGTAAACACATATTCGTATATAAGTAGCTGAGCCAATTAGTGGGAACTCTAATGAGTTCTTTTTGTCAAACTCTGACTTAGAGTGTGAGTGAGGTTAAGGTTACTCAACCAAGACTTCAATCATTACACTAGAACTTGTTTACACATCCAGACACCGATCACCTCGATCCTTGTCTAACTTACTCTCATCACTCCCTCGGTGGGTGATCAACTCAGATCACTCCCAACTTCCTGATAGCTAGGCCCTAAGCTCAAGGGGACTTGTTAGTCAGTTAGGGACTAACGGTGGCAGCGCGGTACCATACTCGGGTATCATATCTAAGACCTGACCTTGCAATCAAGTGGTGCTTGTTAGTATATGTGTACACTTCTTCATTTTATCTACTTCATGCTACTGGTCCATTGTGATCAGTCTATGCAGAGGAATATTGCCACATCCTTAAAAAGGCAATTAGTGTAGGGATCTCCTCCATGGAGTGATAGCCAAAGTACTATTAGGGCAGTAGTCAGTAAGGCAGTAGGCATCTGGCTGGGAGAAGACTTGTGTGCCCCAGCAGACGTACTGTGAGCCCTTAGAAGAAGACAATGAGTAACCCTCAAGCAATATACATCTTTGTTAAACAAACCATTTCAACCATCCGGAACACAACACAATGTCTCTGGACCAATACAACAAACTCATGAGCAACATGCTCAATGAAAGGCATGCCCTCGCCAAATTAAGGGCAGAATTAGAAGGGAGAGAAGGAAGAATCTGTAGAAAGTGTAGGAGGTTCGGGCATGTCACAAACTTCATTTGGCCATAACTCCACAGATACTTGCACGATTCCCACGGTCTAAGATGCGTCGGAAAGCCCTTAAGAAGACCTTTCAAATAATGCTCAAAACGTGTCAAAGCAATCAGTACTCATCAAGATATCAGCTAATCAGTGCCAGACACTGATCGGCAGATATCTTGGGAACTGCTGAATGCAGACGTTTGCTTCCACATGCACATGGAAACTCTCTTCAATACGCTTCTGACAACCATAAATAGACCTTAGGGCAATAAGATCCTGTGGAGATACAAGGACCTCAAGGTTTGGCATGACACTAATCTATTACCCATAGATGCACATCAATCCT
>Ga0153966_100265_pt1 | contig 27000 bp, 33 predicted proteins | sample TSFL050MetaG_FD_104738 | JGI IMG/M metagenome (GOLD analysis project Ga0153966, IMG submission 104738) | Attine ant fungus gardens microbial communities from Florida, USA - TSFL050 MetaG | ecosystem: Host-associated > Fungi > Mycelium > Unclassified | place: USA: Florida, Paynes | collected... | reverse complement strand
GGTGGAAGCAACCAGTTTTCATCTGCAGGGAAGAGCGTGTCGTTCTCATCTCTCCATTGTTGGGGGTTGTAGATTAACTGAAGGCCGGGGTCAAGATCTGGATGATCGACAAGCTGTTGCACGATCCCTCGAGCGAGGGTTCCATCACGAACTGTGGTGTTTAAACTAGCTTGAGGAACAGTGGTAGACTTTGGCCCTATAATCTAACTTCATTGTGAATAGCTTGGTTATGGAAAAACTAACAAGACGCACGATACGGTGCAAGTACTATCATGCTTCTGTCAATCTCAGAGGGATCGAGTAGGAAAAGAATACTCACAGCAGCGGCGCAGACAAAACCACCTCCGTTGTTCGACTAGAACGACCCGTAAGTCATCATTTGAACTCCAAAGGCAGGAGGACAAACGTACCAAATCCACCACAAGTTGGCTTGCACCCAAAGACTTTAGGGTAATCAAGCCAGTCAGTAAACTATCCAGGAATGAGTCAAAATCTGGATCAGAGAAACTACCCAATGCCAAAACTCCTGTCTTATTGTCATCCAGCAGGAAAAACTGTGCAACATTTCTACTGCCATTGACTGGAGACGTAGGTGTCAGGTGTGGAGGAAGGACGACATCACTTAAAGGGGAAGTATCGAGCATGACATTGATTCGTTCCTTGGGTGTATCTGGGGAAGAGAGGGCCGGTTTCTGTTGGAATCGAGCTACCGGTCTTTCTTGAGGTGGAACCTCTTGGGAATCCGGAGCATTGAGATCAACTCCATTTGTGCCCAGTTGAGCAAAGCAGTGGCTATCAAAGAAAGTCGTAACATCGGTGAAGTTCCCGGACCCGGAGATTCGAGACCTGTATGGCAGCTTTCCATATCATGAGTTATGTGTTTTTCTATAATCAGATTGGATTTTACAGTGATTGTATCCGTGCGAGAGCTTCCGACTAGTTGAACCTCGAGAGTAACCTGATCACTGAGCGGCAGTGCCTGCTGAGCGAAGTTCCCCAAAAGGTAAGTCCACGTAGATCCCGAGGCCATGTAGCTGGCAAAAAACCTAGAGCATTCTTCAATTCACCAGACAGATCATCCACGGCATAACGCACGAATTTTGGCGGGTACCAATCCCCTGGAAGCTGCCAGTAGTGAGAGCATTGGCATCAATCGCGACATTGGGATTTTGTCCATTGATAGTCAGAACTTTTGCACCGGAGAGCTTGTGGCAAGGTCAAACGGGGACAGGTCAAACAAAAAAAAGATTACACACAGATTCAAGCTGGCCTTTCAAATCTCCTGGTAGAGCATCTTGCCAGAAATCAATCTGATCAGGAAATTCGGCAGAGGCGACTGCGAATGCCTCAGGTGCAATGTGAACCGCTTGCTTTCCAGAAGAGTCGGACAACAGAACTAAGGGTGTGGGAAGATAATTGATGAAAAAACCTGTTTTTATTTCAGAGTCAATCTCAAAGTCAGATAGAGTAGAAGACATGCTGTCCTATAGTTCAAGATGACGAATGAGCAATCTCCGAAACATGGTTGAGTTGGTACTCACATAGCAACCGTTGACCCAGATGCAGTGCCCATCGTCTAGTCTCTTGAGAGTTCGGGAAAGATCAACGTGCAGGTCATAATCACTTGCATAATTTGTCACTCTAATCCTGCCCAAATCCTCAAAAAGGTCCTCGTGGACGTCCTTATTAAATGGTGAAGGCGCTTGAATTTGATAATTCACAGAAGCATGGAAATTCAACGTTCTGCTGACAACGTCGAGAATCTATCAACCAAAGTGTCACTGAAAGCAGGAGGAAACTGATGAAAATGACTTACATTATTTTTTAGAGTCCCATTGACCTTGACCGCACTGAAACAATCTCTAACAGCTCTAGGAGCAACCCACTTCTGTCCACCGATAACCGCACAGGGATCGCTAGCTCGAGGCAGAACCGACCCATTCACGATCGCACCTAAGACAACAAGAACTCCCGATAACATCGCGAATCTCCCAATGGATTCTGCCATGCCTTGCAATTCAGAATTACCGGAGTCGTCGATCTTGGACTTAAGTATTTGGGTCAGACTGATCGAAAGACATTGATATTCTCAGGCCTAAATAGTTTCTTTGTTCCTGCCTGACAAATAATCGGGTGCTAAAGATACGAGACAACTCACCTAGCATGGTTTCGAATCCTAGGGTGTGGGCTGGAAGAGATGACATGGGAATTATGCTAGAATATCGAACCTACACTAAAATTAGTTTATGTCTTGATAAATGTTTAAGAAGTCGAAATTGGGATGTCAAGTCACCTGTCAAGTCTTGTCACACAGTCACGCTCTACGTGAGATGACACCATACCATCAGGTGACTTGACATCCCAATTAAGCGGCGACAATCACGATGGATTGAGTCAAGCCTCGCTGAACGGCGATGCAACCTAGTGTCTAGCTCTGTGGCATCCAGAACAGGCTTTGATTTGATTGGTTCGCTGAGTTATGGGCGAGGAATGCAAGATGGGGAAAAAGTCGTTGCAAACATGCAACGAACTTCGTCTTTACATATCTATTGTAGGTCGAGTTTAGACATTGAAGAGTATTATGCGAGTATTATGCATCGATGGCGTAATTGGTTATCTCGTCTGTCTGATTCAAGTTAATTCCTGGGTACACAGAAGGCCTTCAGTTCGAACCTGCGTCGACTCATACAGCGGATTAAAAAAATGTCAAGCCCTGCAGAAGTAGGCACATTTCCTATGATGATTATTCAAAGAGAAATTCTATACCACCCACAAGGCTCACACTTGAATGGAAGAATTTGCTGCCGAGAATTGGGACTCAACGGTGCAAACTCACACTAGTCCTGGGTTGCATACTTGTTCTTTAGGTAGTATCATTTTCCATTTTGTGTTACACTTTACGACTGTGAATTTAGTCTAGTCTGTTCTTGGCTAGATAGTTTACTATTGTCTGTGTAGACTACTTATACCCAGACAGACACTCCTGTATACCTCAGTCATTGCTCCGAACAGTGAGGTTGTCAGCTCTCACACTTGCTACGGAAAAGGATCTGTGTCTTTAGCTTGAGTACATAGTGATGAGATATTTTCAAAATAGGTTACGTTTGATCTCTGAGTTACCAAATGTTTCAGTTTAGGTAGATAGAGATAATTGGCTCGTTTGCGTGTTTGCAACGAGTTTCCCCTGCCCCTTTTGCTCGTTCTCAACACGGTCAGATAGAACTGACTATCTGAACTCTGTGGAATTTGAACAAATTAAATATTAAATACAGAGAAAACTTTTGAATCGAGGTGCCAAGTTTTCAATGGGGCCTACAAGCCCAACCTGGAGGCTGCGTAAATGTAGGATAACTAATAATCCAATAATAAGTAAAGATCTTACTCTTCAAAGAAGAAAAAGCTCACGCTAAGGTCACTCCATTGCCCTTTTCTCTTTCGATTTGCAATGTGAAATATAATTTGCCGTCGTTGCAATCCCAGTCAACAGCACACCAGTTCCTTTTTCCCATGACGTATTTCTGCTTGCGTGGGGAACCATCAGTATCAGACCCAAAAAGCGGCATCTACGAGAGTAGAACATCACTGGGTTAAATATATTCGTTTCTGAGGGAAAAGCGCACCATGGATTCGTCAGTTTCTGCATGGTGAAGAGTCTTGTGTGTCTTAGTGGCAAGCGAATTGACCATGGCTAATACACCACCAGGCCTGACAATTTTTCGATACTCAGCATGACTTACTGAACGAATGGTAGAGCTTACGGAGGTGTGTTGACAATTGCACCTGAAGCGAAAGTAAATAGCATCAACAGGAGGCGCGAATATCGAACAAGTAAACACAAACTTGTCACAATGTTGAGCATGTACCTATGGTCTAGACCAATAGGTACCTCGGCCTCTTTTTTAGTTCGATATGTCTTCAACACACCAACAGCAGCACAATGAACATCTCCAGACAAGAATGATATTCTCACTCGCTGAGTCAAGGCTAATCTCTGCATTTGCTGGATAAGCCAATTACGCTCACGCTCATAGATTTGCCAAATGTCAGCACGCAAGTGAGCACAATCGACAAGTTCGAATACCTTATGTGCCCGGGCTGTCCAATGATCATTCAAGTCGTCCAATAATTCAGCATCAGCATTAAACTTGTTGACAAATCCAGAAAGACCGAAGCTCCCATTTCGCCCGAGAGCAACCAATGGATTGAACTTGGATTCAAGAGCGGACTCTAGGAAAACCATGCGAGGATAGGCGATAGGAATACCAAGCAGGACAATAAGATGCTCCACCGTTGACGGTAAGGTGCCTATCCGCTGAAATACCTTCTTATATTCGAACGGGCTACATACTTGGTCTTTACGCCGCTCAGCCCTGTGATAGTAATAAGTACTAGCACTTATTGCTGAACACTTGTTCACCTGCAATCCAGCATCAACAAAGTTGTCTGCGGTCCCATATTGACCAAAAACGAATGTGAAGGTACTCGAATATATGGACCCACTTCGCCGAGTATAAGTGACTGATAAACATGCTTTCCAGGTGCATCGTTCAATCCGTCGACATCAGCTGAGATCCTGAGTGATAGCGTCAGGATGGATGAATGAACCAAACTCACGATTTAAGAAACACTGGAACAGTAAGAAAAAGAAATAACCACGTGCGCCTATACTACAGGTATTGTCAAAATGTTGCTCTCTCACGTGTGTAGCACACCTACTGTCGGAATACTGGTGCTTGTTGCAGATCATCAGGATCTACAGTGAGGTTGAGTGAGATGAGGAATCAGGATTGTTGATTTATCTCACAGCTACCAAAACCATCAATCTTCGAGTAACCAATGAATCAGATATATCATTAAATGGCACATGTAGCATACAAGGTCTAGTGAAAAAGATATGAATCAGTTACGCAGGATTAGGAAAGAAGTATTCATGGCAACACACCGTGATCATCTAGAAATTCGGTGATAGACCAGAACATCACTATAAGAAGACACAATGTACCAAGTTACGTACCAAGCATGTTCACCATTGGGCTAGTAGCACGGATGAGCATTTTTGACATCAAGGGATGAGAGGACACACATGGAGCTGTTGGCTCGGGCAAAGGCACCTCGCCTGAAAGACTGACAGTAATGATTGAACAAGAACCTGTCGATACAAACCCTAATCTCCTCCGACAGCGGATACTGCTTCCTTTCTTCAGGTCTCATTTTTGACACCCAGTCCTGCATTTCTGGTTCGCGAGTTAAGCGATCACAATATAGCTGATCGCCACCCCCGACAAGAGCATGGAATGGCAATCGGGCATGATGGCTCAGAAGATCAACCCAAAGCGGATCATATCCTGTTTGAAACCCAGGACCTCTGAAATCATCAGGATTGATGCCGGCAGAAAAACCATTACACTAGGACAAGTAAGCCATGGAGATAAGAATGCACAATATACGCACAGAATGAGCAGCCCATCTCATGTTCTGACGTCGGCCGGGTACATAAAAATTCATCGTTTGCCCATTATTGATCCGGTATGTGATTTCCATTTCGTGATCGCTTAACGGGACTCGGATCATAAACCGCCAAAAAGTATAGGTACTATATAGCACCAGAACTCATGTCAATTCAAAGATGTAGGAGCTGAGATAAGGGTGACATACGCTCCAGGACCAGCATAAAACCAGATGTCCTGACCGTATGCATCTTTTTGCCTGGAATTGGGACCTGGCATACTGGCCATCGTACTGGTGGAGGTAGACACACTTATAGGCGATCCAGGGTGCCCAGTAGAGTGGGGATCTGCGGGGTGAGGTCCCAAATTAAACGAAAGCTGTCCGTTTCCATTTTGAGGGCTGCTGGATGATGATCGATCTGAGGCAGGGTAGCCCCGCTCGCCAATAAACAGTGTTGAAGCCGCCATTCTGTCTGGGTCCCATTGATATGAAAGTATGGGAGGAGGCTGATAGATGGACCCAGAATCTGCAGTGACGATGAGTGCCGCACCAAGCCAGGTTTGTTGAGAGTCGATTGTATCAAATCTAAGAAAAATGTCAATAAACGCCATTTTGTTTTCACAAGAGAAACCGACTTGAGTAACGGACCACACATGAACTATGTTTTTAATCAATATTGTGGTTAACATGAAACATGTATAGAACGTGCCTGGAGATGAGGATTCATTCGGGCAACTTGAAACTTCTGAGACCGTCCGACAGCAGTGCAGAGTGAGAGCTGATCGGTCGCAATTGTAAGCTGGGATTGAGGTGGAGATGGAAGATGATGCGTGGGATCGTGAGGATGGAAAGGTCCTACGCCGAGTAACCCGTCAGTAGATTGTGGAGGCACAAGCAAGCCATCCTTTGGCGGGATTGGCGGTGGAATGAGAGAGGGAGAGGGCTGAGGATTGACGAAACTGCCAATGAAGGGCTCCATCGGTCCTACTTGTTCAACTGGATCATAATACTGGAATCCCTGGAACACTTGATCAGTAACACATCACTGTCTGAGCACTGATAGGAGAACCTTTGCAGCACGCCTTTGAGCGTGCCAGCCAGCATTGTCCATGGTGGAGATGTCTGAAAGACAGCGAGATCCAAAACGGCTGGTTTTATTTCTGGCGCCAGATCTCAGTGGCAGTGTGCCTCTACAAAGATCCTGACACTCTCACCGGCTAACTCCGATTACAATGAACGCCCTAAACTCTGTTCTGTTTGATTTTGTTCTACCATGACAGAATATGACTATTCCCCAGAAGCCTACGAAAAATACCTTGCCACGCAGTCTCGGATAGCCCGTTGGGTAGATGCCACTCAACAGACAGTACTCGTAGGACCAGACGTACCCCCAACACCGCTTGGTCCCGATGAGAACATAACGTTACCTCGTAATAGGGAACCCAAGTTTCGCTCTCACCCTGAGAAATCTACAAAATCCTCTAGTAAAAAGTCTTCTAGGCTTCCAGCTGCCCGGCCGCCGACACCATTCGAACATACGAAAGAACTTCCAGTGGCACCTGATGATTTTCCTTCACCTGGTCGCCCAGTGTATCATCACACATGGTCTCCCAAGTCTGCAAAAACATCCACACTTCATCAGGATACCAGTTCTCCAGAATCCTGTCGAGCGTCTACTCCACATGAGCGTCGAGATTCTTTTGTTCCTCTTAGTCGTCCCCCGCTTCGTTACAATGTAATTTCTAGGGAGCTTTCAGAACCTGTCCGTCCTAGTTATCTCCCTGGATATGACTCAGATAATACTTATGCTAAAGAGCGAGTGGCTAGAAAGCGTTCCATGTCGTTCTCCATGGCCACTAGTCGGCCGCTAAATAATTTGTCGCCGGTGGCTCACTACCCCTTCAATATCCCCTATCACTCGTCCCCTCGTAATCACTCTGCTAACAACCCATCTGCACCCTTCTCATCTACCTCAGTGGCCTTCATGCTTCCACCAGGAGCAGGACCAGCACCCGAACCTGGGTTGCATGCCTCCACGAACCATTTCGGCTATCCTTTGCCGTACGAACAATACTCAGACTCCGATGCTGTTCATCAGCATGAGATATCTCGATCGCATGCTACACCTTCTCATATGATGCACCAGTCTGTTGATAGTGTTCCATATCCTTACAATATTCCGGGTCATTCACACCAGCAGAGTTGGCATCAGCTCCAATCCTCCCAGTTATATTCCCGATCATCCTCTCGACCACCTTCACCGGGCTTCAGTGCGGAGCCACAGCCAGGTTCTATCCGAGTCACATTCCCCAACGGCAAGATACTCTACATAAACCCTCCAAATGCAGACAGGTCGCGAATTCTACAGGTATGTTTCGTTCCTATCAGCACCGCTCTTTGGTGACCTTCTGTGATTAGCACCCTGAACTGTTCCAAGTGCCTCATGAGTACTATTTGCCAAAGAAGAAACCTCTCTTGCAACGTTTGTTACCCAATGTTGGTAAAAATAGCAGGAAATCGGCGGAGCTCAGAAGTACTCAAACTAGCTCTGTCTCTGAGAAGACTTTACACAAGAGGAGATCCAGTATCGGTTAAATGTCGACCGGAACCGGTGGCCTGGATTATTCGCCTCACCGGACGTCAGAAGACCCGATAAAAGCACATACTGACTTCTTATGTTGCTCTCGTTGCTTTTCTCACGCGTATTGACACTTGGCAGTTATATCTCATTTAGAAGACCATACATTTTTAAACTTCTTGTCCAGACTTTCCATCTTCGGTGACCTCTGTTACACTCTATACTATATACTAATGCGTAATATCTATTCTAAGCCAGTTCTCCTGAATGATTTCGCTTACTTCCTCGTCCAAATGTCTATCTGTCAATTTACTCGGTACGGTTGTCCTCCGTAATCTATCTTGATTGTAAGTCTCTTGCAAGTTCATTTGAGTCTGGGACAGAGGATTGGCGTCTAGAAGCGTACATACAAATGACTCTCAGATAATCCATAGCAGTTGGTGAAGGCTCAGGACATAAGGTCAGAAACACCTAGTAATCAATTAGTAATCAACCTGGGAGATGGAAAATTCTATTGATTATTACGGAGTAAAGGTTATCAAAGGGTTATCACAGAGTCGATTGTAAATTTTACTAATCAGTCCGCAATTCATAAACTTTGATCTTGATCTCAGATGTCAATGGATTTCCAGTAATCTGACATTGAACTTCTTGAACTATCCTGTAATCGTTGGTTGTTCAGTCCGCAAGATGATGGTGTTAATGATCTCTCGATACCTTCCACTCAAATACTGTCTCCAGGCGGATGCGAATTGCTGGCCATAAGCTCGTCAGCACTCTATTCATGAACAAGTGTGATTGTCTGTACGAAGGCCCCCATCAAAGTCGGGCTAGTCAAATTATTGGAGTCACTTGGCCGATGATAGGAACACAGCATCCAAAAAGATATTTATTGGCTTGGTTAACATCGATTGTCGAAGGAAATAGACCCGGCAATCGTACTAGCCGACCCATAAGTTCGGCTAAGGTAGCGCACATCAGTTATCATTGTCAGCAATCATATACTTATCGGTTCCTAACAGAAAGTAAGCTAGAAGTACAATGTTATATTGGTATCCGAAATATGGCTGATCTCAGCCGAATTGCTGGTCCTTGAGTGACTGAACAAAAAATATTGGCATCTAACAGGACGCCTCTTCCGTAGGAAACATAGAGTGCAAGATGATGTCATATTACATTTTCCATGACGGCATGTACTGAATCTAGCATTGATCAGTTTACGGTTGCTGTTGAATACGGCTGACCTCTGTAATTCGGAGCCGACAATTCGTTTCCGTCTTGAGACAGTCAACTTTTCGACATAGGAGGCATCAAACGACATTAGCACCGTCATCACGCTGAATGAGTTTCCCTGCACTACATACATTGCCTATAACGAACACATGGTATTCCTCCCCTAAATTGACGAGCGCGATCACTGCATGCTGGGGTGTGGTGGTATGTATAACATATCAATATAAACACTTCTGATGGAGTGAACACCGAGAAATCTATCAACATCACATTGGAGACCAGTCGGCTTTGGAAAGGCTTTCTTCTCTAGACGGAAAAGGTCAAGATCGTTCAAAATTCATTCGGAGTCTCTGTTGGCTGCCTTTTTTAACTGTCCATCTGTTGAGTTTAGATAGAAGAGGGGGCAGCGGAAACTCGTTCAGACGCGCACCGAAAACCTTCCAGTTCCGGAGGCAGTAAAACGGGTCCTTTCTTCTCCAAATATCGCCAAATGCATAGAAAACAATTGTCCGGCATTCGTTACATCCATCATTGGTGGAAAAGCCATGTCCATGTCCAAGACGAAAGTTGCTTTTCACACCAGCATTGGAGTCGCAGTGATACCTTCGACGGAACAATATTCGGGAGCCATATGTAGAATCTATCAATTGCAACAATAACGAGAGGAGTATTTGATGTACAGAGGGACCAGATGGCAGTGAGCAAGAGATGAGGGTATACTGCACAGAATTGAAAATTCTTAGAAAACAGCACTTCCGGAACATCAGGTAACAGTTATCCAATGTGCTCCATAACAGTCGTAAAAAGCTTGCCATCCTTCACGACAGTCTTCAACATCTCAGGGATAGGGTATTCATCAAAGACACCCTCGTCTTCTCCTTCAATCGGCAAACTCACATTAATCGCACTGCATTTTGCAGTCGTGATTTCCGCAGTCAGACTTGCCTTGGAGAGATAAATCTGGCCGGAATCTGTAGTGTCTACCTGGATCATGGGAACCATCCCAGTGACCTGTATAGTGAAGGATGGGGAAGCAGTGATCGAAATTGAGGCTACCACAGAGTTGATAAGTACGGATGTCTTCGTGCATCGAACTAGGGCAAAAAATTGTCATATACTCTACATGTGGCAGAGAAAAACATACTCAGGTTTAAGGCATTGATTTTGCCCTCGACGACGACAGTGGTATTGCTGCAGTTGTAGAGATTGACAGATTGGTTCAACGATGTCTCTTCAACCTTAATAGGATTTGCGTTCTCGTGGTTCTCCTGTATCCAACCGTGTTATCCAACAGAGATCAAGCAGGACATACTGAACAACGCACAACCATCCATTTATTACCTTCCAATGCAAATTTGGGGGGTTTCTTTCCTGCTAGGGCCGCAGGTTTTGTTGGACGGATAGGTTTCTTGCTGGCTAGGACGATAAATCAGCCAAGGTTAAGGTTGGAGATCAACTTTATGCACCAGCAGGACTAGAAGGTCCCGCAGGGACAGTATTTCCCGCTCTTAGAGAGGGATTCTTGTGCGTCATCTCGCTCTTATCGACCTTCCTCAAACCTTTGGTGACCTCTTCACCGCGGTTGAGCTCAGCGAACACAGCTGCAACTCCATTGATTGGGGGTACCGCTGGTGACGCAGTAGCGGCCCTGTACTCCTGGACGGTGGGACCCTGACAAAGTTCATCAATCAATCTCAAGGGAAACGGCATAATATAGATGATATTGTACCGATGCATTCCATGTGAGGGGATTTCCAGCTGAATAATCACCAACAGAGTCGAGAATACCATTCAAGCCACGACACCACTCAACGTGTCGAGGATCCCTGAAAGCGGACTGAATATTGACAAGGTGAAGTCTCAAAATCACTGACTTTTCCTTGTAGTCCTTCACGACCCTGTTACCGTAGTATTCTGAGGATTCTTTAACGTCCTTGATGAATTGTGACGGATTATCCTAAATGCCACCTATGAACTGCCCAGTCTCGAAAGGTTTATGTCAGGTACCTACATTTACCACCCAACCAACAGCAACGGCTGCCTCAGAAGCGAATTGCAGATGTCCAAATGATTCTCGGTCACGTCTATTGGTATCCTTGGCCTTGTTGAATGCTTCAATTGCCTTTTGTAGAGGCAAAAGTAGATCCTGCAAATCCTGTTGATCGGGTTTCTGGCACGATCCAACGACCACCAAGAAGTTGCGAAGTTCTTCGTACTCTTTCAAAACTAGGTTCGCCTTAACACCAAAAAGATCGGCAGATGAGATGTTTCAGATACAACCAGCACTTACAATCTCGGTAATCAGAGGAACATCTAGACTTTTTGAGAGCTCAACCCAAGGTGTGATCTTGGTCGCTACAACAATCTCATCATACGCAACGACGCTTGGTGGGAGTAGGGAGGGTGCAGATGTGGTAGTTACGGGAGCAGAAGGTGGCGGCGGTGGCGGCGGAGGTGGCAGAGGTGGAGCCGGAGGGGCAGCATTGGCATTGAAGGATGTAGGCTCGGAGGCGGATTGAGCGGCTGCAACATCCTCAAGGCGTGAGGCAACAGCTTCCAATCTATGGTCTCTTCAGACTAAGACTTGCATGGCCCACAATTTTGCGACGCACCGCTTGAGACACGTAGCAAATCGATACAACCCTTCAGAAGAAGACATCTTGCGATACGATTGTATATCTATTCATTTTACCTTATTCTAAATTAGGTAATTTCTCGTGAGTTTTTTTGTCTTGGAGAAAACCCTTTTGGACGTAGACTCAATGCTTCACCCAGTTTTACGCGAGATCTCGAGAATTAAACCTCTCAGTACGACTCACTGTACTCCCTCCAAAAACGAGATGCAAACTATCCTGCATTAAATATCTTGAATCACTGGCTTGATGCGCTTCGAAAACACTACTCGCCGCTCCCTCCAGGGACTACTGCCATTTTTTTCGCCTCTTGTTTTCCGAAGAAGATACTAAGTGCAAAGATGAGATTCAAGACAAACAGCTTGCAGGTTATTTGTCTGAAATATTAGGAGTTTATCATTCAGATTGGTACAGTACTGACAATGTATACAATTCTCGTCTGATAGCTGCCCAAATCCGTGAAAGGCATTGGGTGCGCAAATGCCTTGTTATATCTCCGAGTGTCTGGGCAGAAACAAAGTATGACGAGGAGCGTGCGCATTCATGTTTTAACGGGAATCCGAAAATTACGGTCTTTAGTAAAAGCGGGGAAGACTACTATGGATCGACACGGCATCATAAGCGAAGCGCTCAGTCTTGGGAGCTCGGCCGCTGACTCACAACCGTGCTCTGCCAAGATCAAGAAAAATGTGGTTCTCGATGCTGAAATGATTGCCTGGGATAAAGATCGCATCGGTGGTGTGATCTGTCGAGTATATGACAACTCAGTCATTCATCATCATTTGTAGAATTTTGGACGATCGATGGCCTCATCAGCCGAAATAATACTGGAGTTCGTGCTATACGGAAGATAAAAAGGGCCATGAAGACCCAAGAACAGAGGACGAGCAGCCAGTTTCTCCATGTCTCTCCCAAACTCGACATCTGGCTCTTGTTTTCTTTGACATTCTTGTCCTAGACAACATCCCCTTGAGCTTTCAAGCCTATTACACGCGATGACAACTTCTTGAAACATTTGTTTATCCTATATGTTCAAAGGCGATGCTATCTGAACGACATCATATTGACATGTCTGGTCCTGCCCCTGCCAAGGAGCTTCGGAATATTTTTGCACAGCAAGTTGAGAACCACCAAGAAAGCATTGTTTTAAGAGCCGAAGAGCCAGACTACAATCAATTTCTGCTCCCTTGGGTTAAACTCAAACAAGATTATATTCCTAGACTTGGAGATTGCATCGACCTGCCGATTGTAGGATGGAATCGAGATCGTGCTCGCGAACTTCCAAGTGAGTGATAAGATAAATCTCAACGCCACACATTTTCTTTTGTTGCCATCACTCTACAACTTTGTTATATACTTGTGGTACCGTATCAGTCAACATTCCAATAATCTTAAATATCCATTTATTCCACTTCCTACCTCAGTCATCAATCTAGTGTTGACTACTGAGACTTAATGTTGTAAAAAATGTATACAGTGACAAGTGTATAGGTCTCAAGCCCAAGTGCTCAGATAGCACTCTGTATTCTTTCTATGGACTTCTACAGATAAATACCTGATTGCTGCCATGTTCTGGGATCCTGTGATGCTTTTCCAACAATTTTATCAAGCTATGTCTCTGTAATTTACTTGCTGCTATGTACATGTTCTTTCATTCATGACGTACTATTGAGCAACGTGACTATCGAAGACATTTATGTCTTCACCTTCTTCACAACTTTTATTCCAAGTGCAGTCTTTCCCTTTACATCCAGTTTCTTCTTCTTCGCTGCTGGCTGTAACGATACAGAAGTAATTAGCGCGCGCGCAGAGTCAGGCAGTAAGCTTTGCAGTGATGGCTCGACATTGTCTGCCTTCCGTTTCACTGTCACTACCTTTGTCTCTTCCGACCCTACTGGTACTGCCACCTTGGAGAACACTTCTCGCACCAGCTTCTCATCCTCTTCCTCTAATCTTTCTCGTTCCGCTGTCTCCTCGTCTTCGATTTCCTGCGCATTGATTCGTGCAAACATATCCACCGACTGTCCTACTCGCTCGTTTCGTGCGTTTCGAGCTCGAATGTCCTGTAGTGCATCTAGAATCTCCATTTCTCGCTTCGAGTCAATCGTCCGGTTCTCTAAGGCTTTCATTGGGTTGTTTTCCTCTTCCTCCAGCTTCGCTAGTCTATCCTCCTCTTCTACCGCCTGTTCTTCCCTCCACGGCTCAAAATTGCGTGATGCTCCATGTTCTGCTGTGTAATCTGTGTTCTTAGGGTCGGTCTTGAATGTGATCTCTGCAGAACATAATATGCTATTTACATAGATATGTGAACGACTAACCATCAACATGGGAACTCACCATTTGATATAGAAACGGAAAATCTTGATCCCATAGTAATCTTCCCCATCGACGGTTTCCTTTCTAGCATTGAACTTTTTTCCCTTGTAGATATATTCACCACATGAATTGCATCTCCTGCATTCGGGACATCATTTTAGGATCAAGATTGATCAAGTAAACCAACGTACATCGAGAATGGTGCCATGAGACGCACGACTTGTTGCGAATTTTTGGGTCCCTTCCGCCTCGGAATGAGGTCAGGATCGAAATCCGGGGGGAAATATTTATTGAGAACTATTTGACATGTTAGTGCAGTAGCGAAAAGTGGGCCTGCAATGCAAACCTTTTCGTTCGGACATGGTGGATGTAGATCAATGGATCAAAGTGAAGCTAGGTTTTGCATAACTCTTGCTTGGTCTTGTTTATCAAGTTCAGAATCCTGAACAAGAGGACTCTCTGTTCCACTCACTCATCTCTGTCAGACAGGACTGTAACACCAGGGCTATGTCAGCATTCTAGCCTTGGTCTCATCATTTTGTTGTCTCAGATCAGTAGTTTAATATGCCTCCTTTCCTTTTTGTCATGAACTGCCTTTTCTCTAAGTCAATATTTATATTTTTTTATTTTATTTTATTTTATTTTCAGACATGTAGGAAGAAAAGACCAAGTATGGACAACACTTCTTAAACTCATACTACCATCAAGTTATAGTAGTGCCTAAGTTTAGTATTGCAAATACAATGTTTGAAGACTCCCAGAACCCGTACTTGAATCAACCTAACCCTGAGAGACCACCAGACACTGCTGTTAACATACAGCATGGCCATACATTCCAAAGAAATAGTTTTAACTTACCTCGTAGCCTATCATACTTGCCTATGGACTTATCCTCCTCTTCCAAAGTTGACTATGCTGAAAGAGTAGCAATGGAAAGTAACAGAATGGACATTGAGCTGTTCACCCAGCCTACAACTCATGCGAGCAACATCCAAACCCATACAAACGACAACGAGGTGGTGTCTAATGCCTTGTGTCAAAGTAATCCTTCTACCATACCCATCCTACCATCAGCTATCCCATACGAGGCTAACGTCCCAGCCAATCCAAACCTCTAGGATGGTCATTTCGGCCCCATATTTTTGTTTGGCACCAACAAGTTCTTACTAAATGATACTCACAACATCTCCTGCTCATTGATATGCATAGCTGAGTTCATCAAACAAAGGTGCATTATTAACCAGAATAGCAACAAAATCCATCAGTTAGATATGTTTGGGGAAGCAGCCTTCACCTTTATTTTGGCTATCTATGAAGCTGGGTAGGACAAGCTCAACACAACAGACAAAACAAATATCAGATGCAAAATCAAGACTCAATTTGCTGAACCAGCCATTCCTCACTCAAGACCTAAAAGGAAACTGGTGGAAAAAATTCCCCCACCTATTCCAAAGCACTTGTTTCACAAGCAGGTTGATGAAATCAGGAATTGGTTGAATCAAAGAAGTAAAATCAACTCCATGAATAAATCATACATGCAAGTTTCATCTCCAGCTACTGACATTCTCAAACTCCAAGACGCCTTCCTCGTTCTCCCCAACAGGAAAATTATCAAGATACACCAAGCCACTCTTAACAAGGCCTCTCCGGCTAAAAGAAAAGTTCAAGTCATCACCAAAGGTCCTTCTAGGAAACAGGTCATCATCCCGGTCCCTCCGCAACAAGCTGACATCATTATGAGCAACGCAGGTTTCCATGTTAGCTCCATCAACAACTAGTTAAAGGTTATTAGATCCACTATCTGAGCAGAATTCATAAGATCCTTAGCTCAAGGAGTAACTATCACCACTAACAATGTTCCTGTGGCAAGTGATCTTTCAACAATTGAAAGATATGTCAAATTCATCGAAGATATTAATCAAAAGGACATTTTAGCTTCCAGACTCCCCCAATCTAAATCATATCTAAAAATTACAGGCTTTCCCTACATACAGCCGAGTAGTCTCGCACTAACCAGTGAGGATATAAGTAACTACCTCAAAAATAGTGACCTTTTTGAAAACATCACTTTGGTGGCCCAGCCATGAGTTATCAAAGCCTTACCTAAATCAGACATGGCCATTGTCTGGGTAGACATATGGGACATACAAAGTGGCTCAAAAGCAAAATTACTAATCAACCACTCATTTAACTATGGAAGGTTTATCACCACTATCAGAAGTACAAATATGAACCTAGGAGTACCTCAGTGCCACAACTGTTGGAAATGGGGTTATGCCACCTTCGTGTGCAAAGCTCATGGGTCCAAGTGTCAAAAGTACGGTGGCTCACATAAGATCGAAAATCACAGAGATATGGCATGATGCTGTAAGGCAAACTTCAAAATAGACCCTCCCCAACTCGAGACCAAACAAGGGGAACCATGTCCTCACATATTCAAATGCATAAACTACAAAGGTGATCACACAGCTGACAACAATAAGTGTCCGTTTTGGAAACACAGATTCAATCGCGAGTGGCACACAAAGAAATCTCAAGAGGCCAGAGAAATTAGGGCCAACTCAATTCGTCTAACCATAGACAAGGTCAAAAAAATGATTAAACACAATTTAAAAATATTCTCTCAAAACATCAGAAAAAATAAAACACTTACAGACATTATTCTAGAAACTCAAAAAAATGTCTCCAATATCATTTTTATTCAAGAACTACCTCAGTCTTTACTCAGGCAATTACCTAGTCATACTAACTCTGAAGATGACCCTTATTATGGCACCCTGAATCATCTGGACTGGTTGCTTTTCATACAAAACGATAGAGGCATTGAAAATTATCCTAGAGTTGCAACATACGTCAACAAAAGACTTTCAAGAATGAGGTTTTCTCTCAGAAAAGACCTTATAAATCATTGTGATATCAATGTCATCAATTTTCACAATGGACAAAATATCAATTTCATTATCAACATATACTCAGACAGCAATCAAACAGCCCTACAAGTACTACGAAACAATACAAGAAATATTGGAATCATGATAGTCATGACAGGCGACTTCAATATTAGGAATAGCGACTGGGATCTGAACTTCCAATACCATTCTATTCATACAGAAGATCTTATGTCTATCATTGACAGCCTAGGCCTCGAACTTGCTACGCCCATAAACCCAGGCCCTACTAGATTCGTGGACAATCAACAAGATTCCAACTCTGTTCTCAACCTCGTGTTTATGAACCCGAATAATTCAGGCTTCAATAAACACTCTCTCAATCCAGACATTTGCTTACCATCTGACTATGTTTCCCTCATTATAGAAGTAGGCATAAAAGAAGAAAACATTGATTACACTTTCCAAGCCATAAAGAAAGATAGCAAAGAAGAAGAAGCGTTTATTAGAGATATATTAAAAGGCATAAAAAATATCGACACTTCTGAGCTAAAAAACCAGATGGACATACAAAGATGTGCCACCGCTCTCTCTACAACCTTCAAGGATGCATGGTTCATACACTCTTCGACCAAAAGAATCACTAAACATTCCAAGAAATAGTGGAATAAGCAATGCACTATGTATATTAACAAATATCATGAGACAGGTGACGTCAACAGCTGGAAGGCCTTCAAGTCAGCTATTCGAAACGCCAAAAGAATATTCTTTGATCAAAAAATCCAAGAAATTGCGATGTCCAACAAGAGACCATGAGACCTTGTGAATTGGGTAAGAAAGAAAAATCTACCTGCTATTGAAGCAATTTATCACAAAGGTCAACCATGCAACAATCTTGAGGCATTATGGAATGCTCTTCATAGCTCGTATAACTCAGCTGAGAATAGGTCAATCAACACAAGGTTTTTAGACAATATCAACCAATGTGACGATATAAATTGGCCACCTTTTACAGATCAAGAATTCATAGATGCTATAGCTAAGTGCTTGAACTCCTCTTTTCCTGGTCCTGATCATGTCACATGGAGACATCTCAAACCTTTAATTTCAGACAAAAAATACCTAAGTAAGATCATAAATATTGCTAATGCATGTATTACTGTAGATTACTGGCCTGATCAATTTAAAGAGTCAACATCAGTCATTATTCCAAAACCTAATAAAGCATCATATAACACACCCAAAGTCTTCAGACCAATCGTCCTACTCAATACCATAGGTAAACTCATTAAGAAAGTTATCAGCCACAGGCTCCAATTCCACTTATCAGCCAACGGATTTCTCGATCCCAACCAACTAGGAGGCATCAGACAACAATCTACTATTGACACTGGAATGTACCTTTCTCACCTTATACACACAGGCTAGGCTAAAGAGTGTCACACAAGTGTTATAGCCTTCGATATAGCGCAGTTCTTTCTGTCGCTTAATCATGATTTCCTCTCTCTATGTCTCGCTAAAGCTGGTCTAAATGCTAATGTTTTAAAGTTTTTTAGAAACTATTATTCCAACAGATCCACCATGTATACATGGAATAACTTCACATCACAGAAATTTGCTACAAGTGTAGGCGTTGGTCAAGGATCTGCCCTTTCCCCCATCTTATCTGCTATTTATTTCGCTCCAATTATAAAAACATTCAAAAAAAGAATAAAAAATCTAAAAAAAAAAATTCATACAGACATTCTATCTTTCGTTGACGATTGTCTTTTAATTTCTCAGGAGAAGAACTATGAATTGTCTTCCGCATTTCTCCTCAGTAGTTACAATATAATATCTAAAATCTTCTCAGATGTGGACCTTGTCTTGGAACACAGCAAATCAAAAGTGTTTCACTTCACATGAGCCTACAATCCCCCTAATCCCTCCATCAACCTTACTTCAGTGGGGGGACCCATACTCCATCCTAAACCTATTTGAAGGTATTTAGGATTCCTTTTCAACAGAAAACTCAATTTCCACTACCATGTACATCATTATGCAACTAAGTGTCTCTCGACCCTTAATGCTATGAAGATGCTAGACAACTCATTAAGAGATCTCCTACTAATACAAAAACACCTTCTGTACAGAACATGCATCGTTCTGATAGCCTTATACGGATTCTAACTATGGTTCTTTAAGGGTGCCCCAATAGTTAAAAACATTATGGAACTAAAGAAAATACAATGTAGGGCAGCTCTATGGATTACTGGAGCCTTTCGTACATCTTCTTCAGAAGGGGTTGAAGCTATAGCTGGTCTAGTCCTTATAAACCTCCACCTCAAAAAGCTCAATGGCTGCCATCATCTCAGATACGCAACCATTTCTCCATCACATGCCATTAACTCTCTCCTTAATAAACATCAAAGCAGAAATCAAAATCAGTACAGATTTGCACTAGCAAATCTCACCAACAAACAAAAGTCAAAACTGAAAAGCCTTATTAAGGACGTTAGCGAAAGACTCAACGAAATCAAAGACGAGTTTGATTCCTTTCATATTATTTTTCATCCTGGTTTACGATTAGTAGATCATTTCTCTGATAGGATAGTTTTTCATTCTCCTGATTCATCCAATGATGAAGGTCTGTTTGCTCATTCATTGAAACTCAATCTGGCATTCAAAAAAACACAAAAATTGTCTAAGGATATTGCCGTCATCTTGGATAGTAGTGTCAAAACATCAGGATCAGCCACAGCCATTACACACATCTGGAAGGACAATAAAGTCATTATCCAACTCAAAGTGCACACAAGTAACATTACCCCACTGGAAGCCAAATTAATGGCCATATGTATTGGCCTTACATCTGCATTTGAAAACTCAGAAGCATACCAAATTCTCATTATTACAGATGCACTCGAAGCAGGGAAAAAAATCATCTCTTCGGGTGATCAATACCCCTAGAAATCCATCATTCCCATTGCAGAGAAAATACAAAGTTTCCTTGGTAAAGATAGTCGCAACTCAATACACTTCTGGTACTGCCCTAACAAGCTAGAGTGGCCTAGACACACTCTAGTTAATGAAAAAGCCAAGTCTTTCCATACTCCGCCTAATCTCCCAGAAAAAAATTCATTCTTACTTAACAAAAAAAAAGAGTGCAACCTCATACTTGTATCATGGCAGAAATCATTCAAAGATAGCAAAAAAAAAGGACAACTATTTCTCGAATTTGAAGATAACAATGAGAGAGTCATCAAACCAATGTATGCCAAGGGAGAATCATGGCTACCACACATAGGAATCTCAAACTCTGTATGCACGAGATTCACCCACATGATGCTCAGGCATGCACCTATAGGAGAATATCAGCAGAGATTCTTCCCCAATGCACCAGTTCAGTGCTCCTGTAGTGAAGCTGACATCAAAACAAGAGAGCATATTTTTATGCAATGCAGGCAATACGAGGCTTCACTATGCCCAAGAGATATACGTATATCAAGCTTTAATGAGTTTATCATTGGCAACCCAATATTGTTTTGTTTTGACAATGGCTAAAAGCCAGATTAGGTATCCATAGAGATACACATACATCACCTAAAAGTACTTGGTTTTTCTTCATTCTATTTCCTCTTCTTTTCTTTTCTTTTCTTTTTTTCTCTTTCATCTTCTTGTGTTCATTTTGTTGGTAGCATATTTAAGTAAATACTGTGTGTTTACCATGGCCTGCCTATGTGCTCTGTGTAATAAATTGTTGATTTTTAAAAAAAAAAAAAAGACCAAGTATAGAAGAATAAGTCAAGAAATGATGCACAGGACATATGTAAATATATGCAAATAGATAAAGTGTATAAGTAGTGTACAACAAATGATTTGGGAATTCTAATAAGTTCTCTTTGTCTACTCCAATAAAGAGTATACTTGTCATGAACCATTCAATTCCTCTAAGTCATTATTTATTTTTCTTTTCATTTAATTATGTAATAACATTGGATCAGTAAACATGTACAAATAATTGGACTTGTATAAGTAGTACATACAATCTAGTGAGGACTCTAATGAGTTCTCTTTGTCAAACTCTGATAAAGAGTGGACTTAGGTTAAGGTTACTTAACTGCAACTTAAGTTCTTACAATACTTAAGGTTTAGACATTGCTCTTATGGATAATAACTAAGGTCCACAGAGAGTAGTGCTAGTATATATCTATCTATGCTTCCCTACCCCCTTTTAAGTACTAGCATTTCCACTGTTTAACTTAGAGTGATTAACTCATTCTCCTTATTACTGTGTTATGGCTATAGAGTGATTTCCTATACCTGATAAAGTGACATGTGCTCTAGAACCTGATAAGACTTCCAACTAGATTGGATACTTACTCTGAGGCAAAGAACCAGTACTATTAGGACCCATGGAACAATCCTGGATCCCTCTCAGAGAGTATGAGGTTAAAGATAAAGAGAACTCAACAGAGTTCCCTCTATGAATTGACTAGCTATTTATACTTGTATATGTGGCTGTAACTAGTCTATTCTAAGAGAGATCACAGTATCTATTAACTACTATCTGTCAAGTCCTGAGTAATTCCCCACATCAGACAGCTTCTGCCCATATGTTTTCCCACATATAGTAGCTGCCTGATTGGCATGTGATTGACCTCAGGTCATCACTCAATCTTTCCATGCTTGTTCCTTTTTATAGATTATAACATTTTCATGTCATATTTGTTAAGTCATATTGTTATTAATTAATTAATTATAGAGAAAAAGATAAGTGCCAGAGTGAATTATAACAAGTACAATGGTTCAGTAGCTCAGTAGTAGAGTGTCATAAACTACTATTTTTCCCTAAGTAATATTTATTTATTTTTCTTTAATTAGGTAATACATTTGGATCAGTAAACAAGAACAAATAATCAAACATATATAAGTAGTGTACAACCAACTAATGAGGACTTTAACAAGTTCTCTTTGTCAAACTCTGATTTAGAGTATGAATAAGGTTAGGGTTACTCAACCACAACTTCAATCATTACACTAGAACTTGTTTATCACTACTAGCTCCTAATCTCCTTAGTCCCAGGCAATTTTACTCTCACAATCTTTCTTAGTATGTAGTTGTCTCAGACCAATCCCAACTTTCTCATAGCCAGGCCACAGACTTAAATTGACTGACTAGGAAGTTTAGACCCTAGAGGTGGATGGTTAGGACCAAACTCAGGTACTAGCCCAGACCAGACCTAACAATTGAGTGAGCTCTATAGCATATCTGTACATTTTTTGTTGTATTTACCTTGTACTACTGGTCCATTATGATTAGTCTACGTAGAGGAATAGTAGTCACTCTCTAAGAGACTACTTAGAGTAGAGATCTTCTCCATGAAGTGATAGTCTACTCTAGTATTAGGGCAGTAGTCAGTATGATAGTAGGCACCTGGCTGGATGAAGATTTTGTGCCCTAACAGACATATAAGTGAGATAGGTGAAGAACATGACGAGCCCCTCAAACACATAAAACCTTTTTTTTTACAACAACAACTCACCCCTCTAAATATACAACACACAATGTCTTTAGAGGTATACAACCAACTTATGAGTAACATGCTCAACCAAAGGTGAGCCCTCACCAAACTAAGGGCAGAACTAAAAGAAAGAGAAGAAAAGCTATGTAGACGGTGTGGAAGGTTCAGACACCTTGCCTGAGATTGCAGAAAGGAAAAAGAATAGAAGAAGAAGACAGTAGTGGGCAATAGATTTAAAGTGTTAGGAAGTAAAGTGATGTAGTGTGGAGTAAGGGAGGTGAGAAGGCAGGAAATAGAGAGAGAAGAAGTAAAGTGTTTTAGATGTGGAAAAGAGGAACACAAGAAGTGGGAGTGCCCACAAAAGAAAGAAAGAAGAAAGGAGAAAGTGGCACTACCATGAGAAGTATGGGAGAAGGTAAAGGAGCACAGTGGAGCAAGGGGGATGCTCCTTAGGGGTATGGCAATGTGTATGGAGGGGTAGACAATGTCAAGAGATGTGGTGACCTTTTTAGAGTATAAAGGATGTAACTACAAGAGAACAAAGACAGAGGAGAATCAGGAATAGGGATTCCTAGAGAAGGTGCAGTTGTGCAATATATGATGTGAAAGTTGTAAGGAGGTATGGAACTGGAAGAATAAAAAAGCAGAAAGCGGAAGAGCAGAAAGAGTGAAGTATAGTGCGTATAAAGAAAAAGATACGGTTATTTGGAAGACAAAGTAAAATGAGAAAGGAGAGATCTTCTGTCTGCCATACAGGATAGGAAAGAAAATGCCATGGTGGAATTGAAGCGGAAATATGGAATGGACAGTACCTAGGGCCCAGAAGGGGAGGACTGGAATTACTGATCTGAAGAAGGCAGAAACTGTTAATCAGAAGGCAGTGTAAAAAAAAGGGAAAGTGAGAGAAGTGAGGCAAACATTCAAGCCTCTGAGAGAAGTGTGGATGACAGTAGGTATTGAAAAGATAGATACACACAAAGAAAGGATGGTAAAAGCATTGCTTGACAGTGAAGCAACAGGGATGTTTATGAGCAAAAGTTTAGCTCAGAAGGGAGAATACAGGTTGATTAAATTGGATCAACCTTTACAAGTAAAAAATGTGGACGGCACCGGTAATAGTGGAGGTGCAATAACTTATGAGGTAGAAGTGAACATGTTCTACAAAAGACATGTAGAGAGAGTACAAATGGATGTTTGTGAATTAGGAAAGATGAATGTAATATTGGGCATGCCATGGTTAGCGGTCCATAATTCAGAAATTGACTGGGAAAGAGGAGAAGTGAGGATGACAAGATGTCCACTACTATGTGGAAAGGCAGTAAGGATTAAGGGGAAGAAAGAAACAAGAGAAGATAAAAGGAAGATCATTAGATGGGCAGTAGATGAAAAGGAAGACTGGGGAAGAAAAGAAGAAATAGAGGAGGATCATCAAAAAGTAGAGAAAATGGTGCCTAAGTGGTTCCATCAATGGTTAAAGGTGTTTGGGAAGGTAGAGTCTAAGAGAATGCTGGTTAGAAAGGTGTGGGATCATATGATAGATCTCAATGACGACTTCAAAGCAAGCAAAGCAAGAATGTACTCTCTTTTAAGAAATGAAAAGAAAAAGGTGTAAAAGTTTGTCAATGAGCACTTAAAGAAGGAATATATTAGACCTTCTAAATCACCTCAGACATCACTGGTGTTCTTTGTAGGCAAAAAGTATGGAGAAAAACACATGGTTATGGACTATTATAGGCTTAACAAGCAAACAGTGAAGAACAACTACCTATTACCATTAATTACAGATCTAATAGACAGTATGGGTAATAAGAGTATATTCACTAAAATGGACTTACGATGAGGATATAACAATGTGAGGATAAAGGAGAGAGATGAGTAGAAGACAGCCTTCACTACACATGTGGGGTCATATGAGCCAGTAGTGATGTTTTTTGGAATGATAAATTCATCTACTATATTCCAAGGCATGATGAATGAAATTTTGTAAGACATAATCAATGAAGGAAAGATAGCGGCATTTGTGGATGATATGTTGATAGGGACAGAGACAGAGGAGAGGCATAATAAAATTGTGGAAGAAGTATTAAGGAGGTTGGAGAAAAACAATCTATACATGAAACCAGAGAAATATACTTGGAAAGTGCAAAGGGTGAATTTCCTGGGAGTAATAATAGGTTAGGGGAGGATCAAGATGAAGGAAGATAAAGTAACAGGAGTACTGAACTAGCCTATACCAAAAATGGTCAGAGACGTTAGAAAGTTCTTGGGACTAGCAAATTACTATAAGTGATTTGTAAAAGATTTCACAAGATTAGTATGACCCTTGAATAATCTAACAAGGAAAGAGGAAAAATGAAAGTGGAGTACTGAGCAGCAGAAAGCATTTGAACAGTTGAAAATAGTCTTTATGAGTAGACCTCTACTAGTTGCATCTGACTTAGACAAGAAACTTAGAGTAGAAGCGGATGCCTCTAATTTTGCAATGGAAGGAGTGTTGTCCATTAAATATAAGGATAATAAGTAGAGACTAGTGGCTTATATTTCTAAATCGTTAAACAAAACTAAATGAAACTATGAAATACATGATAAGGAGATGTTGGCCATAATATACTATTTAGAGGCTTGGAGACACTTTCTGGAAGAATCCCAAAGTAAATTCGAAGTTTGGACAGATCATAAAAATCTTGAGTACTTTATAAGCAATCAGAAGCTCAATCGTAGACAAGTAAGATGGGCACTGTACTTATCAAAATTTGACTTTGCATTAAAGCACATTTTAGGAAGCAGGATGGAAAAAGTAAATAGATTAAGTAAAAGACCGGATTGGGAGGTTAAAGTGGAAAAGAACAACAAAGAGTAGATATTAGTAAAGAAAGAGTGGTTAGAAGTGAAAAGAATAAGAGTGGCGGAAGTCATAATAGAGAGAGTAGACTTACTTGACAAAGTAAGGAAATGTAAAGCAAGAAATGATGAAGTAGTAAAGGCAGTAGAGGAGATGGAACAAGCAGGAGTAAAAATGCTAAGAGATGAAGAGTGGCATCAAGAAGATGGCTTGATGTTGAAAAAAGGAAAAGTATATGTCCCTAGAGATGAGAAATTAAGAGCAGAAGTGATCAGGCTACACCATAATACATCTGTAGGAGGATACAGAGGACAATAGAAAACAGCAAAGTTGGTGATGAGTAATTTCTGGTGACCAAAGATCACTAGAGAAGTGAAACAGTATGTGGAAGGATGTAATGACAAGCTAGTCATGGCGACCATCTTATTACACTCAACATTAGAGATAAACAAAGAGAACTCAATAGAGTCTCTTGGTAGATTGTGCTACCTACTTATATACAATTTCTATTTGTCTATGTGTATGCTTAAGTAACTACCAATCTTTCCAGAAGGTTCTATCATGTGATCTGTCATGTGATCTTATCTTATTTCCTTTTCTATATTTAGAATCCTTTATCTAGTCTATCTGAGAATAGCTCCTGTTCTTCTTATCTCTTTAGTCGTACTATTTTTGGTTTGGGCAGGCAATTTATAACAAAGGGTGTGATGTCTGTTAACACAACAAGAATCAAATGCAACCACTGGCAGGAAAATTAATGCCAAATTCAGTTCTAGAGAAAGTGTGGACTCATATTAGTGTAGACTTCATTATGAAGTTGTCTTTAGTGCAGGATTATGATTCAATCTTAGTAGTAGTAGAATTTCTAATAACGCAATAGAATTGGAGTTGCCTAGTATGTAAGGAACGGTCACCCAAGTAACTCAGGTAGGCCCAACTCTAAGTCAGGGTAGACAAAGAGAACTCGTTAGAGTTCCTGCTGGATTTGAGTACACTACTTATATTTATTCTACTTGGTCTGTACACTACTTCTCTACAGTGATCATGTGACATGTCATGTGACCTCTCATGTGACTTCCCTGATTATATAAGTCCATTCTAAAAATAGAAAAGTAAAAATAGAAAAGAAAAGAGAAAAGAAAAGTTCTTGTGTTACGATTCATGATACCATCCCCCTTTCAAGGTTCCTTGTTCCAAGGAAATTTTTCTTCTTCACAATTCATTCTCCATGTCTTTTATGTTTCCCATCTTATCTTCTTTTAACTCCTTTATTTGTAAGAACGGATTTCGACTAACTTTTGCAAATGGATTTTGTTTTCATCGTCTCCAGTTCTCTTCTAACCTTCTCTAATATTCCCATTCATACTTCTTGTCTCCCTATCCATATAACATTTTGGCCGTATACCTTCCCGGTATTTCTCGACTAAAAGTTTTTCTATCTTCTTCAATTTCTTGTCTTCTTGCTTCTTCTTCCTCTTCTCTACTATATTTTCTCTCAAATTCATCTACCGCTTCCATCGCATTCTTGAGATTTTCCTTGTTCTCCCAAGTGTCTTCT
>Ga0153966_100262_pt1 | contig 27263 bp, 20 predicted proteins | sample TSFL050MetaG_FD_104738 | JGI IMG/M metagenome (GOLD analysis project Ga0153966, IMG submission 104738) | Attine ant fungus gardens microbial communities from Florida, USA - TSFL050 MetaG | ecosystem: Host-associated > Fungi > Mycelium > Unclassified | place: USA: Florida, Paynes | collected... | reverse complement strand
TAGATAGTAAGCAGAAATGAGGGATGGTTAGTGAATAATCAGAAAAATAATAATGCCAATAAAAAGAATAACCGTCGTGGTGGAATTTGAATTTGATTAATTCTGATTATCATTATCATCATTGCCATTATTGTTGCTTCTATCTTCTTAAAAAGTAGTCCTGACGCTTTAAGTGTTAATGAAGTGCAATCTTATCTTAACTCAGGAAAAATTAATAGTGTGACTATTCAACGATCAGCTTCCTTGCTGATTTTGAGAGGTACTTACCTTGATGAAAACAATAATCTTCATGCTTTTGTGGTCAACAATATTCCTATTGAAGCTTTAGATGCAGTTTATGGAATTGGTAGTGCTAATAGTGCTGATGTGCTTCTATTGGAACAAATTATTTACAATTCTGGAAATACTTTCCAAGGAATTACCAATATTCCTATTGATCAAACTGGACAAATTGTAGGAACGATTGTTCCATTAGTGGTCATGATTTTAATCTATGTCTTCTTGTTTTGGTTCTTATTCCGTTCAATGGGTGCAGCTGGCGCTGGAGGTGCTGGTAACCTATTTGGAATGGGTAAAAGTAAAGCTAAACTTTCTAAATCAACAGTTAAATTCAGTGATGTTGCAGGAATTAACGAAGAAAAGAATGAAATTGTTGAATTAGTTGATTACATGAAAAATCCTCAAAAATACCAGGAAGCTGGAGCCAGAATTCCTAAGGGAGTCCTTTTAGAGGGACCACCAGGAACTGGAAAAACTCTTCTTGCCAAAGCGGTTGCTGGTGAAGCCAACGTTAACTTTTATGCAACTTCTGGTTCAGAATTTGACGAAATGTTTGTGGGGTTGGGAGCTTCAAGAATTCGAGAAATGTTCCAAGATGCAAAAAACAATGCTCCTTGTGTTATTTTTATTGATGAAATTGATGCTTTAGCCCGAAAAAGAACTGCCAATGTTGCTGGTTCAAACGACCAAACTTTAAACCAACTATTAGTGGAAATGGATGGTTTTGATACTAATTCAGGAGTAATCATTATGGCAGCCACTAACCGAAGTGATGTGCTTGATCCAGCCATTTTGAGACCAGGAAGATTCGACCGAACAATTCAAGTTTCTCTTCCAGATATTAAGGAAAGAGAAGCTATCTTGAAATTGCACGCTCGTAACAAGAAAATTTCGTCAACTATTGATTGATACCGAATTTCACAAAGAACTCCGGGATTCTCAGGAGCACAGTTAGAAAATGTCCTTAATGAAGCAGCAATTTTAACTGTTAGAGAAAATACTCCTGAAATTACTATTACCCAAATTGATGAAGCGATTGATCGGGTAGTTGGAGGACCTGCGAAAAAATCTCGAGTAATGACACCAAAAGATAAGGACATTGTTTCTTATCACGAATCAGGTCATGCTTTGGTTGGGTTAAAACTTGAATCAGCAAGCAAGGTGCAAAAGGTAACAATTATTCCGCGGGGAAATGCAGGAGGATACACGATTACTACTCCAAATGATGAAAGCATGTTTCAAACTAAACAAGATTTGTTTGCCACAATTGCTGGTTATATGGGAGGAAGAGCTGCTGAAGCTATTATCTTTGGTGATGATAATGTGACTACTGGTGCTGATGATGACTTAGAAAAGGCTACAAATATTGCCCGTCAAATGGTGGTAAGATTTGGAATGAGTGAAGCTTTGGGAATGGCTAAATTAGTTACTCAAGAAGATTTGAGTTATGGTCGTACTAGTGGTAGTTATTCTGATCAAACTGCAGCAGCAATTGATGAGGAAGTAACTAAAATTCTAACCACTGCTTATAATCAGGCAAATAAAATTATTCGTGATAATCGCGAAGAGTTAGAGTTATTGGCCGAATCTTTACGAGTAATGGAAACAATTACTGCTGAACAAATTGAGTTTATTGACCAAAACTTAGCCTTACCAGATGATGTTAAGGCTGAAAAGGTTAAGTATGATGAAGAGTTAAAACGAATTAAAGATGGTGACATCATTGATATTGATTTAGCTGATGTTGAACCAAAACCAAAAAAAGAAGCAAAAAAACCAACAACCACCAAAAAGAAACCGAAGAAAAAACCAGAAGATGAAACTGATGATCAAAAAGATGACAGTTCTTCTAAGGGCAAAAAATAATTTTGATAATAACGAGACGAGAAAGTTTCGTTATTTTATTTAAGGAGCGAGAAAATGGATGTAAGTTCAAGAGCAATTAGTACAGAACATAATTTAAAGATTACGATTGTTGATTTAACCCAATCTTTAACCCAAATCGTAGAGTTACATCAAACCAACCCGTTAGCAACAATTGTCTTGGGAAAAATTACTTTGGCAAACGCCTTATTAGGATTAGAATTAAAAAATAACGAAATTACAACCTCAACAATTTCGACTAACGATGGATTAATTAAAACGACCATTGCTGAATTTCAAAATGACCGGGTACGAAGTTTTATCAGTGATTCAAACTTTGTTGTAACAGGATTGAAACCAGAGAAAAAACTTGATGAATTACTTTCCCAAGTTGTAGGAAAAGAAGGTACTTTAACAGTTGCTCGTTCAACAGTTCAAGGTGAACCTTATGTTTCAAGAGTTAGTTTAACTGATGGTTCAATTGATCGTGATTATATGGAATATTTACGGATTTCAAGCCAAGTTAATTCTTTTATTAGTACCAATGTAGAGCTAGATGACGATTTCAAGATTAAGAGTGCTGTGGGAATTCTTATTCAACTGTTGCCCAATTATAAAGAAGAGGATGTTGATTATCTTATTAAAACAATTGGTAACACAGCGTTTATTAATAAAATTTTAGTGAAAACAACAAACTATGTTTCTTTAATTGAAGAAATTGCAACTGATGCAATTGTTTTAGAATCAAAGGAATTAAAATTTCAATGTACTTGCTCGCGAGAAAAAACAATTGTTGCAGTTAAGTTATTAGGTGTTGATGCTGTTGATGACATTATCAAGAAAAATGAAACAGTGGAAGTTATTTGTGATTTTTGTAAAACAAAGTATGAAATTACTCCCGAAGAATTAAAAGACTAAATCTTTGTTTAAACAATAGTTTTTATCAAGTTCTTTTTATAAAATTAAACAAGAAGTAGAGGTATAAAGCGATGGAAATGAATACTTATTGTGCTAAATGCAAAAATAAAGGTCCTGTAGTTGATGTTAAGGTAGGAAATGAAGATAATCCTGTTCAGGTTTCAATGCAGTTGTGCTATGGTTGTTTTGAAGAAAGCTTTAACAAAGATGCTGATGATTCGGTTTATTATTTAGATGATTATGAAGATGACGAAGCAGACGATCTTGATGATGAATTTGACAACACGTTTGAGAGTGATTAATTCAATTTGTTGCCTCCCACAATAGGGAGGTTTTCCTTTTCTATGATAAAATCAGGGAGACATTGTTTTAACTAGTGGTTTGATAGTTTTGTTAAACCACTAAATTAATAATCATTATTTAAACAGTTAGAAGGAAATCTTGAGCATAGATTTTAGTCTATCAGGATAATGGTTATTTTGACTTGATAAAAAACAAACTTGAAAAAAGAAAATAGTTGATAATAGTATAAAATTATCAGCAAGAGAAGGAAGAAGGTGCTTTGAGGAATGCCATTAAAGAGTAGAACTAAATCAGCTAAAACCCCAAAAGTAAAAAAGACTAAACCTAAAAAAACTAAAGAAGCTAAGGTTAAGAAAAAACACCTAAAAAAACCAAAAACTAATAAAAGATCAGCAAAGGGAAGAGCAGAAGAATTATTAGATAGCCATGGTGATAAAAACTTAACTGGTAGTGATGCTTTTCTTGACCTTGATTTACCAGAGATTGAAGATACTGGGATTAAAGCATTGAAACAAATTCAAAAACGTCAAAAACAATTAACCTCAAAGTATTCAAAAGAAATCTTAAATGGGACAGTTGTTACCACTACGCATTATGATCCTAACTTAGAGAAACACGTTATTGAGTTAAATGATGTGACTAAGTCTTATTTAACTGGAGATGTAGAAACCCAAGTTTTAAAGGGAATTGACATTAAGTTAAATAAATCTGATTTTATTGTTATTTTAGGACCATCTGGTTCAGGAAAGACAACTTTCTTGAACACCATTTCTGGTTTAGACAAAGCAACAAAAGGGGATGTCTTTGTTTTGGGATATAACCTAAGTTTGTTAAAAGATTCTCATTTAACCAAGTTTAGAAGAAAACATGTGGGATTTATCTTCCAACAGTATAATTTATTGACGAACTTAACTGCTAAAGAAAATGCTGAAGTTGGAGAAAATCTATCAACAAAAAAACATCCTGAAATGGAAATTGAAGATATTTTTGCCACAATTGGAATGAAAGACCAAATGAATAAATATCCTCACCAAATGTCAGGGGGACAACAACAACGGGTATCAATTGCACGAGCTTTAGCAAAAAATCCTGATATCTTGTTTGCTGATGAACCAACTGGGGCTTTGGATGAAGAAATGGGACGGAAAGTATTACAAATTTTAGTTGATGTTAACAAACTTTATAAAACGACTGTAATTGTGGTTACTCATAACCCTAATATTGCTAAAATTGGAAACACGATTATTCACATTAAAAACGGGTTGATTGATAAATTAGAACGCAATGCCCATCCAGCAAATCCTGAAGATATTGAGTGATCATAAAAGAAAGACCAAAAAGGTCTTTTTTTGTTTCTTTTTAAAACAATAAAAATAATTAACTTTATTTTATAATCTCAATATGAGAATGTAAAATAAAAGGGGTCTTGGGTACCAATGTTAAAACTATTTAAGAGCTTTCATAATTTAAGTTTTGCCAAATGACTTCAATCTTTAGCGTTCGTTTTGTTTATTTTTCTTTTTTCTGCCTTAACAACAGGAATTGTTTCTACTCCTTTGCAAATTATTAATGTAACAGGTGGGATTAGCGATAAACAAACGGGATGAGATTATAGTTGAAAACCCCGATTAAATAATTTTACTGACGATTATCTTTTTGATTACTTTGAAAGTATTGATGATAATGGTAATTACAAAAATTCTTTGCAAACTAATCTTTTTAATTGAGAATATGAGTATAAAGGTTTGCTTTTAGACGACTATTTTAGAGAGTATTATAAGGAACGTTTCAACGCTAGTGATCGTGATTATCAAACTAATCGTAGTGATTTTTTAGGTAACTTTATTAAAAATAATTTATATGCCTATGGAAATTTATATAACCGAATGGTTTATCTTTATCCAGTTAAAGGACAAGAATCATCAACCAAGACCAACTATGTCAGTTTGGATGATCTTTTAACCAGTTCGTGAGATGAGTATTCCAAGCTAAACTATGATCAGGTTTATAAGAAAGTTGTTGAAGATTTACCAATGATGATCAACTGAAATGATAAAGTGAGTATTGATGCAAATTTTATTCTTGATTATAGTTGAGCATCAATAGGACATAATGAAACCTTATTTAATCTTGAACCTTTAAATTTAGGAAAAACCAACAATGTAGTTGTTTTTGAAGGATTAAAGAACTTGAAAAACATGCAAGATGATGAAGTTTTGATTAATAACAAGTACGCTCAGAAAAATAATTTAAAGATTGGTGATGAAATTGAGTTAAATAATTTTGGTGATGAGACAATTCACCAGAAGTATAAGATTGTTGGTTTCGCTAATAAGATCAATAACGTTTTTCTTGAAAACCAGTTAAGTAATGAATATGACAAAATCAATAACAGTGTTTATGTTTATTTGACAGAAAATGAGATGGAAAACTATGTCAGTTTCTTTTATAAAAATTCTAATTCTATTGAAGCACCACTAAGAAAAGATCCAGTCAAAGCTGATGTTTTCACCACCACCAGAATTAATGCTTATGGTAATAAAAAGAATTTTCGTAAGTTTGCTAGCAAACTGACTACTGATGAAATCCTTGTTAAACCAATTGAGGTTAGTAAGTACAATAATTTAAGTTTTATTAAAACTATCCAACTTTATATTGTTGAAGCTGCAATTTTTATTGTGATTGGATTTATTATGTTAATTCTTTCCACTGGTTTTATTAATTACTGTTTAAAAAAAGAATTAGACCAGTCGGCGCCTCAAATTGGAGTTTTAAAAGCAAATGGTTTTCCTTCTGAAAAGATTGCCTTTATCTTTTGAACTCGCGTTTTAATGTTGATGTTAATTGGTTTTGGTTTAGGATTTGGAATGAGTATCCCGATTCAAGGTTTGGTCCACGATATTATCGTGGTGAATACTTTTGTAGTAATTAAAACTCATCTGTTTAATCCGTGATTTATAACCATCGTTGTTGCTTTTATTCCTTTGCTACTATCACTTGTTAGCTTCTTGACTTTAAATAATTACTTAAAGAAAAGTTCTTTAGAGTTAACTAACTTTAAAAGTGTCCAAAGCATGAAACAAAAGAAATTCAATTCTTTAGCTGCGATTTTTCCAACTAGATTGACAAAACATCGTTTGGTGATGAAGGATGCTCTTAAAACGTTCTTTTTAACCTTACTACTAGTACTAGCTAATTTGATAATCTTAGTGGAATTTAATGCCCGAACGTTTACCAACCGTTTGATTGATAACTGAAGCACAGTTTATGATAAGAACACTAATTCTGCTTTTAATAATGGGTATCAATTTCAATGACAAATAGAAACCTATGGAAGTTACTCTTTTGCTAACAGTGACTTATATAATATGGACTATATTGGTTATAATGACCAAAAAGATTTAAAAGAGATAGTAACTAATGATTCAAAAAGTACAACCTTGACTAATGAGATCCAAGATTATCTGGCAATCGATCGAAACTTAGTGCAAAATTGAGTTTTGATAGCTGCACAACTCCAAAAGATTTATCATACTGACATCAATCATGCCTCAATTAGTTTTCAGTTATTGCAACAGTTTTTAATTCAAGGTTCAGATGATTATGAACAAATTGCCCCATTTCTACCAGACCAAAATCAGGGAGACGCTATGAATGAAGAAATTAAAACAACTTGACTCCCTAGTCTTCAAATTCTTAGTGATTCGTTAATTAATCCTGACCCGTTAATTACTTTAAATAATGCTTTTGTGCAAGAAAAAATTGATTTTCCTGTGTTAAAGTTTGATTTGGCTTCACCTGGTTATTATTACAAGAGTAATGAAAATTGAAAGCTTTATTTAGTTGATGATAATAGTTACAACCTTTTTAATCTAAGTGGTGATAAAGTAGCTAACCTTAAGAAGCTTCAAGACCAAACTTTACCAGAGCAACAACTTCCAGTAATTATTTCAAAACACTTTGCTAAACTAAACAATATGAAAATTAATAAGGTCTTTCAAGTTTCACTTTCTCAAGATAATTACAATATTTTAGTGCCATTAAAAATTGTGGGAATTAATGAAAATGATAATTATTCAAACAACATTTATGGAATTCGAACAATTTTGATGAATAAGTTTCTTTCAACAATTCCACCTTCTCCTCTGTATAATGAAGTTTTTACCAAACGACAATTTCTTCATTTTGACCAAGATAATTCTGTTGCTGCAGCAAAAATGGATACTAATTATTTTAATTTCTTCTATCCTACATCAAATGATGGTGAAGTTTTTCTAGGTGATCTTGTCAATAATTACAACGCTACTTATAGTTATGTTAACTGGTTTAATTTAGGAACAAATAACTTTTTACCAATTGATTTATCAAAGCGTTTAGCCCAAGAAAAAGTGCATGAATTTTATGCTTTAATTGATTTGTTAATCGGAGCAACCGTCTTGATTGTTCTGGTGCTTTATCTTGTCTTTTTATTAGTTAATGTTAATGAAAAACGGAAGATAATCTCAACTTTTAAAGCGTTAGGTTATAACAACTGAGAAATTAATTTAAGTATCCTTGGAAAGTACTTTATCAGTGAATTGGTTGCAATTGGCGGGGGTCTGGCAATTAGTTATTTAATGTGATGAATTGCAGTAAAAGAGCTTTATGTGCAAGCAGAAGTGATTATGAATAATCCCTTTAGTTGAATTGTTTTTGTTATTGTCTTAGTGATTATGATGGCAGTTTTATTAATTGGTGCCTTCTCCTCTCAATATTTAATTAAAACAGTCTATAGTAAAAATGATGAAGATTAAAAAAAGACACCAGGGGGGGTGTCTTTTTTTATCGATTTATTTTAACTTTGAGGAATAACAATTTTAAATGTTACTGGTCAATAACCCTTAACATTCTTAATTTCAATTGTCGCTCCATTCAACTTACTATCTTTGATTTGGAAAACTGTATTTGTGACATTTTTGTTATTGTCAAAAGCAGTTCAGAAGTACCAACGATCAGTTGTGACATTAATAACATTATCATCAGCATCCTTAACAACGATGTTATTTTCATCTAAAACAAGATCATACAACGAAAAGTACATATTATTACTGTCGTATTGATCACTTCCATAATCAGCAGTAAAAATCTTGGTAGTCTCATCATACTTCCCGTTTGACACGTCAGGGTTAACAACTACGTTTTGATCTTGAGGAATAGCAACATTGAAAACAATTGGTCAATACCCATCAATTCCTTTGATTTCAATTGTCGCTTCATTTAGACTGTAATCACTAATGGTAATGGTAGTATTTTCATCACTTGTTGTGAAACTTCATCCGTTTGTAGTAATTGTTCCACTACTATTCTTAACTACGATATTATCAGCACCCAAAACATGATTTAACTCAAAACTCATTTGATGATTCTCTTCTTGATAAGTACTATTTCCATAACTCGCAGTAAAAGTCTTGGTAATCTCATCATACTTCCCGTTTGACACGTCAGGGTTAACAACTACGTTTTGATCTTGAGGAATAGCAACATTGAAAATTTCAGGTCAATACCCATCGATGTTTTGAATGAAAGCTTTTGTGTTATTTAAATTGTAATCGTTAATAGTAATGATTGTGTCACTACCACTGATGGTTAAACTTCACCCGGTAGTGATTTTTTCACCACCATCATTTCTAACAAGTACAAAATCTTTTCCCTCTAGGGGTAAACCTTTAACTTTGAAGCTCATTTGATGATTCTCTTCTTGATAAGTACTACTTCCATAATCAGCAGTAAAAGTCTTGGTAGTCTCATCATACTTTCCGTTTTTAATATCTTCAATCACGATATGTTTATCTTGGATGATTGCAATATTAAAAGTCACTGGCCAATATCCCTCAATTCCTTTGATTTCAATTGTCGCTCCATTCATGTTCGCATCTTTAATTTCAATAACAGTGCTAGCACCATCATCAGCAGTTCAGAAACTTCAACGGTTGCTTGCTTGGTCGATTACTTGTCCGTTTAAATCTTTAACAACAATTTTTTCTTCAGTTGAAATGAAATCTTTTAGTGAGAAAATCAGATGGTTATCATCATATTTACTACTTCCATAATCAGCAGTAAAAGTCTTGGTAGTCTCATCATACTTTCCGTTTCTAACATCTGGATTAACAAACACATCTTTATCCTGGTTAATGTTGATCTTGAAAACAATTGGCCAATATCCCTCAATTCCTTTGATTTCAATTGTCGCCTCATTTAGACTGTAATCATTAATGGTAATGGTAGTATTTTCATCACTTGGTGTGAAACTTCATCCGTTTGTAGTAATTGTTCCACTACTATTCTTAACTAGAATATTTTCATCACTTAAAGTTACACCAGTCAATGCAAAACTTAGCTCATGACCTTTATAAGTACTACTTGGGTTGCTGGCGATAAAAGTCTTTATATCAGCTTGATAACCTCCGTTGGTAACGCTTCCAACGGCAATATTTTGATCTTGATTAATGACTACATTAAAAGTCACTGGTCAATATCCATTTACATCTTGAATCCTAACTGTCGCTCCATTTAAATGGTAATCATCAAGACTAATTGTTGTCGTATTAGTGGTTGTAGTCAAACTTCATCCAGTAGTCACTTCCCCATCGCTTGTTTTAACTACAATATTATTTGCATTCAAAGTTAAATCATTAATCGTAAAACTCATCTTGTGGTCACTATACTGCGCGCTTCTATAACTAGCAATAAAGGTTTTACTATCAGAATTATAACTTCCATTAACAACAGTGTTGTTGATCTCGATTTCTTTGTCTTGAACAATTACAATTTTGAAAGTAATTGAATTATAACCATCCAAATTAATTTGAATTGTCGCTCCATTTAAATGGTAATCATCGATGTGAATCGTCGTGGTGTTATCAATAACAACAAAACTTCATAACCCATCTTTAGTTTCAACTTTTGTGCCATCACTTTTAACAACATTAAGATTATTTTCACTTAGACTAACATTTGTTAACGAAAAGCGCATTATATTATCGTTGTATTGACTACTTCCATATTTAGCAGTAAACGTAGTAGTGTTTGAATTATAACTTCCGTTAATAACGTTATTAACAATGATATTTTCATCTTGGTGGATAACGATTTTAAAAATGATTGATAAATGATTATCAAGATTAATTTGAATTGTCGCTCCATTTAAACTGCTATCTTCAATTTCAAAAACAGTATTAACACCATTTTCAGAAATTCAAAAGTTTCAAAGTCCAGCTTCTTGGTCAACATTGTTTCCTTCAACTGTAGTGACAAGGATGTTTTCTGTTTTTAAAATTACCTTGTTTAAAGAAAAACTCATTTTGTGCTCTTGGTATTTATCACTACCATATTGAGCAATAAAAGTTTTACTATCAGAATTATAACTTCCATTAGTAATGGTAGGACTAACTACAATGTTCCCATCACCATCAACGTCGGAGTTATTTTTGTCTCCACAAGCAACCACCGAGATGGCAGCAGTACTGGTTAAACCAATTGACCCTAAAATTGCTAATAATTTCTTCATTCAGTTCTTTTACCTCTTATATCTAATATAAATTAACTGTGCTAATTATAGCAACATATAAGTGTTTGATGGGAAAAAAAGACCTTAAAAGGTCTTTTTTGTGGGATTGTAATTTAATTTTAACTCAATTTTTCGTCTTTTAAATCTTTTTTAGTAATCATTTCATCAAGTTTTCATTCCTTAACTAATTGCTCATATTCTGTTTGATTATTATCCATTAGAGCAACATAACGACTAATTGCGCGAACGTGAGTTTTAAAGTGACTTCTTAAAGCTTGGGTATGAATACAGTAATTATAAAGGATGTAATCATCATTTTGAATTAACTTTGCTCGTTGATCAATTAACTGCATAGTGTCAAAACCAGGAGTTACCCCATCATTTTTGGCATGGGAAAAGAAAATTGGATAACTTGGGGTGTGACCTTGCTCAATTAGTTTAAAAAGATTAGCATCAAATAAATTGATATTAGATTTAGCCTCAACCTTGTTACCCTTTTTAAGCAGTCATTTTACTAGTTGTTTAGTTTTTCGTTTTGGTACAAGGTGTAAATGACGGTTACGAACATTTTGAAATAATGATTCTAAACTGCCAAATCCACAATCAGAAATTCCGAACTTAATTTTATATTCTTGAACTAGTTTTGCATCACTTAAAGAAAGATGATTAGTAATATAAGCCCCCATACTTGTTCCTAGTAAGACGACTTGTTCGGGATTGTGGTTAGCTTTTAATCACGCCAATGCTCCTAATGTATCGCGAACCTCTTTTATTCCTAAAGTAGAAGTATCATTATCAGATTTAGCGTGCCCTCGAAAATCAAAACTCATCACGTTGTAACCTAACTTAGTTAAAAACTGGGCGTGATATAAACCAAAGAACTTGTCTCCAGCAAACCAGTGTAAAGAAATTATTCACTTATGAGAATTGGGGTGAGGAATATAAGTCAAACCACTTAAGGTCAAGTTATCAGTGCTAGAAAAAGTAAAGAAATTAATGTTATCAAAATCATTAATAACTAACTGGGGCGTGTGGTAAAACCGTTTCATTACGTTGTTCATTTTTTTTAGTTGGACTTGGTTATGTTTGCTTCTTCTAAAAGGAATATGTCAAGGTTTAAAACAACTTCACCACAAAGCATAAACAAATTGGAGGCATTTTCTTACTCTAGTAATAATTGTTGAACGAAACATGGACTAATTTTTATCCTTTGATAACATTGCTTCAATTGCTTGATTTAAACTTGCAGCAAACTTATTTTTTTCCAAACTTAAAATTCCTTTAATTGTGGTTCCGCCCGGTGAAGAAACCACGTCAATCAAGTTTCTCGCGTTTTGGTTTCAAGCGAGTTTTTCTTGAACATAAGCTCCACTTGCCTCGACCATGTTAGCAACAATCTTTGTCGCTAAATCCTTTTTCATTCCTTGTTTGACTGCACTATTAGCAATTGCGTCAATGAAGAGATAAACAATCGCAGGAGCACTCCCAGCAATTGCAGCAAACAACTCAAAATCTTTTTCTGCAATGATATAAGTGTCGCCAAAACTATTTAAAACCGTTTCATACTTACTAATTAGTTCTTGATTTGAAGCGCAAATTGCACTAGTGGCTTGACTGATTGCAGCATTAATATTTGGCATGATTCTAATGATGTTAGGATGGTGGAAGATGTTGGTTAACTGTTCAAGAGAGGTAGCTCCCATCATTGAAATAATCACTTTATTGTTTCATAGGGTTGCATATTTAGCATCATCAACACAATTCTTAGCGAAGGTAGTCAAACTTTGAGGCTTAATTCCTAAGAAAATAACGTCATTGTTTTTTAAGAACTCTTCTAAATTATCACTTTTTTTGATAATTTCTTGTTGAGCATTTAATTGTTCAAATTTATTTGAGTGGTGGTCAAATCCACTTAGAATGAAGTTATCAAAGGCTGGTGATTTACTCATTCCTTCAATAATTGAACCAGCCATATTACCGACCCCCAAGAAACCGATTTTTATTTTTTTCACGCTTTTCTGCCTCCGTTTTCAATAAGTTGGACCTTATTAATCTCTTCTTTGAGAAGAGTATAACTTTATTATAAGATAAGACTAACAAATAATTAGTAAAAGAAAGGATTACCAGAATGCCAAATATTCGAATTAAAGGTGCTAATAAAGCATTGGTGCAAAGTTATGCTACAAAAATTAGTGAGTTAAGTGGATTATTAAATTGTAGTGAAGACAAGATTTTTATCATTGATGAAGGTCTCGAAACTATTTATGCTGATGCTAAAGTGAAAAACCCAGTTTATGTTGTGGTGGAATGAAAGCAACGTCGTGATCAAGAACAATTAATGTCACAGCATTTGACTCAACACTTCAAGGATTATTCTAGTAGTGTTCGGGTGACTTTCCGTGATTTTGATAATCAGTGATATATTAATGGGATTAAAAGTTAGGTTTAGAGAAATATTAAACTTGTCTGAGCTAAAGCGAAGTTAGGTTTTAGGGTAAAATAATACAAATAAACATAGGTTAATCATCAATTTTAAGGAGTAGTAATGGAAAAAAATAATGAGCGTAAATTTAGTGAGCAAGAGTTAGTTCGCAGGGAAAAGTACCAAAAACTTGTTGATCAAAACTTAGATCCGTTCCAAATTAGTAAATGGGAAAACAATACTGATTTAAAGTCAATCCGTGATAAGTACCAAGATTATTCAAAAGAAGAATTGCAAACACTTGACCAAGTTCCTGTACAAGTAGCAGGAAGAATTCGTTTATATCGTGAAGCTGGGAAGAAGGCAGTTTTTTGTAATATTCAAGATGAAAACGGAAACTTACAATTATATGTGCGCATGGATGAATTGGGTGAAGCAGCTTTTGCCTTGTTTAAAGACCTTGATTTAGGAGACATTATCGGGGTTAAAGGAATGATTATGAAAACTGATCATGGTGAACTTTCAATTCGAGTGCAAAGTTTTAGTTTGTTAAGCAAGGCGTTAAGACCTTTACCAGATAAGCATGCAGGAATTGTAGATATTGAAGAAAAGTATCGTCGTCGGTATGTAGATTTAATTATGAATCCTGACCAACTCCAATTATTTAAAAACCGTACCAAGGTGATTCGTACCTTACAACATTATTTAGATGATCAGGGTTATATTGAAGTAGAAACTCCAATTCTTCAGGCAATTAAAGGTGGGGCTGCAGCAAAACCATTTATTTCCCATTACAACGCTTTGGATCGTGACTTCTATTTAAGAATTGCCACTGAATTACATCTAAAACGTTTAATTGTAGGAGGATTTAATGGGGTTTATGAAATTGGTCGGATCTTTAGAAATGAGGGGATGGATACCCGTCATAATCCAGAATTTACCACAATGGAGTTATATGTGGCTTACGAAGATTTCCACTTCTTGATGGATTTGACCCAAAAGTTATTCCAACTAACTAGTCTTGCTGTTAATAATAGTTTACAAATCAAGTATGGGGAAGTTGAAATTGATTTAGCTAAACCGTTTGCTAGAGTTCATATGGTTGATGCAGTTAAAACAGCTACTGGGATTGACTTTTGAAAACCAATGACTTTTGAAGAGGCTAAACAAATTGCAGGAGAAAAAGGATTAAAAGTTGAACCACACTTCAATGATGTGGGTCACATTATTAACTTATTCTTCGAAGAGTTTGTTGAGGATACTATTGAACAACCAACCTTTATTTATGGTCATCCTAAAGCAATTTCGCCTCTTGCTAAAGCTAATAAGTATGATGATCGTTTTACTGATCGGTTTGAGTTATTTATTATCAGAAGAGAATATGCCAATGCCTTTTCAGAATTAAATAACCCGATTGATCAATACGACCGCTTTAAAGCTCAAATCCAGGAAGCTAAGCAAGGAAATGATGAGGCTACAGAAATGGACTTAGACTTTGTCGAAGCTTTAGAATACGGAATGCCCCCAACTGCAGGAATTGGTTTAGGAATTGATCGTTTAATAATGCTATTAACTAACTCTGAATCAATTAAAGATGTTTTATTATTCCCACAATTGAAACCAAGGGATTAGAATATAATTTGTAACGAGGAAAGAGAAAGATTATGTCAGAAAAAACAGAAAAATGAGATAAAACAGAAAGAAATTTGATTTGAAAGAGTTATATAAGTGAGAAATTGAATCATAATTTCTCTATTCAATGACAATTAAAGATGAGTTTATCTTTATCAGAGGCCGCTCCTTGCCCTAACTGTGGAAAAATAATGTTAAAAGCACAATATCAAGACTTTCAACCTCAAAAATCAGCTTCTTGAATCATTGGTTTTTTAGATGGAAATTCTAAAAACAATAGTATTAAAAACTTGGTTCCTATACACCCATGGTGTGCTAAAAAAAAGAAAAATGGTTAAAAATTCTTATTATTATTTGTATATTGATGATTCAGGAAAATTTCATAATAAGAGAGATAAACATGTTGTTTATTCTTTTTTGCTTTTTGATAAAAAAGGACGAAAAAAATATTTTGATAAACTATTTAAAGCTGCAACGACTAATTTTCCTTCAGGTGATATAAGAGCTAAAAATGGTATAAAAATAACAAAGAACTCTTTAGTTTTAGAACCAATTAAAGGAACGATTTTCTGTAATAAATATCCAGGTTATGTAAGAAGGCAAGATAATCGATTTTTAAATCGATTTAATAGTTTGCTAATTCCTTATAATGAATGTTTATATATAGGCAGCGTTGCTTGGTGCAAAGAAAAAGAAAAAAATTTTGACGAGAGCGAAAGAACGAAAGAAAGTTATATTTTGAAAAAAAGTATTATGATTTCTGCCATCTTAGCTTTTTTAATTGAGAATAAAATAATAGAAAAAAATTCCCAATTAAAAATTTATATTGACAGAGAAACAGATATTGACCTACCTGATGAATTTAAAAGAAAGCAACTTATTTCTTATTTAAATAATGATATTAAAACAAGTAAAATCAAAGAGTCGACTAAAGATATTGAAGATAACAAAAATATATTGAACGAGGACGTTTTTTCTTCCGATGCTTATTCTTCATGTATAAAAAAAGCTGGACTAAAAGTGGTTAATTTAGAATTTCTTGATTCTTCCTCTTCTTTTTTTGTCCAAGGTGCTGATATTTTGGCTCATTTGACTTTTAAAAAACTTAATTATGATCGAGGTCATGAAGTTTTGGATTTTTTAGCAACAAATTATTTGTTTTTAAAAGTGCAAATTCTTCCTAGTGGTGAAGTTGTTAATCTATCTAATAGTGAATTTTGTTGTTCTGATTTGAAAAATGTATCAGAAAATAATATAAATAAAATAATACAAAGTGACAAAATTGAAAATTAAATATGTATAATTTAAACGTGGTTAGTTTGAATCTTAGAAATAAGATTATGTCAATACTCTTGTATCCCCTAACAATTTTTTAAATTGAGGGCCGAGTTCTAACACGAAACAGATATAGTCGATTATTCATTATTGAAATCGGTTATCATCTGTTTTTTTATTTTAAACATCTATCAATAACCCTTAAAAATACTTAGTTTTTTGTTATAATTTTATAGCGAGTTAATATCACACGAGTTAACTCCTTGGCTGCAAAGCCCATTAGACCAAAAGGAGGATACATAAATGAGAAAATACGAGATTATGTACATCTTAGACCAAGATACTGCTGAAAATACAGTAAAAGATACTAAAGCAAAGTTAGAAAAAATCTTAACTGAAAATGGCGGAAAAATTGAAGAACAAAAAGAATGAGGATTGATGGATTTCGCTTATGAAATTAATCATAAGAAAAAAGGTTTTTACTTTGTTGCAATTGTAGATACTAATGCTGAAAATATTGCTGAGTTCCAACGTGTTGCTAAGATTGATAAAAACGTTGTACGAGAAATGGTTATTAATACTGAAAAAGAACAAGATTATGTTCAATCAGTAGAATTATCAAAAACTGATATGACTAAGTTTGAAGAAGAACGTAAAGAAAGAAGAACTTTCAATAAACGCAACTTCAATAGTCGCCCTCGTCCAGAAAATAGTACTGAGGAAAACAACAATACTTCAACTGAACCAAACAAAGAAGCTTAATAAAAATAAGTAAAGAAGGTAATGGAAATGAATCAAGTTCAATTAATTGGAAGATTAACCAAGAATGTCGAATTAAGAGAAAATACAAACGGAACTGCTTACTGTTTTTTTACAGTAGCAGTGAATGAGTATCGAAACGGAAAAGAACAAGCAAACTTTATTTCTTGTGTTGCTTGAGAAAATGTTGCTCGAAACATGAGTAACTTTTTAGGAAGTGGATCTTTGGTCGGTGTTACTGGAAGATTGTCTTCAAGAAGTACGAATGATAATGGAAATTTCCAAACTATTACCAATGTAGTTGCTGATCGTGTTGAATTTTTAGAACCAAGAAATGGCGCTCGAACTCAAACCAAAGGAAATAATAATGACTATGTGCGAAACGATTCAAACTTAGACATGGATTTGGTTAACGGATTCGAGCAAGAAGAACGACCATCATCAATTAAAAGTGAGCCTAAAGAAGAACTTTTTAAAGATGATGATTCAATTCTTTGAGATTAAAGAAAAGAGAATATTAAAATGATTAAAAAAGGACCAAGAAGAAAAAAACCCAATCCTTTTGCTAAGAATCAAATTAAGTACATCGACTTTAAAGATGTTGAACTATTAAAAAAATTTGTTTCTGGTAATGGACAAATCTTACCTAAACGGGTAACTGGTGCTAGTCCTAAAGACCAAAGAAAACTAGCTACTGCGATTAAAAGAGCAAGAACCATGGGTCTTTTATCTTACGTAATTGAATAACTAAAAAAGAACCTCCTAACATTTTGTTAGGAGGTTCTTTTCTTTTTTGGTAAATCAGGAGAAAATAGTAAACAGAAAGGATTGGTTTTATTTATGGAAAAACGAATCGAAAGTTATGTTAATAAATTAGAAGCTGATCAAATTACTTTTGCTCAATTTCTTCGGGATTTAAAAAAAGAATTAGGAGTATCTAGTTTAGTTTTTGATATTAAAACTGATGTTGTTGAAGCACGTTATGGTGATAATAATGAAAAAGTTATCATGAGTGGAAATCAATGACCAAAAATTAAAGAAACTGAAGCAATCGATTTAGCAGATCACCTAGTTGATCTAAAAAAAGATTGAGCGGCTCTATTAAATGATGAAAAGTATCACCAAGAATTAGGGGAATTTTTAAATAAATATAAATTAACGAAAGTTGATTTTAATTTAGAAAATGATGAAGTGAAGTTTTATTCTGGAAATACTCATTTAGTTGAAGGAATTGATTACGATAATCAATAAAGTTAAAAACAACCACTTTAAAAGTGGTTGTTTTTTTATTAAATTAAACGTTTATTTTCGCTAGTTCACGTTCCAAAGGCAGTCACAATAAAGTTGTTTGTAACCCCATAAACTTGATCAGAATTAATTCCAACCAAAGTGGTTCCGCCCAACTGCTCTCCATTATAGTTATAAACTCCTTTTGTTGTGGCAATAATGTTGTTCTGAACGCTGATGATGTCATCAAGAGTTAAACCAATTAAAGCACTTCCACCAATCAAATGGTTATCAAGATTGTAGACTCCTTTTGTGGTCACAATGAAATTATCACTAATAGCAAGAATATCAGCAGTGGTTAATCCTACCAAGGCATCGCCTCCCAATTGCTCTCCATCATAGTTATAAACCCCTTTTGTTGTGGCAATAATATTGTTTCCTTGACCAAGATATTCTGATTTTTGCAAGCCTCTTAAAGGTCTGATAGGAATCGAGAAACCAAGTCAACTAGTGCTGGTTTGATAGACCCCTTTGCTAGTAGTGATGATTTTGTCACTTAATGCCCAGATATCATCAGCAGTTGGTTTTCCCAGTTCTAGAGACATAACTTGTTGATCTTGAGTATTATAAATTCCTTTTGTTGTTGCTACAGCAGAATTACCAACCATCAAGATATCATCAGCAGTTAACCCTCGAAGTTTTTGAGAGTAGTAATAAAGTTCAGCAGGGAAAAGTAAAGAACTATAGGTTCTAAAAACTCCTTTGGTGGTTACAATTAGTGATTTACCAATTGAAAGAATATCACTTTTATCAAAAGTAACTCCCGAAGAATTTAATAAACTGCCACTATCATTATATAAACCTTGTTGGGTGACTACGACTGAACCACTAACTCCATAAATCGTGTCATTGCTATAAGTTGTCAGACTTTTAGCAATTTCAACTCCTTGCTGATTAAAAATTCCTTTAGTAGTGGCGATTACAGTATCAGAAAGGCCAAGAATGTCGTTTTTAGTGAGATCTTTTAAAACATATGGGGATAATTGGCGACCGTTGATGTTATAAACTCCTCTAGTAGTAGCGATAATGTTGCCACTCATCGCTAAAATCTCATCACTACTCATCCCACTTAAAGCATCAGCAGCAATCAGGTTTCCATCTTGATCATAAACTCCCGTACTGGTTGCAAAGAGGTTATCACTCATTGCTAAGAAATCTTCACGAGCAAGTGAAGTTACTTGCATCTTAAAGTGATAAGGATTGATATTATCAGCAGTTAAACTAAAGGTAACTTCACCTGCAACCTCAAAAGTATTAATAGCAGCATAATATCAACCATCACGTTCAATTAAATTAATTTTAGCAAGATTGGTGTCTGAAGAAGTTAATTCTGGATTAACTAAATCATCAACTCTACCCAATTTGATTTCACTAGTTTGATCAGGGTTCAAATCAGGATTAAAACTTGGAATTGTAATATCAGTTTTTGTTGCAACTTCAAAGTCATAGGTTCGAGAATTTTTCATATTATCAGCTTGGATATTAATGGTTGCTTTTCCACTTCCTGTAGCTTCAAGGAATCAATTTTTGTTAGTATCTTTTTTTGGCTCAATAACAGCGTTATTTGTTGAAGAAATTACCAGGTTAATATAATCGTTTGAATTAAGATTCAAGTCAAGTTGATTACCAATTCAAATTTGGAGACGATCAAAAACGTGGTTGTAATCATGTTTGGCTTCAACATTCATTCCAAATGTTTCACCAAGCATTCCAGAGGAGATAATTTTTAAAATTTCATTTCCTGCTTTTTTAGCTGTTAGAGTAAAGGTAATTAAGTGGTTATTATCATCAATCTCTTTTTGAACATCAACAATATCATTTCCATTAGAAAGAATATTAAGACTTTGCTTATCAGCATCAGGCATATCATAAGGGAAAAGAAAAACTGTAACTCTGGTGTTAACTTCGATTGTAGCACTTTCACCAAAGCGCAAAGTACTTGGCAAATTAGTAGTTTTCATTCAAGTTGATTTTGCTAGGTTAGTATAGTCAGTGTCATCAGGAGCGGACTTAATCGTTCAAGAAAATGATGTGGGAGTAGTGAGATTAGAGTTATCACTTTCAACATTAAAGTTTGCCGTTCCAGCCTTTAAAGGATTAATGTTTATTCTTCCACTGTTTTGATCAATACTTGCACTAATTAAACCTCGATCAATTGCATCTCCAGTTACCCGAAGGTTAACTTCTTGAGCGTAATTTTGGACTTGTAAGATCTGGTTAATGTTAACTTTTTGACTTGTACTTACTCCATCAGTATCAATATCAACAGCAGTTTCTGATAAAACTGTGAAAGCAACATTAGTGGTTTGGGCACTATTTTTACTATTAATAACTACACTAGCACTTCCAAGACCTAAAGCTGTAACTCTAACAATTCCTCCGTTTGCTAAATCAGAACTATCAACACTAAGGATGTCTGGATCACTACTAATAGCTACTGGATCAACCAAATCTTGATAGTTGTCAACACTAAAAGTGGTGGTTTTACGATCATCAGTTAAAACTAATCCAGTTCTGGTTTGAGTGATGATTGTACTGATTTTTTCAAGAACAGTTAAAGTAAAAGAGGTGGAATTAATGTTATCTCCACTTAAAGTAATTGTGGTCGTTCCTGATCCAAGTGCACTGATGCTAAATTTTCCTGTTCGATCAATTTCAGAAACATCAGCTACTTGTTGATTTGATGATTCAATTTGTAAATTAATTAAATTTAGCGCACTAAAATCAGCAATGCTTAATTCGTTGACTTGACCAATTTTTAAACTTGATATTGGAGTTTGTTCAAAACTAATGTCATGTTTAGCAGGAACATTTAAACTAAATTCGTAGTTATTAATAGCATTATCAGCAGTAATAGTTGCTTGAATTGTTCCTGAAATTAATGGTTTAAAAATGATTGTACCACTATCTTGATTAATGGTCACTTTCAAAGCCTTGCTTGGTTGGGTAGTAATTCTAGGATTTACAAGTTGATTGAAATTAGGTAGAGTAATTACTTGGTCTTCACCAATTTCAGGACTTAAGTTTAAGTTTTCATTTGGAGTAGCAACATCAACTGGGGTAGCAACAGTCAAACTAACTTCTTTATTGGCTGTGATGTTAGCAGCACTAATAATTACTTTTGCCACTCCTGGTTTCAATCCTTTAATAGTAATCGTATTACCATCAACAAAATAACTTTCTACACTTAGAATCGTACTATCACTACTTGTCACTTTTGGATCAACTAAGTTTTGATAATCAGGAACACTAATTGTTATGGTGGCACCAACCTTGATTCCTTTTGGAGTTGTAGAATCATCTAAAACAATGGTGACACGATCAGGAATAATAAAGTCAAGATCCTTTTGGTTAATGTTATCACCACTAATCATTAAAGTGGCGATTCCTGGATTAATCGGATTAAGGGTAATATTTCCTTGATGATCATTTGTAATTGTGGCAACATTATCATCACTTGTTTGGATGTTTGGATTAATAATATCAACATAATTATCAATTTTAAGTTTGACATTTTCCCCAATTTTAGGTGTCGTGTTTAAATTCGCTTCATCATTAATTACAATATCTTCTTTTGGTAGACAAGTAATTGCAATAACTTTTTCACTAGTACTATCATCAGCACGAATGGTAATGTTTGCAGTTCCTTGAGCAATCGGTACAAGGTTAATTGTTGCTGTATCTTGATCGACATTTACTCCGAGAATATCAGGATTATCACTTTGAGCACCAAGGTTAATTAGTGTTTTAGGATTTCCGATAATAATTGCTTGGGATTCACCAACTCTTGGATTTGTAATAAAGTTTGGGTTCAAAGTAGTTAAGTCTAAATTAGCTAATTTAGCATCATCAGCAACTTGAAGTTGAATTGTTTGGGGTTGAGTGATGTTAGCAGCATCAATTTTCAAACTAGCACTTCCAGCACCTTGACCAATCAGTCTAATCGTTTCATTAGTAGCATCGATTGAATCGACTTTAAAAACGTTATTATCACTTGAAGTAGCATTGACATTAACCATATCATTTAAATTATCAATTTTGATATCACAAGTGTGTCCGGTAATAAATCCTTGTGCCACATCATCTAAATAAGGATTAATTCTTGAAGGAATAACAAACGGAATTATTTGTTCATTGGCGTTATCAGCTTTAATGATAATATTGGCTTTTCCTGGATTGGTGGGGATAACATTAAAAGTAGCTATTCTTGTTGTTTTTCTTTGCGTCCCCTTTTGTTGATTATCATCAGTGACGTCTGTATAAGTCAGGTTAGTGACCGTTGCAACATCAGTTTGATCTGAAGCTACAGATAAGTTTTCATAGTCATCAGCATTAGTGATATTAATCTTACTAGTTTCACCAAGTTTTGGTGAGGTGTTGATTTCTGTACTATTATCATCACCGCTGGTTGGGGTTAAATCTAACTTTGGTTGAACTGATAAAGCGAGGATGCAAGCAGCAGTTTTGCCCTCTTTAGTACCAGTAACGTTGTCTGCAAAGATTCCGATACTTAAATCACCTTGGATTAATGGTTTGATAGTAATTTTACCAGTATCATAGTCAAGCGCAATTTTGGCTTTATCACTACCACTACTATCAATGCTGCCATCAGGATTCAAAACTGCAACTTGAAGGTTAGCGAAGGTTTGGGGATCATTTAAGATGATTGTTTGGGTTTTTTCAACACTTGGGGTGGTAGTGAAGTTGGTTTTGTCAAGATCGGTGTCTTCATCAAAATCACAATCATCAACCACCACCAAAGGTTTTGGATTTCCATCAAAGACATTTAACTTTTTACTTTTTGAAGAATTGTCTGTGGAAAGTAAAACATCTCCACTTCCTGATTTTCCTGTTGAAGTTACTTGAATTTCGCCATCATCACTCATTTCTGAAATTGTAAATAAGTTTTGATCAGCAGTGGCAGTTAAACCAAGTTCTTGAGCTTTTTGGATATCAGCTTGTTCGCTAGCGACTTTAAAAGTTATTGCTTTATTCTTCGCCATGATTGGCGAAGTTTGACTAGCGCTAATATCTTTAGCGACTTTATCGAGAAACTTATTTTCTTCCTTGACTTCTGAATTGTGAGTGGTGCGGTTATGAATAGCTACCCCAACTCCAGCTCCGACAGCTCCACCAATGATGATAACTCCTGCAGCAGTTGAGGAGTAAATAATAATCTTCTTGTCCTTTTTGCTGGTTTGTTTTTGCTTTGTCATTTTTCCTCCGTTTTCTTAAACCATAAGTAGAATTGGTGTCAAAATATTACTTTAATTGTTTCTTATTGAGATTATAGCAAAGAGATTTTTTGATTAGGATTTTTTACTTTAGAAAAATTTTTTACTTTTAAAACGATAGTTTAATTCTAATTATTGGTAATCATTAAGAAGAATTAGTAGAATAAACTTATAGATTAAGTGAGGGAAAACTGATGAAGGTAATTTTTTTAAAAGATGTAAAGGGGCAAGGATTAAAAGATGAAGTTAAAGTCGTAAGCGATGGGTACGCTTTGAACTACTTGTTTCCCAATCATTTAGCGATGCAAGCCACTATTGGAGCAACAAAATCTCTAAATACAAAAAAACAAATTCAGGGTGAAGAAAACCAGTTAGCTACTGCAGAAATGAAACAACTAAAACAAAAAATTGAAGAACTAAAACCAGTTTTTCAACTTGATATTATCCAAGATAAGGCCCAGGGATCAATTACTGCTAAAGAAGTTGTGAATTATTTAAAGGTTGAAGAAGGAATTGAAATCTCTACTAAACAATTGAAAAACTTTAATAATTTGAAAGAAGTAGGTACTTTTAAAGTGGAGATTAACCTAGAGATGGGTGTGAAAGCAACACTTGTTGTTCGAGTAGAAAAAAAAGATAAAAAGAAATAGTTATAAGTTAGAAAGAAATGGGATAAAAGCATGATTGATGAAAAAGCTAATCTGGAGATTTTAAATGAAGCTGAACAAAATGTTTTAGCAATTGCGTTAAAGTCTCCCAATGCTTTACCAGATATTTTGATTAATCTTAGTCATGATGACTTTTTTTCAGGAGCTCATAAGTTGATTTTTCAAGCAATTGAAGAATTACAGATTACTAACCAAGAAATCTCAGAAATTAATGTTGCTGACTATTTAGAAGGCAAGGGAAGGTTAGCAAAGGCAGGGAATACTTCTTATCTCTTTATGATTGCTGCGAAGTATTATTCTGATGAAAATGTTGATAGTTATATTAAAATTGTTCACGAACAAAGTGCTGAACGTCAGTTGAAAGGTTTAATTAACGAAGTTTCTAACCTGACTAAAACATCAACTAATATGCGTGAGGTTTTAGAAACAGCGCAAAACCAGTTATTAGAAATTGACTTTGACTTAAAAACTAATGATACAACTAAAATTGGTGATAGTGCCCAGGTGGTGTTAACTAAGTTAAGAAAGTTAGCTTCTTCAAAAGAAAAGTTAACAGGAATTACTACTGGATTTGCTGAGTTGGACCGGGTTACTGCAGGATTGCAAGCTCAAGATTTCATTATTTTGGCTGCTAGACCAAGTATGGGAAAAACCGCCTTTGCCTTAAACCTTGCTTATAATGCCGCAAGTGATCCTAAACAAAAACAGAGAAATGGGGTAGTCATTTTTTCTTTAGAAATGCCTGGCGAACAGTTAACCCAACGGATCTTATCCCTAATGACAGAGGTTGAAGGTGATAAGTTACGACATGGTCAAGGAATTAAAAAAGAAGAATGAACCGAATTGGGAGTGGCTAAAGACACGCTTGATCACACTAGAATTTTTATTGATGATACACCAGGAATTAATGTTCAACAAATTCAGTCTAAACTGCATAAGTTAAAACGTGATGAAAACATCAACTTGTGTATTATTGATTACTTGCAATTGGTGACAACACCAGGATCAAGTGGCAACGACCGTCAAAACGAAATTTCAACAATTTCGCGTCAGTTGAAACGGATTGCTCGGGATTTGGGAATAACAATTATTTGTCTTTCCCAATTAAGTCGAAGTGTTGAAAAACGGGAAGACAAACGTCCGATTATGTCTGATTTACGAGATTCAGGAGCGATTGAACAAGATGCTGATATTATCATGTTTTTATATCGTCCTGACTACTATGTCCATGATGATGGGTCGATGCCAAGTGAGGTTTCGCCAACTCAATTAGTAATTGCTAAGCATCGGAACGGAGCTACAAAAGATATTGAACTATCCTTTTTAAAGCGATACGGAAAATTTATCGATGCTTAGTGGTTTTTCCTAACTTTTATCACCATCAGGCTATCTTCTTTTTGGTGGCTAATTTTGGTATAATTTACTCATTAACGAGCTTATTAAATTTCAAGGGAGAAAAGAAGTGAAAAAATTAATTGCGTTATTGACGGTTTTTTCTGTTGCCGGCGTTTCAGCGACTAGTGTGGTGTCTTGTGGAGTAAAGACTGATCCAATCGGTATTTATCTTGGTGATGCTGACAAAAGCATTAAAGAACAAGAAACTAATATCAATAGTATCAACTATACTGCTAAACAACTAGCAACTGCTACTAATGGTTTTTCCCAATCATATAAGGGAAGAGAAGGTTATCTGGTTAACCCAGCAATGACTTTTAGTGAACTTAATGATATGTTGTTTCGGGTAATGGCAAATGATGCAAGATTAATTACTAAACCCCAAGAAAACCAAAAACAACTTCATGATTCTCGTGATACTTTTATTGGTCGGTTTGGCAATGATGCTGATGCTGCTTATCAATCAGTTAATGATAAGGGAATTTATACCCCTAGTGTTGATGGTTCGCGAATTTCAAGTTTAGAGTCTGATGAAAGTAAGTATTATGACCAGTTTGGTTATACTCATGTTAATTCAATTAATGGTTTACATGACTTAAGTGCTTATAGTGGTGATGTAAGTGGTTTAGCTGCCTTAAATGAATCAAAGACGGAAGCTAATAACTTGTTTGGTGCTGCTGATAATGATGCAAATGCTTTCTATGAAAGTTATCATAATAGTACGAAATATTCTAGTTTTGTTGGTGTGCGTTATGCTTTGAGTGATGATCAAAGTGGCAGTGTCTTACAAGAGTATAAAACCATGAGTTCGGTTTTTACTTATAATAAGAACGATGGTTCAATTTCTCAAGCACCAGCTTCTTATGTGAGTTATGCATCAGCTAATAATATTAAAGAAGAAGACCAAGATTCAGAAAAGACTAAACCTTTAGGACAACGCACCAAATCTGATCCTTATGCTCGTTTAATTTTGTCTGCTGCTGATAGTCTGGATCCTTTAATTGGTACTAACGTTGCACCAACGCTTAACTTACCTGATGGGCTTGATGCTGGAGGAATAATGCCAGAAAACACCACTTTTGCAGAAAAGATTAGCAGTATTAGTGCTACACCAAGTGTGGATTATGTTAATACTAAAACCAAAATTAAAGATAGTAATAATAACGATGTTGATGGTTATTCTTTTGTTTATAACCAAAACAGTTTTTATTATGCTAAAGCTAAACCAATTAAAGTCACCTATTCTTTTGCTCCTAATACTAAAACTAATAAGGATCAAACTTATCAAATTAGTTTTACTTTAAACAATCTAGTCGAAGTATTTACTCCAATCGTTCAAAGCATTACCCAAACTGATGATCAAAAGAAGGACAATACTCAAAGTTATCAAGTTATTTGATTATTTAATGGTTATAAATTCTTCAACGTTAGTGATGATCGTCTTTATTCTCAAAACACCTTGATTAATAGCAAGGATAAAGACCAAACAAAGTATCAAGCAATGGTGGAATATGAATTGAATCACCAGTTAAGAGATTTATATACTAGTGGTTGAGAAATTAAGAAAAATTCAAATTAAGACTTGCATTGAAGTCAATTTATTCAGAACAAAAACAGCGAAGGTAGTATTTAATTTTCGCTGTTTTTGTTTTTAAAATCTTGTCCTCTAAAAAACATAGTTT
>Ga0153966_100256_pt1 | contig 27998 bp, 32 predicted proteins | sample TSFL050MetaG_FD_104738 | JGI IMG/M metagenome (GOLD analysis project Ga0153966, IMG submission 104738) | Attine ant fungus gardens microbial communities from Florida, USA - TSFL050 MetaG | ecosystem: Host-associated > Fungi > Mycelium > Unclassified | place: USA: Florida, Paynes | collected... | reverse complement strand
TCGCTCCAATTCAGTGATTACTGGGAGGACTTTGTAGATCCAGAGTATCGTCAACTGATGCCACTAGTTAAATCTATGGCAGCGTTGATCAAAGAAGACTATCACTGGGTCAAGGAAGAAAAGTATAAACATCCAGAATACCTCCTTGACGCTCTTCAGCGTATCATCCTCAACTTTGTGTTTGAAAACAAGGAAGCGTCATTTATGGATCTTCAAAAATCTACCGAATGCAGGCAGGTAGAACAGAACTTTATAGCACCGCCGCAAATGTATAGGTGGAGCCCCTCCCTTCTGTTTTTTCGGCTAGCATCAACTCGAGGCCAGAAAAGGAAGGCGACGGGCTCTGGCATGCAAGGTACGCAGCTGTTATCAGCTGGTTCCTCTAGCAATAGGTCTGGCCATGATAAGCTCATGGTATGTTCGATTGCTTGAACTGTATCCTTTGCTAAATCGTGTTCTTTCCAGGCTGAGGGCGGTAATGTCTCGGTAATGTCAGAGAGATCCGGAGATATTGATGGAGATAGGATAGTATGTTTTACCATCACTGCCAATGCTTTTGTTTATTGACTGATCATTCGTTAGTTCAAGAAACGTCGAGTCGACAGGATCCCACCTCCTGGTCTGTAGATTTCTTTCTTCTTGCCTGTAAATATTATTATTAAGATATTGCTTGTTATTTATATTCATTTTCTTGTATAAAATATTGATCCCAGTTGATGTGCTTCAGGTTCTGGCTGATAGTGTCATAAGCAGAATGTTTTTCGTCCTTACATCTGCAACAGCTGTTTACTATCTACCAAATTGTTATAGATCATCAATGAAGGAGAGAAAATTTAAGCATTTGGCCTCTCGGGTTCTGAAGACTATGATTTAGTTGACTGACTGATATACTAAACTTGCAATCCCATGAGCATGATGACAGTCTACGTCACCGAATCTTGCACCCTGATCCAACGACAAAGGGCAAGTTGACATGTCTAACCTTCGTAACCACTGCTCACCAATCCAATGATAACACGATTCATCATCGTACAGGCCATGTAACTGAACTTGCCCTGCTCCGCCCTCTTCTCTCATACTATGTTGGGGGAACCAATATTTACCTCCATCTCCGATGAGTTTTGTCCATTTTTCTTATGATTATGTTTGCTCGATTCAGCTTGTGAGTTGCCAGGCAATGGTATCTCCATGAACGTTCTTGAGTCATTGAACTGTATCGTGGAAAGCTGCGCTGGGTTGGAATCCCGACTGTTACCATTGCCAAGTGTGCTCATCGTCCCTCTGATCGGGCATGACTCGTAATATGTTCGTTGATTGAGGAGTACCATGAAACAGTTACTATACCTGTACAAAGAACGGTAATGAGCAGTCGTCGAACAGGAAAAGTGCTTGGGAATACAATTTTCCGATGATGTAGCCACTGGAATGCAACAAGTGAGTAGAGATCTTGGTTGCTTAGAATGGGACCTACAGTGTTACATTAACATCGGTATTCTGCAAGGAGTAATACATCTGAGCCCATCCAAACAACACACAAGAACGAGGATGTCTTACAGGCTCCTGAAGAGGTGGAATAAAAAACGTAAGAACAAGTGCAATTGCCATTACAGCTGCATAAGACATCATTAGTATATCCAGAAATTGACAACATTCACCATATTCACCGGTAACAGCATTTGTTTCCAATGTCATCAACAAGATACGCGTCAGCAGGATCATTGTGGAACGGGTTGATTTCTCTTTTCGAAGCTTTGCCAGCTTTAAGAATGTGATGAGCCCATTAGATGAGATGGATTAGAATGGAATATACCAGATACGCCATAGAATAGGCAATTATGATATCAGCGACAGCACTCGTCAACAGCCACAGCTAAAAAGGTCGGTCTATCCAAAACATTATTCACATCATTACTGAACACTAACCTCTTCAACCCATCTAGATTTCCTGAGCTTGGTCGTATCCACAACCATGCTCTATAGCTTGTCAGGCGTTATAGATGATTAAAAAGAAGGGAAATTCACATAGATGCCGATAAACATCCCACTGACACACGAAACGAACGCAAGCTATACACAAGTAGATTAACATCACTGATTTGACACTAGTTTTGCAAACTTGCAAATGCTGCGACTGCTGGTATGACTCTCCAACCTCCAAGTCGCCACACCCTCCAGCAATATACAATTTGCACGGTGAACATGATGATAGAATCCAGGAATGGGCCATCGATGAGTGCATAGTTAAAGTGATCAAACGAGCCGTAGTCGTTGAAGTGGTAAACAAACCAATAGAAAAGGTCGTCCAACACCATAACACTTTGGACAGTGTCAAGCAAGAACAAAAAATGTACTGTGGATATTTTTGAGTAGGAAGAATGCCAGTTGTCTTGTTGCCACACATACCCGTTGCTTTGAGCCACTTCCGTTCATTCTTTGCGGTATTGAGATAAACGACTGTAGGAACAGTGAGGTAATGGATGGTACGATGTTAATGCAAGATAAAGCGTACAATATTGCATTACCAGGATACCATAGAAAAACCAGTTGAGAACAATACCAATAATCTTAGGATCTGTATGAACATGAACAAACCTTGAGTCGCCTTAAATTAGACTCACCGATGGTCCCATGCTTAATGATGTATCACTTCAGCAGTTTACTTATAGATTGTCAATGTTGCTTACATTAGTAACGCATTGGCCGGTAGTGGTGCAGGAGTGGACGCCATATATCGACAGACGTATGGCTAGAAAGAATCCTGGAATTTTGAGAAACATAACCATCCGTATATAGACGGGTAATAAACAAAACGGCCTCCGATTCGGGCCGAGAAGATTATACTTTTGGAGTGGAACATTCCATGTCGCATCAGGCTCATTGTTGAGCCACATTATTTAGCCCGGATTCTGGTGGAGAGTAAGGTTACCTTCCATAGTGGGTGACTTCCCATAATAATCTGGGATATAGTGCATATGTGAGATCCCTTTCTCTACATCTAGAAGTTTCTCCTCTACTATAAAAGGTGACTTTTCATGGACTGGGCCTTGTTCAGTACTTTGTAAAAGTACCATCCTCCCAGCCTTTCAAAAGTCTACAAAGAATATATCTCATGACCACTGCCACTTTTTTTTTGGTTCAACAATTTATTACGTGGTGTACATACACAGTCCGCGGTCAGCCACTGCCACTTGCTGCTATATATTTCTTAACAAGCTACTGTACAAATATAGAAATACCAATGAAAGAAGTCTGACATAGGCTTGACTTAATGGAGGATACTTATAATATCATACTTGATCTACTTTCCTAGGAATTTGATATCCAAAACAGTTCCCTGTAAGCTACTAGGACATTCTTGACCCTCCATCAAGGGTAGAGAACTCTTAATCAACAACATAAATAGGCTGTTGTAAGCTGTACAGCTTGATGTCATCAAGTCTGCAACACAAAGTCTAACACAACAGTCCAAAACCTATCATGGCTATGAGATATCTCACAGCATGTCTGGCACAACAGGTCAAATACGTTTGAACCATGTACCTACATAGTTGACTTTGCTGATTCTTCTTAGATAGATGAGGAGTTGATGAATGCCGCGGGCGCATTCAGCATCGACCAAGTCTGTAATTTGCACGATTTGATAGCCGTATCCCTCATGTATTTTTCTCGCGAGCAGTTAATGGAGCTGGCGGGACTCGCTTGTGCTCAAAGCCTCGCAACGGTCTATGACAGTGAGAAATATCCTCACGTCCTTGTCTGTTGTGGACCCGGGAACCAAGGTAATGGTGCCATTGGCTGCTGGCAATCATTGGATTGACCGAATTTAGGAGGGGATGGTCTTGTCGCTGCTCGTCATCTAGGTTCTATAATGTTTATTCATCAACCGTGAGTATCATCTGAAGTCTTTTGGAAGGGATGTTTGGGTATAAACCAACAGTTTATCTACCCAAGGTATGCTAGCTCAGATTGTTCACAAGTTTTCGAGCTGATCACCATCCAGCCCGGATCAAAAGATATTTACAAGGTAAACAACCGATAATACACTCGCTGGTGTGATACCTCACAAATGTCTACAGCGACTCGCAATCCAATGCAAAAATATGTCAATTCCAATCCTCACTCCCTCTCTGCCCACCGATGTCTCTCCTCTCAGGCAAGCCCTATTGGAATCCGATGTAATTTTGGACGCTGTCTTCGGCTTTTCATTTCAACCACCTGTCAGGGCACCTTTCGATTCCGTGCTTGCTCTCCTTACCCAGTCGAAATTACCGATTGTTTCAGTGGACATTCCTAGTGGATGGGATGTCGAAAAAGGCAATGAACTTGGAACAGGTTTGCAACCCGATGTACTTGTCAGTTTGACAGCGCCAAAGCTGGGTGTGAGGTCTTTCAAGGGGAGGCATTTTCTTGGTGGAAGGTTCATTCCGAAGTTCGTTGGTCCGTATTTCGTTGGCACATCACAATTGACTGTATCTTTCAGGACGATGGACGAAAAGTTCGGGTTGAATCTACCTAGATATCCTGGCTTCACCCAGATTGTTGAATTGGTTGACGGGGGTCAGAAACTGTGAATGTGACAAATTGTTTGGAGTATAGCCATGTGTCTGGATACTTCTGCTCGAGTGCGGCATTTGCAAACGGACACCCGCAGAGCTGTGATCTTTACATTTGGTGGAATCTAAGCACCTCCCCTGGCACCCTTTTCACCATATTCTCAGGGAGAGTTTAACTCATGAATGACCCCTACATTCGTTAAGTGTCAAAAGCAACAGTAATTCTCAAGAGATGGGAACAACGCTCAGGCATTGTGAAATCCTCATGCATTCAATACAATTGGTACTGCATATCATACTGTTTGGCTTCACAAGACCATACCAACAGCCCTTCTATGCATCTTGATCACAACGACCGATCGTGCTCCGGGTGATCAGTAATTATTGCAAAGTACTATTAGCTACCCAAGACGGGATGTAAATGAGTTGCAATTCTGATAGGAGATAGAGACAAGCGCCATGACTTCGTAGCATATGGTTTCAGTAAAGAGAAATCACTCTTGCTGAAGACTTGTGCGTCGAGGAAGGGCTTTCCACCCTTTCCGCAGACCCATATTCTCAATTATCGATGCAGGCATGCAATATACTGGGTCCAAATCCTCCAAACCTGGGTATCCCAATAGTGAAAGACCTATCGTAAACGGTAAGCCTGTCGAGATAGAGTTTCATAAAGATATTGACAAACCTGCCAAACCAAAATGCGTATGAAATACGTCGACCATGTTTCCAGGCCTATCGGCGATTCCTCCCCCTTCGTTGTCTTGGGCAGAAAGGATAAATGAAGTCAGCTTATCTGCATCGATATACTCCATTTTATTGAGCATCGAAAGTGATGACAAGACCCAGAAACTGTAGCACACGTCTTCAAGTTTTTGAGGTCGACCGTTCAAGCCGCCATTTGGCAGTTGACGCTCAGATAACCACCAGGAGAGCATATCCATATCCACCACGTCCAATCTGTCAAGAATAGTCAGCGTGCCAACGCAAACATACACTGGATGTCTAAACTGGGTAACCTGAATTGCTATGGATGGCCATGTTACGCACCTTGGGCAGAGTGGCTCTCTGCACCCACACAACTACCAAACCCACCATCGAAATTCCGACATTTCTCGATATATTCCACAGCCTTGTTCGTATCGATTTGGTCCAATTGTCCAAGAAGTCCAAGGGCGTTGATAGCACAGAACGAGAAACGGGTGTCAATTTCGCCGAAGGCATCACCCGCAAACACACCAGAGGTTTGCTGAAGAGACACGATAACTAGATAAGGAGTAAAACACCCGAGAGTGGCACGATCATCAGCATCTTCAATGTCATATCAAATGAGAGGGTGACTATACACTTGACCACGCGAGGTATATCAACTCTGTCTAACGCATCTTGCATAATCAATATCTGGATTGCACTCAGAGTCGGGTGTACATGTGCATCATGATCTGGGTGTGCACCAAAACCACCTGTAAATGCATCGCACCACAATTGAATTTCCATGCGTCACTAAACATCAAACTAGGAAAAGGATTGGAAGAAAAAGTACCTGCCTCGTCATCCCAGCAGCTCATGACAAAGCTAATCATCTCTTCTCTATCCAGTGCATCCTTGTATCCCATTAAGTATAGTGCTGTCAAACCCCAGTATATTGCATTCAAACGAAGATGAGAGGTGAGATGGTACGCAAGTTCATCGGAACTTTTGCCCAAATCCTGGATGTACTTGACATGGAGGGGTATGTTAAGCGGGGTTGCCATGATACCTGAGAATGTCGGTGATCAAAACTACGCAATGAGAGGATTGATAAATCCTGTGGGCTTATCGAGGCAAAGACTCAGCAGCAGGTAAAGGTAGATAAGATCAATTCATAAATTCGTTTGTGTGTCTCTATTTGAAATCTTGCCAATATCTTTGTCAACCATTGCAGATTGTGTATCCTCAAACAAAGGAATCAACGAGAGTAGCTACATCATTCTGTTCGGTATGCCCTACGAGGTAAGGGTTCGCAGATGAACTCTTGTTCATCACCCCATCTTGGCCTTCACCTAACAACTGATACTATCATCGGTCGATCGACATGAATGATCCAGCTATTCATATCTAACATACTGTTGATAATCCACCATCATCTCTTGTCGCCGCATTACGTTTCCTCTAAAGCACCCAATCCGATGTGTCTCATCGTTAACCTGGGACTGGAACACCAATACGAAACAAGAAATGACAAAGAGGTGGGAGTAGCAATCAAGTGATGGGTATCTCAAACACTCTCACACTATTATTGTCATTCTGTGCTAGGCAATCTAAAGTAGAATGCAGCTTACAATCCATAGATCCCTAGCCCACACCACCGTTCAATCTAGCGTAATATACAAGTGCTTTCTCGTCAAAACCACTGTCGATCCAGGGACGAGGACAATCGTCTGCGTATTGTCAATAACGACGGCGGGTCCGACAATTTCATCTCCAACTTTCAATTTATCCAACAGGAATACAGGGGTGTCATTCACTCTTCCTACTTTGTCAAAGTATACACTGTGCTGTGAGTCGGCTTCACTTGGTGAGACACGGGAGATAGAGCTGGAAGAGCGGAGCGATGCTAGTTGAGTGTAGACTGTCTCATCGAGAGAGTCAAATGTTTTCCCAGTACCACGAACCTGTGTAACACATAGTGAATATCCGCATAAATGGATAACTAGCTGGTGGGGGGGGGGCTTACCTTGATATCATCAACAATGATGTTCTTCGTATCTAGCATAAACCCGAACTCGGACTTATATGTCCTATTGAAAGCGGCTTCAAAGTCTTCGCTGCCATCCCCATCTTCGTCGTGTGGTAGCACCATAAGTGCAGTATCCGTTCCTAGGGCAGTCCACACATCACGCATGCTTCAGTGCTGAACGAGGTCGAAACGTACCCTCAAATCTCATGTTCAACATCCTTTCGATATGGATCCTCTTGTCCTTGAATCCTTGCTTTTGTAGCTCAGTGTGAACTTCAGCTGTCATTTTATCCAACCTTGCCAAGAGCCCAGAGCGATTTTGAGGAGTATAGAGCGTCGAAGATGGTTCTTGAAGTTCATAGGCACTGTCATTCAAGAGAGTAAGTTGGCAACGTGACACTCAAAGCCCATGGACATACCGATCAGCCAGAGCTAACCCGTAGGCGGAGAGAATAGAGCTATAGCGATGGATCAATATGGTCTTGATACCCAACGAATTTGCAATTTCACAGGCATGTTGACCGCCTGCGCCACCAAAACTAGCAAGCCTGATTCAACGAACAAATGAGAATAGGCTGCTATTGTATCCAGCCTTAGGTGCATACACATGTTTACCAGTTGCGTATCCTCGCCCTTCAGTCAGCGCACGTATCGGCCTACACATAGTCTCATTGGCAACCTTGATGAACCTAATTGCGGCATATGTTAGGAAACTTATGCTAGGTGGAGAGAATCATACTCACCCATACACAACCTCATCTATACTGAATTTCTTCTCGTGACTTGCGTTAATCTCCTTGGTTACTTTCTCGAAGAGCATGCGAGAAGCCTCAACATCTAGTGGCTCTTTCTCCGACTTGCCGAATATTTTTGGGAAATAATCTGGGATGAGGCGACCTAGCATCAAGTTGGCATCTGTCACTGCCAATGGGCCCCCTTTTCTATATTCCATGAATATATGTTAGCATCTGTTTTACTGTGTGCATATGTACTCCTGGGATTACCTATAACACGCAGGACCAGGCTGCGCGCCAGCACTCTCTGGTCCTGCAAGGAACAAGCCGTTGCGGAAAGTTAGGCACGATCCACCACCAGCGGCGACGGTATTAATGTCAAGTTGAGGAGATTGAATCGTTACACCAGCAGTCGTTGTTTCATAGACAATCTGATAACGCCCATCGAATCTCGACACGTCTGTGGATGTTCCGCCGACATCCAGCCTTAGTATTAGATCAGCATGGGACAATAAAGAAAATATATGAAAGGACACACCCAATAATTGGTTGCTTCAATTTCTTGTCCCAACTTGTCAACGCATAACCCACGACACCGCCTGCAGGGCCACTCAAGATACTTTTCAATCCCGAGAAATTGTTCGTATCTACCAATCCACCATCACTTCCCATAAACTCTATCCGTGGACCATGCAGACTTCCATCCCTCAATTTTTCATCAAAACCTTGGAAAAAACCGTCCAGATAGTCGCCAAGGATAGGCGTGAGGTATGCGTCTGCTGTGGACGAAACACCACGGGGGACCATCTTAATCATTGGAAGTAGCGAAGCCGATTCAGATACGTGCGCAAAACCAAGAGATCGGGCGAGAGAACCGATGGCTTTTTCGTGGTCTGGATATGTATAGGAGTGGACGAGGACAATCGCGAGGGAGCGATAACCATCTGCGTAGAGCTCTCTTAAGTCCCTCTCGACTTCACTCAAGTCTGGAAAGGAAGCTCCGTGATTTGTCTTCAGGTGTGGGACACTGGAAGAGCTCACTTGGCTTTTTGATTATCCTGACCGCTTCCCCACTTAACCCTCGGACGACCTCTCCAGGTCCTTCGGCAAATCCAATGCCATCCCATCCTTTTCCTCTGTATCCTCTTATTATATTTCCATCCGTGTCGAACTTGACTTGGTGTTCTTCCGCTTTGGGGTCGGAGGTATACCCAACGAGTGTCACTCGTTCATCCACCTCGACGACTTTTGAGTAGAGTGGTGAGGGGCGGCGGATATTCAGGTCAAAAATCTTGGGACGAGACTGGTTACCGATGAGTAGGAGATCCTTAAATCCTTTTGTAATCAGAAGTGCATGTTTGTGGCCTTTGCGTTCAAGTAGAGCATTCGTGGCTACCGTCGTTGAGAGTCGGATATAGTCTGACAGAAAGAGCAGACGTGAGCACGGGTCACGGTCAAAGAATGAACGCTAACGAACCAATTTTATCTGTAGTTAGAACGCTTCCACGAGGTATCTTTTCTCCAGTAATGACCTCGAGGACACGACGAATTCCCTCGGTTGGAGCATCCTTGTAATTGGCGGTGTCCTGTGATACTATACGAGATATCAGTTTGGGATAATGACCAAGTCAAAAACCTTACAGAGCTTGACAACAAGCTCCTTTCGTTCGCCTGGATTCTCTGGATCAAGGTATGATCTAGTTTTCACAAGCGCCAAGACCGGTTGATGCTAAAGTGAATAATTGAGAGCCCAAACAGATTCTGGGAGATAGACGAACGCATGAATATCACAAAATGTCCCTCCTCTATCTGCACAAATTCGAATAGAGCGATCTGGTACCACCATGGTGAAGTTGTGAATATGATTGATCCCAATTGATGTTAGATCAACCACGTTTAGTATATGGCACGTCGAATGCAAAAATTTCCCATTTCTACTTTACCACCGGTCAAAATGCGGAAGACAAAAATACAATCTTAGTGTAATAATTAAAGTATTTGGATAAGGTCTCAAGCAAGATGTAGCTATTTCGAGAACACTCTCTGTGGAGATTTGACTGGAAACAATGATACAGATTCAACTTCCCTGCACACTTAATTATTTAATTACACCACGATTCAATCGGATCCAGATAGTTATCATGGGAAATCGATACAATCAAAACACTGTTTGGTCGGCAAACAATGCCTCGAGCGCTATCATCACGTTTTTAAAAAAAATTTAATTCAACAATTTATTACATGGTGTACGAACACAGTCCGCGGTACTATTATCAAGACATTTTTAACAGCCCTACTTATTTCTATTGAAATTTCATGCTCACGAAGGGACTTGATAATGCTCAAAGGTTATTATCTATCGATTACCAGGTCATTAGTGTTTTTTTTAAATGTCATTAGTGTTTTCCACAGATATCATTAATCATTATCACAGTTTATTTAATTCAATATCATAGTGGCCACATGGTAGGCCAAGTCACCTGTCAAGTCAACATAATAACATAATAACATATAGTCTTCATCCTTTGGTGCCACATCATTGCTGGTGGCATCACTATGATGGCATCAATGACATGCATGACATATCCAGACGATTTGACATCCAACAACTTGGGTGTCCGCCTCGTCAGGGTAATCGATTCACTGATCTAGTGTATATATACCAGAAGTGTCATGTGTTCAGTACTATATTATATTTAAATTCAAATCGTCTGGCATCTTCCTCAGAGCCCACATTCTTCAACGAAAATCGCGAGCCAAATGCATAAGAGATGCCACTTTTGAGCATTACATGCATGAAGAGTAGCACAGAAAACAGAAGCAGACATTTCACAGCCTACAAATGTCTTGTCCTCGGAGTTTTTGTCTCGATATGTCGTGTGCGCGTGACCGTATGTCACGGCTATCGAAATGGAGTATTTATCTTCTAGAAGACCTATCGAAAGGCAGCCGATCAGAAAGGAAAGAGGGCAGACCGTGTATGATATTTTTTCCAACAAGAATAAGGAGTGAGTAAATTAATACCCGCCTGTGTAATATGGTCCATATGGTCGTGATCAAATTCGATTAGATTGGTGTCCAACGCGATTAAGAACCGAACCGCAGTGTTGGGATAAAATGGAACTGGAACTTGTTCCAGCCATATCCATTCCCAACTCATGGCATCTACTCCTACACCGCTACCGGCTAATGCGTCATTCACGTAAGCTACGTTGACAACCTACAAATGAACTACTGAAGCGACATACTATCAAGCACAGGACCAGTGGTGGGTTTAGTATAAGCCGATTCCAGGTTTTCCCATGACCATACGGATTTCTAGATCATCGGTATCGTCCTCAACTGGTTTTTCTATGGCATCCTGGTAATGCAATATTGTACGCTTTATCTTGCATTAGCATCGTACCATCCATTACCTCACTGTTCCTACAGTCGTTTATCTCAATACTGCGAAGAATGAACGGAAGTGGCTTAAAGTAGTGGGTGCGTGTGGCAATTTGACGACCGGTGTTCTTAACCTAACATCCGCAGTACATTTTTTGTTCTTGCTTGACACCGTTCAAAGTGTCATAGTGATGGATGACGCTTTCTATTGGTTTGTTCATCACTTCAACGACTTCAGCTCATTTGGTCATTTCAACTATTCACTCATCGACGGCCCATTCTTTGACTCTATCATCATGTTCACCGTGCAAATTGTATATTGTTGGAGAATAAGGAGACTTGGGAATTGGAGAGTCATACCAGCAGTTACAGCCTTTGTAAGTTTCTTTCAATGCTTGTTTCAAGACAGTGAGATTAATCTCCCTGTGGGTAGATTGCGTTCATGTCGTGTGCCTGTGGGATGTTTGCCGGGATTTATGTGAATTTATTCCTTTCTTCACTATCTATCTTGATTGACAAGCCTCAGAGTGTCGTTGTAGATACAGCCGCGCTTAGGAGAGTCAAATGGGTTGAAGAGGTCAGTGCTCTACATCCATGTGAATGGTGTAGTGTGTCTGATAAAGTGACCTATATAGCTGTGGCTGTTGGCGAGTGCTGTCGTTGATGTTACGATTGCCATATCCATGGCTTACCTGGTGTGTTGTATCAAGTAACTGTTTTCATTCACCTAATCTGTTTGGTTCATCGCGTTCTGAAAGCTCACGCAACTTCGAAAAGAGAAATCAACTCGTTCTACATTGGCCCTGCTGAAGCGTATCCTATTGATGACTTTGGAAACAAATGCTGTCACTGGTGAATACATAGAAGGTCATCAATCACTGGAAATACTGATCACGCCCTATGCAGCTGTGCTAGCAATTGCAGACGTCTTCACATACTTCCTTCCCAATGTTAAAGAACCTGTAAGATATCCTCGTTCTTGTCCGTTGTTTCGATAGGCCTCATATATTATTGCTTGCAGGAGACCAACTGCAATGCAGCAATGTAAGTCTCATTCCAAGCAACGAAGACATTTTTCTGATAATCAAGTCCATTTCAGTGGCTATGTAATTGGAAAATTGTATTTTTTTCAAGCACTTTTCTTGTTTGTCCATTGCTCATCACCATTCTTCGGCCAGGTATAGCAACTGTTTCATGGTACTCCTCAATCAACGAACATATTTCGAAGCAAGCCCGGTCAGTGGGACGATGAGCACACTTGGTTGTGATAGCAGTCGGAACCCCAATTCTGGGCAACTTTCCACGATACGGTTCAAGGCATCGCAAACGCTCCTGGAGGCTCGGTCGAACAGTATTCTACAAGTTGAACCGAGCAACCATGATGACACGAGTGAAAGGCAAGATTCAATGGAGATGAAGATGAAAAATGCCTCCCCTAGCGTAGTATGAGGTGAAACAGAGTACCGTAGTGGTCACTACGGTATAACTTTCCCGATGATAGCTTGATCAAAACGATCGAGTGAAAATGATATCAACTTAGTATACACGTGAGATTGAACACACACAATTTTCTTTCTCAGGTGGCAGAGGTCAAGACTTGGGTAAACTATCCAACAAAAATAAATTCTTTTTCTGTACTCTATTGAAACACAGCATATCTTTTAAAGGAGGAAGAGAGGAGTTGATCAGAAAGAATTGACGCCGCGGCAACCTCGGTCACAGTATCTTTATATCACGAATACTGAGCAAGATCGAATTGTTCGATTCCTTCGTTTTTATCTCTCATTATAAACTTTTCCTTTACCTTGATCCACTGGAACTACCATTCGAGTACAACCATTTTTCCAGTTGATATGGTTTGCTTACGGAAATGGGTGATTTCCTGCAGGCAATCTGGGAGAATACAGAACAGTCCATGTAGAGATGCTAGACATGAAGGTAGGTCTCTCAGACTTACTCAGATGTTGTAATCTAGCAACCTAACTCCTTACTAGGATCTCCCAAATGCTCTTTTACCTGTTATGGATGGACAGGTCAAAACTATCATTTGATGGTACTAAGGGATGAAGACTCTGATTTATTTGTTGACAAATTTCTATCAGTGAGTAAAGGCCGGAGTACCTTCCCCGGGATGACTCCCAATTTCCCCCTAGTGGCTCTTGCCGACCGCAGAGAGAAGCAAAGTTTCAAGTGGAGTATCTCATCCTAGAAAATACAAACAAGACAGCTTGTAGGCAACGTCTCATCCTCAGGAGAGGTGAAGTATCATGATAATAATGGCAACTCTGGCTCAGCCTGAAGATTTAAGTGGTGTGTTAAGTCCAATTCCATTTTATTAGGAGATGGCATCCGTCCATCTCAAAATGGAAAGTCAGTATCTGGGAATGTCTAGATAAATTTCGAGTCTATCTTGGCACCAATTGCTCGAAATTCCAGATTTTCTCACACTGCTCGTGGAAAGGTACCCAATAAAAGAAAGTAAAAGTAAAATCAGATAGCATCTCGGGACATTCCGGAACCTGACATGTCACATAATTTTATTTTGATGGCCAACATCTATATCCAACGAGCAAGGTAGTTCTTGTGAAAAGGGACCTGTCACATACCAATTTTTCATAGTCTTTCAGTAGGACTTTGAGAGTCGAAAATAGAAAACCACCTGCGGCTTTTTCAAAAATTTGCCAGCAAGGGTACTAGACTTATTGTCATATATGGAAAGAAACGGCACTCTCGCGCTCCCTTGCACCGCGGACCGATCAGGCTTTTTCTCAACATACCTCGTAGCTATCAGGTGTCTGGGTTTTGTTTCAAGCTGATCGAGGGCAACAATAATCGACGCATGAAGGATGTCAAGGAGTATAGAACATAAGGATGAAACATATGTTGCATCAAGTGGATCTTGAAACAATTTTCGAGCTCAGGCTGTCTTATTGTTCGAGACAGATGGCCCACTTACATGAGACGTGACCAGCATACATCCAGCATACATGCCAAGGAGACGATCAAGGAGATTACAAATAATCGGTTACTACTCAAAATAGTGACCATCAACGTCGGGAGGCGTGAGTCACACCTGGAGCGGAGCCGCACCTACCCGTCCCTCCCCACGGTGCCTTGACTGAGAACTTTGACATGGTACGTAGTGTTTTCAGGTATTCGACTGACACTTATCATTGGCCATAATAGCAACAGCGACAACACGCGAGTCCCGAACCTGAAGCATGTGGCACAGGAAACAATGCTACAGTCACTCTTGAATCGGAACCATCAAATATATACCAGCCCAAATTTCTGTGCCCTTCTTCTTCGACCACTTCCTCCACAGACACTAGTCAGGCGATGACATCGATGGCAAGACCACTTGGACGGACACGAACTCTTGCCCGAATCGAAATAGCAGACTCATCCGTCAGCACTCCTGTACTCGATGATTCTGGTACGATGGTGCCATCGCCGTCAATCTTACAGCACCGGAAGAACTCGGCTGTATCGGATGTTGATGGCCAACACTATGGTAAAGCTCCTCGTACTGATGAAGACGATGATCTTCAAACCTCTGTTGGACTGCAGCAAATTTCGAAACCCGGGTCTCAAACACAGAATGTACAACAGCCAGTTCGTAGCTTCTTTTGATCAGTTTTCTGGCTACTTATCCATTCTTCTAACCAGACATCATCCACAACACGTACACCAACATCTAGACCTGCCCGCACCAAACCTGTAGCTACCAGGACCATTGCTCCTCGTTTTCCCTCTCCTGCATCCACGGTCCCCGAAGACCCAGATCCTGAATACATTTTCAACCAACTCGCGAAACATCATATCAAAATACGTGACTTTGCACAGTGTCCACCCTACACCACTGGTGCCTCTCTACCCAATGATAGTGTCTCTACCCCTGCATCTGCACCTCCTCATTGTGAGAATCTTTCCACAATCGTACACCCCATCAGTTCGGCTCGCATGCCATTTCCACCTGAAACCTTCGATCCATACAAGGCACTCGGTGAATTCGAGTTCCGTCTTCGGCAAAGGCCTCGTATACTACCCATTGGGGGGAAAACTCTCAGGAGATTAATTGAAATTGGGTGGGTCACAGAAAACGAAGTTGAAAGTCGATGCAGTGAGAGCGATCTCGAAAGTCTTGAAAAATTTGATTCAAGAAATCGTATGCGACTCCTGAAGCTGACTGCACTCCGTGAGCAGCGCGAAAGAGAGTTTGGTACTACGACTTCTACTTCCGTTCCCATCGTTCCCGTCGTTTCGAACAATGAAACTGTAGAACCAGGAATTGGGTTGGCGATTAACGAAGGCTATACATCCACTGGTGCTTATCCTTATGTCACCCTCCCCTCTGAAGCTGTGCCGACATTCGCGGAACGTGAAGTATTGATACGGGGTTTGAGACCGCACTTTAACGTTACTGATCGAGTCATTCGCATGGGGCTAGCCATGGAAAGGGAGCGTGAAAGGGATAGACTAGAAGCAGAAGAAGCTTTGATAAGAATGCGAAGAGAAGACGAAGCTGAAAGAAAACGTGTCGAGTGTGAGGTACTGTTACCGAACGCAGAAATGGATGAAGACTTGTTCGATGGCAGTGCACTGACAGCTGGTCCGGTGATTCCAGCTGTTTTACAGCCCGCTGCAGAGATAACGTCACTTTCACCACGAACAGCTAATCCAAGGAAACGATCCCCGCAAGTTGCTTGGGCAGACGAAGAGAATCACCCCAAGGATAATAATGACGAGTTAGAACCCAAACGATCTCGACTTGGGCGTTCGCAGTCTGAGACCTGGTATGAACAACAACGTCGTCAGCAGCAGCAATCTCCCTCTGGCCGATCCAAAGATAATCATCCTCGTCCACATTCCCACTCTCCGCGGAAAGGAGTCACAGCTTCTTTTGGAATTCGTAATAATTCACAAACTCATTCACGCTGTCAATTACAAAATCAAGCTTCACCATTTACTCCTCCAGAAATTCAATATCCGGCTCCATTATCTACGTATGATCCAAATCTCTATCCAGACGCAGCAAGCGCCATTGAGGCTCAATCTCAACAATCTGAGTCTCAAGGTCGTCGTCATCCGCATTCTTATCGTCCCGGTACTGACACTCCACCGGCTTCTGATGATGAAGGTGATGGTGATGAGAAGAAGGGTATCATGGTTGGAAGAGGATTTGGGTTGACAGAGGATGGAGAGCCGGATATGAATAGACCTAATGCGCTGAAAAGGGGTCCGAAGAAGGGCGTTCAGAGGGAATTAACTAGAGGTAGAACTTTGGTTCAGATTTTTTGAGTTTGAGCGGTTGCGCAGGAGGATGGAAGTGTTGAATTCTCTCAAGGTTTGTTCATGCTTTCTTTCCCTTTCTTTCTGTAATCTGTATGTCTGCATGGTGGATCGGAATAATTGAGCGAAAATTACTGGATCAAGACTTGAAAGGGACATTATGGAGATACGGTGTAGGTTATTAGTCCGGCTCAAGTTCTTTTTAATTAATAGTTATAACTCGTTCGCTGGAAACCTTGCATTATGCTTATTATGTTCTTCTGCGTGTGATGATCACCCCTGGATCAGATCTGAAGCCACCTATGGTGAAAACTAAAATGTATTGGGCACCGTTTCGAACAAGCGATGTAGGGTAATGAAGAAACGAGAATGGGCCTGTTGTCTGCACAAACCGTCATGTTCCGTGCTGGAAGGCAGATTGTTGAACCGAGTTTCTGATACTACTGTAAAGATGTGATTGTATCAGCGTAGATGCACAGGTAAGTCCTCAGATGCTAAGAAGAGAGAGACAGAAACGACTTTTTTTTGATTGCTTTACATACAAGTTCTTTAAGTACTGTATTTTACTGAGTAATAAGGACGAACTCAAGGTAGTGATATGCTTCGCTAAGCAAATGAGCAAATGAGTAACAGGTGAGCATGTAAGTCAAGAAAATAAGCGGAGCAGGGAGCATTAGAGGAATGATAACGAAATGAAAAAAGATCCTTAGAATATTCTTCGTTAGATTGATAGAAAGACACTGTGAAAGCCATTTGAGTTTGAACTGTGGCTTCAAGATTCAATTTGATCTCATTAGTGGTGAGCTCAAATTGATACGCTAGGAGATACACCGAACCAAGAATTTCACAAGGATTTCAACGGTATCAACGTACATCAGAGAGCTCGCCAAGACGAGTATGTTATTCCCACACTTAATATTGGTCTTTTCCTCCTGATGCGCGGTGGACTGCTAACATTCCTGGTTGTCGTCCATGTTGCTGCCATCGTCCTGTTCTCCCGGGGGTTTCTTTTGAATAGATTTGCACTTACTAACATTTCCAAGCGAGGTCAGAACCAGCCGCAGCCAACACACAAGCGTGCAGTGGTCCTCATCATCGACTCACTGCGTTTTGACTTTGTTTCTCCAAACCCACCTGAGCCCCACAACAAATACTACCACAATGTCTTGACGCTACCTGCTCAACTAACAAAGTCGCGTCCAGAACATTCTTTCTTGTTCAATGCCTATGCTGATCCACCAACGACAACTTTGCAGCGTATCAAGGCTCTGACTACAGGCTCATTACCCACTTTTATCGATATGGGAAGCAACTTTGGTGGTTCGGCTATTCTCGAAGATTCGATTGTCAGACAGTTGCAGCTGGCTAATAGGACCGTGAGTGCTAGCCTAGTCCCGTTCTCACAATCTCATTTCTCATTAGAAGATAGATCGCTTTTATGGGAGACGATACTTGGTTGTCTACATATCCAACTTCTTTTCACCCAAACTTGACTTTTCCTTACGACTCTTTCAATGTCGAGGACTTGCATACTGTTGATACAGGAGTCCTCTCGCACCTCTTCCCGCTTCTTCTCAACTCTCATCCCGCTTTGTCTGCTTTCCCTAGACAAAAGCAATTTGATTTTCTCATTGGTCATTTCCTCGGTGTAGACCATGTCGGACACCGTGTCGGTCCTTCCCATCCGTCCATGCATGCCAAATTGACACAGATGGATACCGCCCTACGACGAGTCGTGGATCTCCTCGATGATGATACTCTTTTGGTCGTATTGGGCGACCACGGGATGGACCGTGCAGGTGATCATGGCGGTGATGGCGTTCTCGAGACGTCATCCGCTCTCTGGATATACTCCAAAGGACCGCCCTTGATGGATTTAACCTTGCCAAAAGTGTTCCCTGGGCTTCTTGAATATCAAACGTTCCCTGGATCTAACATCCCATGGAGGTCCGTACAACAAATCGATTTGCTGCCCACACTGAGTCTTCTGTTGGGTCTGTCAATCCCGTATAACAACCTTGGCAACGTCATTCCCGAATTATTTTGGCGCTTTTCTCCCATTCAAACATCCGAGCTGGAAATAGCACTCGTGGAAAATTCGCGGCAAATTTATCAATACCTCGATACATATCAATCGTCCTCCTCAGGATCCGATCTCCGGTCTGCCTGGACGTCTCTCCGATCTGCCTGGGACGCGATTACCGCCGTACCTCAACTCTCGTCTGTCAATCCCCTTGAAGTCAAACTTGTAGCAATGTCGTCGTTCAATCGCTCTGCCCTCTCTGCATGCCGTACCATTTGGGCTCGATTCAATCCAGTGCTGATGGCTGCTGGCTTAGCTCTAATGCTCACCGGGATTCTTACTACTCTGATTGTCTACAATTCCCTTCGTTCTCGCATGCCACTTGCAGCGGAGGAGCTTCTCAATACCGTGATACCCAAGGTTCTAAAGACCACAATGATGGCAGATACTGCAGTTGCGGGTGCTTCTCGTGTTTTCGGGTTCGCCCTGCCAGTAATATTCCCTGGTGGTCTGCCTATGAGCACGTTTGAGACGGGTTTATTCATTGGCCCCATGGTAGGATGTGTTGTCCTGGCTGTATCTGTATTCACTCACGATGACTCTGTTGGACGCGGGCGGAGAGGGAACGCATTCTCAGTCTCGGCAGCATTCGCCGTCTTCATCCTGGTCCTGCATATGCTTTCGTTCTTCTCCAATTCTTTCACATTTTGGGAGGATAGAATTGTATTATGGCTGTGCGCGTCCTCAATGGTACCTTTTGTGCTATGGGGAGCTGCTGCACCAGGTTTATCTTCCGCAAAATCGACTCCAGACCAGAAAAAGACAAGTGTGGGTTTATTGGAGAAACTGGGATTGACAACACTACGAGGCAAGATTCTGGGGTTCTCAGTCTTATTCCTTATCTGTGTCCGGTTCATGTCCCTTGTGACTGTATGCAGGGAAGAACAAGGCGCATATTGCCATGTCACATTTTATGCTACGCCATCTACGTCAACCGCTATAGCTTCGTCCACTTTCCTTGGCCCTGATGGTAGTTTGAAAGAAAATGTTGTATCAGAACCAATGACAATCGTACCCACATCCACAACACCACCAACTTGGTCTCTTATCTTTGCTCTTCCTACCGCTCTAGTTTTACCTGTCGTCATTACACGAATTCTCAAGATAACAAAAAGCGATAATGGCGTTGCCCCGATCATGGTTTGGGGAGTTGTCACGCCTGCTCTCATTGGTTCATGGGCATTCTGGACGTTAGAGTGGGCTGAGACTCGAGTTCTTCACACAGTTGACACTCCAATGCTCAAAACCTTTGAAGCAGTTGCAGGAGTGTTGGATGAGCTTATTGGGTTGCGAACACTGCGCTCGTGGATCGCGAGAGGTGTATTTTCGTGGGTCTCATTAGGAATTTTAGGGTGGTGGATACTCCCTCTCTGTTTAGATATTCGGGTGTCGACAGTGTCCTCTACGCTTGTTTCTGCCCTTTCTACAGACCCTCCCAAGAAAACACAGATTACGATACTTGGTTATGCGAATGCATATGGAGCATCGTATCTTATGTTCTACCTCCTCGTGTTCTCTTTGGTGTATCTGTGCACGTCGTTACCTGGACAGGTCGTTCTGGGGCTATCCACGATTGCACTGATGTCGTATTTAGAAGCTTTGGATGGAGTCAGAGATACGAAGGAAATTGAAAGAGTAGTTGCAAGAGCTTTGAACCCTTCTCAAATATATACCCGTATCAGTTCTGGCACTATTACTGCGACTAAAAAGTCCCAGGTGTCAAGTGATACTGCGAAAAAGGACCTTGACCAAGATGAGGCAGAAGCGGAGCCTACGACCCTCCTCGCAACGCTGCCTCTCATCCTCCTCTCTTTCATCACTTTCTACGCCACTGGCCATCAGAGTACGGTTTCGTCGATGCAGTGGAAGACGAGTTTTGTCTTGACTGAGACTGTCAAGTATCCGTGGAGTGTCTTGAGTGTTCTGCTCAATTCTGCCGGTCCATTTTTGTTGTTGGGAATTGGTGAGGCAGCATTGGGTGGAGGCTGGAAGCGGTCTCCGATGCTTTTACCCCATACCGCCCCAGATGAGACTGGCAACAAGGCTTCTAGAGAGCTACAGAAACCAGCAAAGGGGGAAGAAGCAGTATTGAGTCAGGATGTCGAACATTCATCGCTCCTCACGATTCTCCTCGTTCAACTATACTTCCTCGTCTTGTTGTTTGGAGCGTCAATGAGTGCTGCGATGCTGAGGAGACATTTGATGGTTTGGAAGGTCTTTGCACCACGATTCATGGCAGCGGTTGTAGAGATGCTTGTTGTGGATTTGGGTGTTTGTTTGAGTATGTGGTTCGTTGTGGGTAGAGTGGTGGATAAGGTTGGATGGGTGCTTGGACGAGTAGGTATTGGAAGAACTTGAAACCAGTTCAGAGGTGACGGTGATGGTGAGAAGGAGAAGGAATAGTATTCAGAGCAAGTATAGATATTGTGATGATATTTCTGCCGAATGCGTGAGGCTCGTCTTAACGTAAAAGAATGTATGATTATCCGAATGATTTTTTCCCTTGCATCAAGATGTAGACAAATACGAGGGATTGCGATAGCTTTCGGCACCACCTCTGGCCGCATTGCTTCTCTGTGATGTCCTTCGCATTGTCGATTTGTGATGACTACGATGTCGCGTGCAAGGCCTTCCAACACACAGTCAATGTCGGCGTAGTATCAATCGCACCCAGTACACCGGGCAGTGCATCCATCGCATTAACCTGCTGGTCCAAACTAACAGTCCCATCCTCCGCACCAACCCCTCCAGCGACATCCATGCCCGCTCATTCGATCCTAAATCGCCTGGATTTTCGTGGACGGTGGTATGATGATGTGTAGTGTGCGTGGGGACAGTTTACGGTGTGCCATTTGAGACAATACCTACCACAGCTGCCGCCGAGGTACCAACACAGCAGGAGACCGAGCGTCGAGTCCCCATAAGTGAAAGAAACCCATAAAGTACTCGTGACCCCACATCCGATAGGACTGCCTCTTCCGTCCCATTATCTTCCAGAGCTGGATATGGTATCGCGAGTAACATCAAGATTCTCATCGCTTGGGATTACAATGGGCTATGCTGCTGGTATTTTCCTGTTTATGTACCAGTGGAGACTCCATAGGTCGACCTTTTCCCTGAGGCTAGCTATTGGGCGAATCTCGCGCGGCATGGATCCACTTAGGGGCTATGTTGAAGTAGAGCGAGGCTTTGAAGCTGAGGAATACGTTCAAGTACTTGGCTGCACGGTTCTTGTTGTCCAATGGCAAGCCCTATCAAATTCATCTCTTATATGGCCGTAACCAGGTTTCTTGATATCTACGGCGGGGCTCTTCGCAAAAACATCTCTCCACATGCCAGATTCTCATAACACCCACATCCGGAATTCTTGTTCGCTTCCCTGGCTGCAGTTTTCACGGACGTTCCCCCTCCCTAGCCTCACTATCCTGATCTTTTTTTGTATGGTTGCCTTGGTTTCCTCGTTCGAAACTTTTCGTCCCACTTTGGCTCTTATTCACAGTAGTCATATCATTGGTCACGAGATGAAGACATCCTTATCATACACGTACTACTGTTCTCAAGTGCATTACCTAGTCCGAGGACTAGAAATACTGCGCCCCTTTCAGAATCCTGTCAAGCAAACCCTAAAATTGACTCACCCCCTCAATGGTAGCCACTGCTTCTGTAATACTGACTTCAAGCCGCAGAAGCCGCCCTTCGGCATCTTCTACAAACTGCACGACAATCATCACAACTTGAACGATAATAGCCTTTTCTTGACTCTGAGATCCTCCAAACTTGTCATTTAATTCCTTCCCCTCAGTGATTGCGTTGCGAAGGAGTTGTTCCTTAAGAACCCCACCAGAGGATCCTCCAGATTTTGACTTCTTCAACGTCTGTAATAATCCACAAAGAGCATGAAGAAGTCATGGGATAAAAAAGGCCAGACTCGCCTCCGCGAAAGCAGCGTTGGCCTTCTGCTTTTCAGTCATTCCCTCAACGTTATTCTCCTCGTATGCCTGTTTATGATCGCCAGCAAATTCTTTGAAATCCAGTTTTTCCTTGAATTTCTCCTGCACAATGGTTATATCGGGTCAACATCAATTAAAACTACAAACCGGCAAATGCAACATGTCCAACATCGTTCCGTGTGACAATGCCTGACTTAACCCTGTAGAGATATATCAGAAGGATTCACGGTCAGTACGGTCTGCCGAAAACTCACAGCTTCTGCTATTGGAGACACCACCTTGGCCAGAATGGTGAGGTTATCTCAAGGAATCAATAGACATACAGTGGCTCGTACCAGAAGCATTGACGGCTGATTGCGCGGATTCAGAAACCTTATCCTAGTCGGTGCATTAGTTCAGCGCCTTGATAATTTCTGCCGAAGATACCATTATGTCTGATGGAAAATGTCAAAGTGAAGAAGCCTTCTCGATGCACCGGTCATTTATATCCAGAAAAGCCTGGTGGTTTGTTCCAGTATAGTAAGTATTATGTCGTTCCATATGCAGACGTTTCAAAGTGTTATTTTCAGCTAGATAACTTTTGGGGTATAGAACTCAACTTGTTATTCGGTATGCTTGCTAGTATTAATAGAATTAGCCTGAAATTATCCATGGTTTACTGATGGATGTCTTCCTATAGGCAGCACACAGATTTCCTAGAATGTCCACCGCATGCTGAATTTCAAATTTGGGGGTCCCATATGATCAGGCAAGGCCCCTCTCTAGATGTCCTCTAGCCTTTTATGGATGGACAGGTCATATTATATGTAGAAATTTCTTGATGGCATCTACTCTAAGTATAGGCTCATTGTCTTGTAGAATGAGATATAGCTAATTACCTCCTATGTTTGTCCAACATCCCTCATTTTCTTATCAGTGACTCTTCTGTTTAAAAAATTGATCATATAAAAATACACGATCAATGACAAGTAATGACAAGTGTGTTATATTTACCGCGGACTGTACGTACACCGCGTTATAAAATAAATAAATAAAAAGACAAGTGTGTTATATTGTGACCGTGGGTGGTCACAATGGTCACAATTACATGTATGCTGAGACTTGCTGAGACTTGCACACAGCTCGCACACAGCTCAACTCCGACATTCCTACACCTGCATTTTGAAAATTGGTCAGGATAGGCTTCCTACCAACCACGGAGCAGCCACGGTTCAAGGTTGACACAAGGGGTAATAGACAAAAAAGAAAGTGATTTGTCGTAAGTGTGAATACTATTTGAACACCTTACCCCTCAGAGTTAAGCTAGGGCCGGTGGTGTCGAAATTATTGTTAGAGAAGTAGGACATGGAGATGGTAAGTGGTGTGGGATTGAGAAAAGCCTCTTCTTTCCTGTTCTTCAACCCTGGATGCCGATGCATCTGACGCTGATGGGCCTCTGATAGTAGCACTCACCAAGTTATTCTCACTGAACGTCTTAAGATAGCTCCTATCCTTTTGCACAGGCAATGAGAATGTGGTCCTGCAAACCGCTGTGAGGTAATCATAGGAATAGTCGTACCAGATGTCGTGGCGGTAGACGGTGTATTCATTGCACTGGTCCCTGTCCCAGTTGTAAAGTTAAGAACGAAAGTTGGAAAGGAAGTGATGGTCATCGAAGGACGAGTATATATGACATTGCAACAGCCATACTTGAAGGCAAAACATCTCCCACTGCTGTCAAAGGTCCGCCTTCAGCTGACCCTCCGTTCTTCGAGAACGATGAGGATGGTAATCCAATAACATGTTCATCAACATTAAAAACTGTCAAAGTAGAAGGCAAGGTGCCATGATAGGCACCTGCTGAAGTACTCGAATCAATTCGATATTGACAATGGAGTATGATTAACAGAGGATGATAACCCGATGATCCATTTCAATGTCCATACTAGTTGGTAGTTTACTGCCTGCTCTAATTTCTAGGATTCCTCTGCAGTTTACAGGTGAATTGGAGGACATTCACACACAACTGTAGTCTGTTGGTGAAAAAGAAGGACGATCAAGTTTCTTGTTTTGATTCAGTGTCGAATAGTATTTGTTGAATACCTTGTATATGTAGTCAGCGGGTTTTGACAAGGGACAACCGAGACTTCGAATCATTTGCTGGTCAGGCAAGTGATGATGAACGTGCGCCACGTTTATGAAAAAATGAATACTGCTACGTACTAAACACCCACCCACAGCAACAAAAAAGATGAGGTCCACCGATAAACCCTCTCAACAACAACAACAACTTGCAGATCCAGAAATGACATTTGGTGCAGGCGATTCGCGGGTGGTATATGACTTATTACCTCCCGGTCTCGGAGAAACTGCATATGATCAGTTGATCAAGCAAGTTGAATGGGTCAGGATGTATCATCGTGGCAAATATCTTTTTGTTCTCCTCATCTGCACGTATTTATTATATTTAGGGGGAGAGGTACCGAGGTTAGTGGCTCAGCAAGGGGAGATTTCGGATACAGACGGAAGGTAAAGAAAAACAAGCAACCTGAAAAAAAAGTCAGCTCAAATTCTCTCTCTCCCCCTTTTTTGAGTTTTCCGATTTATCGTCATCCAGTTGATGAATTACCTCCACTATTATCCTTCTCTCCTACTGTCCAACTCATACGCGAACACGTTCAGAAAGTGAGATTTGATCTGTTCATCACTCTCTTCCTTTTTCTCTGAACGAGATCATACACAAAAAAAGGTTTTAAACTTCCCAGTAAACCATGTCCTCATTCAACATTATCGTTCTGGAGCCGACTACATCTCTGATCACTCTGACAAAACAATAGACGTGATCCGAAACTCTTCCATCGCCAATGTCAGTTTGGGAGCTCAACGTATCATGACGCTTCGTCTCAAAAGAAGCAAACAGCAACAACAACAAGAAGGGGAACGTCAAGCTACTACTACCATAACTGCCCTTGATAATAATTCCACCACGCACATCCATCAATCACCACCACGTTTGACACAACGTATACCTCTACCCAACAACTCTCTGTTCATTATGGGTCTTGAAACGAACAGGAAGTGGCTTCATGGTATATCGCCTGACAAACGACCGCTCTCCACTCTCTCTCCATCCGAACAAATTTATCAAGGTTCCCGAATCAGTTTAACCTTTAGATGGATTGGTACGTATATCAACCCCGTGAATAACACGATCTGGGGTATGGGAGCACGAAGTAAGAAACATGAAGATGCGAGAAAATACATCATCATGGATAAAACGCCACTATCACTATCATCAGAAAACGACAACCATGGGATGAAACAGTTCAAAAAGCTGATATGGGCTTTTGGTCAAGAGAATCAAGACTCTGAATTTGATTGGGATAGGTGGTACGGCGAAGGATCCGATGTCGTGAATTTCGTGCCAGAAAATAAGATATGAAAAACCAAGTTGGGTTAGAGAGGAATGATCATAAATACGTATCATGACCAGACGTCTCAGAAAAACGAAAACTCCAAAACAACATCAGTGGGAATGTCAAGCTTATCACGTATACTTGTACTGCTATGTCTATGATTTACAATTCTTCTCTAGTTCTTCGGATATCAGTGGATCATTTTATGCGCATCAACCGGTCTTACGCTCCTTTTGCTGCTATTTAATCTTGCTCGTGGATTGTAGATTCTAGCAAGACGGGCAGACTGATGAGCATTTTGGGTCTGATACAAAGATAAAGGATACGCACCTAAGATCCAGACGGAAAGACTGGATCCTAGGTGTACTATTGTTTACTGCAAGTTCAGTTGCGCAACCTCAGTTTCTGTGATCACTGCTTCATGCGCCGAGCAATCGATTATTTACCGACCAATCACTCGAAATTATCACTCTTGATCAAGCTCTCAGGGCTAAGACTCCACAAGCCAAACCCACTGAACATGCAGCATAATCCAGGTCCGCCAATTCACGAGTCGGATACACGAATAGCCTATCTAGACATTGAAATTGATAGGCATGCAGCCAAATGCGAAAGGCCCGTCTATGAGGAAGTGAGTGAATGATAATCTGGAAGGAAAAAATGAAAACAGTACGGATGTTGGTGTTTGAGCAGCATAAAGCCTGAGAAGAACTGAAAACGATGAGCATATATTGACTTCATATCAGATGAACAGCTGACCAGTCGTTGCCAGCGCCACCTTGTCCCGCGGCAGGGGTGCACTGAAGACCGACCAAATCACTGAAGGAATCAGAGGTGGATCCCATACGACTGAAGGATTCGAGTTCATCTCGAAACTCCGGAAAAATTTGACGTATAGAAGAGACTTTTCCGATTTGGTTACAGCAATGAATGGACCCAGAGTCGCAACTTTGGCTCCGAGCTGATATGGTTGGGACAGCGACAACGGCAGAGATGAAGGTAACGAACGAGAGCGACTTGAAATACATTGTTGTGATGTTGAGAGAGACAGAAAAACGAATGAAGTAGCTTGAACTGAAGAATTTTCACCCAAGAGACGAGGCTTAAATACATGTCCTGGATAGCTGAAAGATCTGTTTGGAAATAGCATCATCATCACGACGCTACAACTAGATCGAAAGTGGTATGGTTTCTGACATCCAGGGAATCATCAGATTTTTGAGATGGGTCAGCAATCGCATTTTTGGGAAACAGGATGTTATTTGCATGTGCTGTTGTCGGTCAGATCGAGAAAAATGACAGATAAGGGGTGTCTCTAGGCTCATTGAGTGGCGACTTTTGAGTGATCTTGGCAATAGAATCGCCATTAAAGGAATGGCTAAAACTGGGGACGCAAGCTGCTAAACTAGTCAACACCCGACGAACGGGCAGACTAGCTAGTTAAAAGAAAAAAAGCAGCCCTACTCTCTTCATTGAATAACTCCCTGTAAGAGTCTGGGAAATTCTGAAGATGTAGTGTACGGATGAAATTCCAGTCTGAGAAAATCTGATTCCTGGGACGAGCCAGACGTGACATTACATCGTCACACCGCGTTGCATTCAACACAATAATATCATGTATCCTTTTTTCGATCATTCTGAAGACGAGACACTGCTTGCATGTTGTGCAACGGCTCTCATGATCTACCACCGTGCTCTTCAAGCATGAAATGCTCAGCACCAACACCGGAAGCCTCATTGCCTCTATTTACAACGGTAAGAGCTTATCTTCCAGATCCTTACACCAGCACAGCCAGGACTGGGGTACTGATGATAGATCTATATTAGAGACATCTGTGTATAGTATGTGACTTTTTTTTTTTTTTTTTTTTTTAAATATTCGATTTATTAT
>Ga0153966_100255_pt1 | contig 28042 bp, 37 predicted proteins | sample TSFL050MetaG_FD_104738 | JGI IMG/M metagenome (GOLD analysis project Ga0153966, IMG submission 104738) | Attine ant fungus gardens microbial communities from Florida, USA - TSFL050 MetaG | ecosystem: Host-associated > Fungi > Mycelium > Unclassified | place: USA: Florida, Paynes | collected... | reverse complement strand
GTTTGCTTGGCCGTGTTCGTGTTTTTTCACGAAGGTGTGTAGCCCTGTCACCGCTCTCACAACAGTACCACGACTATGTGCGCGTGGCCTCGTCCAGTGCGTCTCGCATTGCTGGTGCTTTTCCAATCATTGATTCCTCGCGTGCCAGATGGTATCATGCGAGTTCCCTTGGCTTCACCAAAGGTGATTGGCGTGGCAACATCCCGGGGCAATAGGGGGTGACTGTTTTATCCCTGGCTCCGGACCAACACTCCACTGAACCAGGACAGGCACCAGGAAGATTTTTATAGTTTCGCGACACTCTCCCTCGACCCAGAAGAATTACGTCTAAGTACCAAGAAGTTTCACGGAATTGACTGGGACCCTTCAATTTTAGACCCAATGTTGGCCAGACAGGCTGTATTCGTGGGCATTTACGATGGGTACGCTTCCGATATCCTCTTGTATCCTCTGATGGTTGACTTCAGCAGCCATGGAGGGTCAGCGGTATCTCAATACCTTCGACAAGAGCTCCATGGCATTTTTGAATCAGTCAATAAAACCCAGATCCCCGAATTATTTGCATGGATACAGGAAATTGGCGGTTACTTCAAGAGGTTTAGAGGAGGTGCTTTGACGCCCTGGATACACGGGACAGAGGGAGCGCCGGAACTTGACTTAGAAGCTCGAGCGACTCTAGCGTTCTTTGAGGTTCATATCTAATATCACCCCAATCTGTGATCGATTAAATGTGTCTTAGGTGGATAAAAATCTATCGACTGACGATTCCGCTGAATGTTGCGGTGCAACTTCCTCCGTTGCAATATTCCATTCTCTAGATGCCCCGTCTACCACCTTCCTTTCTGCTGACAAGCTTTCCTTGACTGTCGCACACTGCGGGTGGGCCAACCACTTCAGTTCTTCTGAAGTACCCTGACCCATGATGACAGAGATACACGCGTGCTTCTGTCGCCTGTAGATGGTAGCATTGTCTTTCCAATGACAGAGAATCACCATGCAGATACTCGTGTCGAATCTATGCGCTTACGCAGGATGGGATCTGCCCTCGTCACTGATTCATTTGGGGACTCAAGGTGGTCATATCTATTCTTGATCTAGCCTTTTATTCTAATATTGAGTCTTTTCAGATGGATGGGCGTTCTCGCAAATACGCGATGGTACGACGCTGATATATCCCATCTATGCAAGACTAAGACATTACTAGTTTAGGTGACCTTCAATTTAAGAAGTTTGGCGTTACACCGGAGCCTGAAGTTAGATCAAAGTTGTTAAACGGTACGGCGGTCATCAAAGAGGATTCAACTCTAATAATGCACCAGGAAATGAATGGTCCTCCGTGATCCTCGTCTCGGACGGTATTTCGTCCACGGTATCTGATCAGGAAGTAATAGATATCGCACGGCACGCTCCCAATCCCAAGGTAGCCGCTGAATGCATTTTATCTTTCTCACAGAAACTGGGGAGTGGAGATAACGGAACCACCATCGTAGTGCCCTTGAAAGGCTGGGGAAAGATCACAGGACCGGACAAGACAAAGGAACTTCGAGAATACCGTCTTAAACAAGCGGGTGAGTCTATACCTTCTATCAGCCCAACCATTTATCGCTCCTGTAGAAGGAAGTGAGCGCCAGCGACGAATGTAACAATTCATAGAAGATTTTATATACGTCATAAATGTTAAACAGACTTTAAGAACTTTCTTCGTATAGGACTCAATACTATCGTCTTTCTTTTCCCTTATAAATGTGCGGCAGCATGTCCATCCGCACGAGGGTCCGATCCAGCAGCCCATACAAACTTTCCCGAACTATCTTGAAGTTTCTGGATCACTTGGCCCCTTCCCATCATTCCACGCTGGAACCCAGAGACGACTCGGGCATCATGGCCCATCGCTGCAATGGATGAGGTATCAACTTAATCACATCAAAGGAAACCACGTGAAGATATACCTCTTAATTTCTCTATGGTTTCCACAGGGAATGTCTCCTCAAAATAAACCTCGCTGTTGATGTCCCCTGCATCGCCAGTTGCTGTTGTTTGATGGTCTGGTGAGCCAGCGGAGATGCAGAACCGGGGTGCATCAAGAGCAGCTTGAACAGTGAAACCACGAAGAATATTCAGGAGAACCTGAACATGACCTTGTGGCTGGGGTTGTTCAGTGGTTTTTCGGAGGGTAGGTAGTCATAACTTACTTGCATAAAACCACCCATAACACCATAGCTCAGGAACAGTTCATTTCCTCGAAGAGCCATGGCAGGGATGATAGTATGATACGGACGTTTACCACCCTCAAGTGCGTTGGGGTGTTTTGGATCAAGAATGAAACCATGGCCACGGTTCTGCAACGTGAAACCGCAACCTTTCGGGATTGCTATTAGAGTTTTGTTGGATTAGTCAATTGCGATGGTCCAATTCGGAGCCCACCTCCAGTACCGAAACCTAGACAAAACTGGTCATCAGAGTTGGCAGATACTCTGTGAACGGGCCACTTTACCTGCAAAATTACTTTGAATATAACTACATGCATTTCCCCATTGGTCGCTGACTACTCCACTTCAGTTGTAGCTCTCAAATTGCCCTGCCCATGAACATACCAGTGAAGTATACTGTATCAGAGCTGTTCACGGGATTTCCCTTTTGTTTCTCCGTGTTAAACTATGCCAGCACTTTGTGGGTAGCGAACTTACATGTACGACATCGGGAACCGTCCTCTCAGGGTCGAAAAGCTTGGCACGCTTTCCGAGGTATTCCTTGAAGTCTCAAGTTCAGGATTATCAATGAAAATGATTTGTGTCACACCTTGCTCAAGAGTTCCTTCACCGGAACGTGTACTACTTCTGGGTCGGCAACATACCACATGCTATCTAATAATTATGCCGGTTAAGACCATCTCATGAAAACGGTTTCTTGGCGTGAACCTACCTGCAAAGGCGAGACTTAGAGAGGTCAATACACTCCAACGGCATTCAATAATCAAGGGACCTACCGAAGAGCTTCTATCAATGTATGCAGATATTCTGCTGAGTTGTGTTCCAGCTCCAACAGAGGCTTGCTGAGGCCCTGTTCTTGTATTTGCTCGAGGATGCCCAAAGCAAGGAGGGCAGTAATACCTAGGTGACTATTATTTGGAAGCGTCAGAAAAAAGAGCTAATACTGTACCTTGTCCATTCGGAGGGCACTACCATTCGTGAGTGAGTGTGGCCGAAGGTGATCGATAAAGAGGTAATCTCACCTCGTAGACTGTGATTTCGTTGGCATAGGTATATTCAATGGGTTCAACAAAAGTTGACGAATGTTCAGCCAGATCATCCAGCTCCATGACGCCGCCCTTGCTCTTAATAAGGTCCACGATTTCCTGGGCAATTCGGCCTTTGTAGAACCCGTCCTTGCCTTTCTCTCCCAGTTCTCGAAAAGTCTGAGCGAGGTTTGGCAGCTTGATAATCTCTCCTGGCCTAGGTGCCCGCCCGTTAAGTAGCATCTCGTCTCCATTCGGAGACGCATTTTTTAATAGAGCCTAGAATTTCAGGACCCATGATTGTTGTCAAGTGCTGCTTCTCACCTCAGAAGCTAACCACTATATAACATGAAGGAAAGCTTATATATATAGATTGCTGCTCAAGGATTCGGATAAGGGACTTACCGATAAAGCGTGGATCTCTGACACAGGTACCCTGTTGTCACAAATCAGTATCTGCTTTGATGTGAAGATGGGACACATTACCCTTCTTCGGCAAGCCTGATTGCTGGCTCAAGGACCTCGAGAAGTGTTAGATTACCGCTGCCAAAAACCTGGACGGTATCGGTCCATGCAGCAGCAGCGCCTATTCAAATGTGTCGGTTTCAACCAGTGGACTCCTTAATGCCACCTACCTGGAACAGTTACACTATTGAGATCAGTAAGTGGGATCTGCCCCCCTTCAATACCACGCTGGCGGACATGTTCTATGTTCAGATTCTTTGGTGAGCGGCCAGACCCGTTCAATGCTTTGACTTCCTTGGTCTTGACATCATAGAACAGGCAAAATGCGTCCCTGCTGATGAATCAATTTTTGGAAAGGAGGAAAGGAAGACACAAACCCTCCAATCCCACAACAACTAGGCTCTGTGACATTCAATGCTGCAGACGTAGCCACTGCTGCATCAGCTATTAATGTTTGGATCACATAGCTTGTCAGTTCGGCGTACAGAACATTGATAAGTTTCATACCCGCATTGCCACCTTTTCTCAAAATTTCCAACCCAGCCTCAGTAGCCAAGGGTTGAGAAGATGAAACCACGCCCTTCGTTCCGTAGACCACCGACCTTCGGCTGGGGAACCGCTGAAATGAGAGCTCGGGATGATTGATCTTATCCCAGTTAATATTGATGTTTGACACCATTTCTTTAGAGAAAGAATTCAATTAAGTAATGGAGGACAAATGCTCCTTATATACCCGGAAGACCCGGTACGCTTTAAGCAGCGATATCCACGCGGTGCTCCCCATGACTGACCATCAGGCATAAAGAGATCAGGTCATACATATTTGGCAAGAGGTTCCCTCTCCAAAGGTGATGGATTTCGCGATGATCTGTAAATGTCTCTCACTAGCAAACTTCAAACAGCCTCGAGCGACTTCCAGAAACTGCAAGAGAAACTGACTAAAATTGTAGAGGTTAGACAAAAACTTGAAGCGCAGCTATCAGAAAACGAGCTTGTGAAAAAGGTCAGGACCTGCGAAATGTTTCACCCACCAGTGCTGAGGGCATTTGAAGGAATTTGCTAAACTTTTACCTGAAAACATTATATACAAGCAAATTGGGCCTGTCCTTGTCCCACAAGATATCACTGAAGCTAGAACTAATGTTGATACGCGGCTAGAATTCATCAAGAGTGAAATGTTTGTCTCCTTTAATCGTATGGCTACTACCCTTTTTTGACCTACTGCCCCAAGTGTGCGTATTGAGAAACAAGTTCAGGAAACACAGGAAAAGCAAGAACGGAGAAGACAGGAGGTGGGCTATGATCTACATGTTGGGATGTGTTGGAATTATTTCGTGCCTTTTTTAGCTCGTAGAAATCCAGACCGCAATTCAGCAGCAAAGTGCTCAAGAAACAAATGCTTTAAAAACAACATGATCCTCCTTCGTATGGTTCTATCAATCCACTGTTTCATATGTATGGCATGTCTCCAAGGGGGATTAGGAAATGAGAGGGTTTCGGAGATTGACATCGAACGGTCTATAATGTACTTGATGTTGATGCAGGAGCAGCCTCGACCCCTTGAACATGTCGCACCGGTGTGAGTCCTCGCTCCGTAAGGGGACTCTTGAGAACCCGATCGAGAGTGAAGTGTTTCCGGGCAGAGATAGGTCGGCAACTTCGGATGAGGACAAGGTCATCCTGTTGAAGCTCTGAAGCACATTGGGACTGTCTGATCATTATATATTGATCATGACTACGCACTGTCCTTTGCATCGTGAACCAGATACTTTTTATCCCGCGCAATTCGCTACTGGACATTCAGTCTACCGATGTTAACAGTTTAGGAAGAGCTATCATACCTTGCCCGTCAGTTTATGCACAATGAAACTCGATACAGTAACTGTAGCGGTCTTATTCATGAAACCTACTTTCGTCACAATGCCCTGCAAAGCCAAGGGTGGCATGGTGAGCAAATAATATTGGTCGCTTAAGGTGAGCATAACATAAACGTGAGTTTCGAATGCTTAGCTATTATGTAATTATAGCATTCCTATAACTCAGTAATTTTCTCCCTGCATCTAATTATGGGATCTAATTATGACATCGACCAAGGAGTGAGGCCCATAATAGATTTAATTGGAGATGATAATGTTGAATGAACGTATAGTGCTGTTGAGTGTCATCTAAATATGCATTCGCCCCCTTCAGGCTTCGGGAGGAATCGGATAAACGGCCCGAGAAATTTGATTAGCCAGAAAAGGTAAAAGATATGAGTCTCTTCCCTGCATGGATTTCACTGAGGTCTACAGACAATCATCCTCCCTTGTCGCATTCAGTCCTGGCGGTCACTTCATTCTGACTGTTGTAGAAGACAGAGTTATTGTCAGACGAACAGATAATTTCCAAATTACGCGCACATGGCTCGTAGACGCGTCACCATCTCAAACAAATCTCTTTCTATCTAACAGAGTGAAAACGTCCCAAGGTCCATCTAACACCAAGAGTGATGCCTGGATAACCCATTGCGGATGGTCTTGTGACTCAGAATATATATTAGCTGCCTGCACGAAGCCCGCTGTTGTTCACGTCCTGAAGCTGCGGGATGAAGGATGGAGTGCCCGGATTGAGGCCGGCGCCGAAGGTGATCCAATTCCCTGAGATCCATGAGAATATGTATGCTTAGTTGATGAGAGGTCTTACAAAAGCAGAATGGGCCCCTGACGGTCGAACAATACTATGTTTCTCGGAGTGGGGTGTACGTCGGTCTCCAATCGAGTTTGTACGAAATCTAAGTAATTCAGCTACGAGTCACATTATGGTCTCTCGTGACGGCATCAGCCACTTACATCCAATTCCCTATCCATCCTGATCGAGGTGCTTGAAATGTTGCCAGGCATGATGAATCACTTACTCGCTTAGGTTATGCCTTCCGCGCTGATGGTCGTTACTTCATTTTGGGTGAAAGACACAAATCTAAAGACACGCTCGGAGTTTATGACGCTGTCGATTCCTTCAAATTGATGCGCGTGAGTCAGACGGCATGCCTGAAATGTTCGAAGTTTAAAGTTATACAGCATTTCCCTCTTCCAACTTCTTCCTTGTCATCGTTTTCGGTGTCTCCTACAGGTAATCATATTGCAGTTTGGGAAGGACCCCTCGAAGTAAGTCCGCTCTTTTGGCGCTCTGAACGCCGTGAATGATATTATCCAGTTCAAGCTCCATGTCTTAACACTGACCGGAGATTTACTGGTGACATTTACGCCGGATCCTGATCCAATTTTCGGCGTCCGAATCGTTGCGTGGCATCCTAATGGGATGTTCCTGGTTGCCGCCAGCTGGCATGATCGAGTCTGTGTACCAACGAAACATATCAAGTTCCCAAGCATTGAGTTTCTTGTAGATATATGTTCTCGAAAGCATTAGCTGGTCTACTGTCGCTACCTTGGATTTTACGTCCCGTATCCCTACATCAGTGGTGAGTGGTATTATCCAACCATGGTTTTCCGTCGAATACACCACTCATCAGAAAATCTGTCAGAAAGTCTGGCAAGACCCTTCGAAGTGGATGGAATCTACGGAAGGACGTGGATTTCTATCTTGTGAGACAGAACAACTACTGATGTATGTAGTATTGTTTACTGTGTACATCATAGATGAAAGACGCCAAGGGATACAAGTACTCTCGGTCCGCTCCGATCTAACCAAACTCAGTCAAAAAAGTGGACCCACTCAACTAGAATGGAACAACACCGGTGAACTACTTCTGGTTCGATTTGGTGTGTTAGTCACATATTCTGGGTCTTCTTCAAAGTTCAAACGTTCCCTTGTAGATAATACCCCGACAGCTGTTCATATCTTCGATTTCCCAGCTCCTCAGCAAGAATTCACTCCTCGATTACGAAGTGTATTGCTTCACAACAACCCAGTGCTCAATGCTCGCTGGAATCCTGTTCGTAAGGGTAGCCTTGCTTTATGTTGTGGTACGCAAAGCGTATTCATATGGAACGATAAGTGGGTGAGTGAAATTGGAGAGGAGGAGGAAATGGCCGAGTGTATCTGCGTTCCCGCCCGTATGTGAATCTTTATCTGAAGACCATGTATACTCATATTCTGGATGCAGAAAAATTTGACACTAAAGATATCAGATGGGCGCCTGACGGTAAGGGGTTTATACTGTTTGACAAAGACCAGTTCTGTTGCGCATCTGAGGCTGAAGACGGGGGATCATAATTAACTCAAGACAGTGAATTGTGCTCTCAGATTATGTAATGAGCCCTCACGATTGAGTACCTTGATAGTAATTAATTTTTAGCTTTCGCCTATCATCTCGTAGCTCCCCATGACCATTGATCAAAGTTCATCACTTGTCTACATCTGCTCAGCTCCTCCTTTGAAAAAACCTGCTCTAGTCAAATTGAAAACCAGCATTGACCCTGTGATAGTGATAATGAATCTTAAGTTTTTCTTTATTCTGTCCCTTCTGTATTTCCATCTATAACCTGATCTGCACTTCAAATGTAGATTTATAGGATTGTCCAGATGTGCTTCTGTTCTCTATGACATTTTAAGAGCCCTACATCAGAATGTGTGATAATCAATATTTCAATTACCTTTGTAGTATGCTTTGCAGCAGAAAAGCTGAAGTTCCATGACGCGAACTAGTGGAGTTTTTAGCGAAGGAAGCACGTGATTCTGTTGAGTCAGCATCATAGTGATTACGCTGCGAGAGCGGCAAGAGTCAGTTCTCGGCTCTGCATTGGGCCTCTGCTCCCTCCACCATCTCCATGCTATCCCGTACATTGCGCTCAATTTCTCTTGCATCGTCTCGTAGGTTTTTACTCAGGCCAACCCTTTCCTCGCGTTTTTATGCCACTCCGACTTCGAATCCCAACCCCAATCCCAATGACTCGCACAAGCAACCAGACGATAAAGGAGAACAGAATGAATCGGGTATAAACGCTGAACGAACGGACAAGAAGACCTCAAGCTCTACTGAATCTCAGAAACCTGAATTTCCGAAAGCGTTGGAAGGTTTCTTTCAGCACTACCAGCAGCCCAGAAAAGAGTCGTCGTCAAAGGAAGATCCATCTGACAGGGACAAGAAGCATAGAGTGCCTCCACCACACAATAACAATGGGTTTACAAACAATCAGCTGGCGTGGCTGGTTGCATCTGTTGTCGCTTACATGGCATATTCAAATTCCAGTGCATCATCCACGCGAGAGATAACGTGGCAAGAGTTCCGCAACGCATTTCTTGACAAGGGACTTGTTGAAAAGTTGACGGTAGTCAATAACCACCGAGTTCGTGTTAAAATGCACCCCAACGCTAACAACATCTACACTCCCGGACCACTCATTGGAGCGGAATTCTACTTTTACATTGGAAGCGTTGATGCGTTTGAACGCAAGCTCGATGAGGCCCAAACTGAGTTGGGCATTCCAAGTCATGAGCGGATACCCGTCGCCTATCACGAGGAAATCTCTACCACAAACACTCTTCTCAATTTCGCCCCTACTATCCTCCTCCTGGGTGCTCTCTATTGGCTCAGTAGGCGAGGTGCCAGCAATGCAGGTGGCGGTATCTTTAGCATGGGCAAAAGCAGAGCTCGCATGTTTAACAAAGATACTGATGTCAAGACTAAGTTCAAGGATGTCGCTGGTATGGACGAGGCAAAGGAGGAGATCATGGAGTTCGTCAAGTTTCTGAAAGATCCTGCAAAATATGAGAAATTGGGTGCCAAGATTCCTCGAGGTGCGATTCTTTCGGGTCCTCCCGGAACCGGTAAGACGCTGCTTGCCAAAGCTACAGCTGGTGAAGCCTCTGTCCCCTTCCTATCTGTTTCGGGATCTGAATTTGTCGAGATGTTTGTTGGCGTTGGTTCTTCACGTGTGCGTGACCTCTTCCAATCTGCCAAAAAGAATGCTCCTTGCATTATATTCATTGATGAAATCGATGCCATCGGTAAGTCTCGAGCTAAGGGAGGTAGTTTGGGTGGCAACGATGAACGAGAGTCTACGCTAAACCAACTGCTTGTCGAAATGGATGGTTTTGGAACCAACGAGCACGTCGTCATTCTTGCTGGTACTAATAGACCTGATGTACTTGACCCTGCTCTCATGCGACCGGGACGTTTTGATAGGCACATTGCCATCGACCGTCCAGATGTCTCAGGACGCAAGGGAATTTTTATGGTTCATCTCCGTCCCCTGAAACTGGAACCAAATCTTCAGAATGATTTCGAAGCACTCGCTCAAAAGCTGGCCGTCCTCACCCCTGGATTTTCAGGTGCTGATATCGCCAACGTCTGTAATGAAGCTGCCCTTCATGCCGCTCGAAAAGGATCTGAATACGTGGACTCAGTTAATTTCGATACCGCTATCGAGCGTGTCATCATTGGCTTGGAGAAGAAGAGTCGAGTGCTGAGCCCAGAGGAGAAGAAGACTGTTGCATACCATGAAGCTGGTCATGCTATTTGTGGATGGTTCCTTGAACACGCAGATCCTCTATTGAAAGTCAGCATCATTCCGCGTGGAGTTGGCGCTCTTGGATATGCACAGGTAATTCATATCTCATGAAATGTTAGACCGAGACTGAAAGAACATCTACAGTATCTTCCACCTGAGCGGTATCTCTTGTCAACACCTCAAATGCTGGATCGGATATGCATGACTCTTGGTGGTCGTGTGTCAGAAGAAATCTTTTTCGGTGTTGGAAACATCACGACAGGTGCCCAAGATGACCTGCAGAAGATTACACGAATGGCATTTGAGGCCTGTGCGAACTATGGCATGAATGATGTCATCGGGCCCGTCAGCTACGGTGGCGACCGTGCGACAAAGGAGAGTTGGACAAAGCCCTTTAGTGAGAAAACAGCGGAGATGTTGGATGCCGAAGTCCGCAAGATGATATCGTGAGTGTGCCGTCTGAGTTCATTTGGAAAGGGTTTAATGGATCACTAGGTCTGCGTACGAACGAACCAGGGAACTTCTTACTCAACACAAAGAGGATGTACACAAGGTTGCTAAACTTCTATTGTCCAAGGAAGTTATCACTCGGTTAGTTCTTTTTTTGAGCGCTTACACTACCCACTCATCAATTTCTTGAAGTGAGGACATGATCGATATTCTTGGAAAACGGCCGTTCACCTCTAAAGACGACATGGATAAATGGCTTGACGAGCATCGCAAGGCTCAACTTCCACCACCAATGGAAAGCGAGATTGACGATCCTTTACCTGGCCCAACACCCGTGCCAATTGCAAAAGCTCTAGATGACCTAAAGATGCTATAAACTTTTTGCCTAAGTGATTCTTTACTGTTATATTCTATCCCTGCGTGGGGGGATAGAGTTGCTTTCCTAACATCGACTCGCACTTACATATTGTTCGTCATCATCATCAGGGTTTTGTATTTTACTTATTATATAGTCAATCTTCGCGCGTATCCTGCCGTCATGATCCGGTACTTTGAGTAATGGTTAATCAGGTTGTAAACAACAAGATCAGCAAGTTCATCAAGTGTACTTAGTCATAAAATGTATCGGAAACCACTCCAGTCATCACCCTTGTCATTCTTCGCAGCTTCTATGCTCTCATATCTCCCATTGCATTCGCGAGCATTTTTGTTGTCGGTTCCTTCGATAATTTCGTCGCGGTCACCGCGCTCGCGCCTGAGATTTTCGAGATGAAGAAAGTAGGCAAAGAGGATACTACTAGAAAAGCCGATCCCGATGTATAGAAGGACTATTCCGTGGCCCAACCGATACCAGGGTTGATCTCTTGCACGGTACTGTACCTGGTAAAAGTTGCTCCTTACACAAAGAAGACTGGGGAAAACCTTACAATGTTTGATGCAACGGCCCCGTTCAGATTTCCGAAGCCTATTGCCATACCAAGGGTTACACTTCTCTTGTAAGAACCCTCGACGTTACCGGCCACCCATGCGACCGAGTTTGCTAGACGTATATGATGTAAGTGCGGATATGGAAGAAAGATCCTGAGCACGGCCTACGAATAGTAGGATAGATGGCTCTGCAGTCACAAATATTGAGTGTTGGGGATGATCACAATCAAGTATTTGACTCACGAAATGGCAAGGTAAACAGCAAAATACGATAATGCCGGCGTCCTTGAACAAATAAGGATAATGTATCCAGCCAATCCGACACCAAACAAACACCTGGGCAATCATGAACCGAAAAGGGATAAATTGAAAGAGAAAATGCGTACACGTTGACAAGACATCGTTTATTGAGTCGATCGGCATACACACCGATAGCGAGGGTCATCAAACAACCCCAAGCATACACCGGGACAGAGAGTAAGTTTGCCTTTGTGGCAGTGAAACCTATACACACATCTGATGTTGGGAAAGACTGAGAATGTCGGTATTTACCTAATTCGTTGATGATAGATGGTGTGAACAAGGAAAATGCAAAGAGAGGACCGTCGCTATGTAAAAAAAAAGGATGTTCAGCAGATATCCATAATTCAAGTCTTGTGTGACCTACAAACCCATGTATATCGCCACTATCGCGGAAATCAATGAGATGGGGGAACATAAGTTGACATTGACGCACTGGCTATCCATGTCTTCCAATCCTTTAAGCTCCTCCAAACGTGTTTCATGTGAAATTGTTCTCCCGCAGCACTTAACTTATTGTCGTCTTGCAGACGGCGGATTATGAAGACTCCTGTTCACATCGAGTTCACCGTCATTCAGGTTAATTGCACCCAAGAATAAGACATACGCTCTTTTTCCGAGAGAAAATTAGCTGTATCTGGGAAATCCTGTATAGAAAAGTAGGAAATCCCACCAACTACGACGGTGATTAGACCTTCCAGGATAAAAATCCACGCCCACCCTGGATTAGATGACTGTGAGATGCAACCCAGGGTCCAGAGGGACGCCATATACCAGGTTTCCCTCCTACACCATCCATATTGGCTATCGCGGCTGCGAGAAGGCCACCTGAATCCTCTTGAGACATCAAGTTCATAGATATGAAGTCTGGCTTACTGAAGGCACCTGCGACAGTCGCAGAGGAGAAAAAGATGGCGACTTTGGTGCCAGTTTCCGAGCGTTTGTACCAGCTGCGATGGCACAAAACAGTCTATAGTGAGCAGACAACTCCGGAAGGAACAAACCTTGAAATGTAGAAGACGATGCCTGGATACAAGCCGGCCTCCATGAGACCAAGCAAAAGTCGCAATGCTAATGATCTTCAGAAACGAGAATCCCCCTTCGAACGACTTGGCTTACTGATCAAACCTCCATAATTATGAATCACTCCATGAAGGACCTTCGGAATGAGTCAAGCGAACAGGAGGCGCTGGGTTAAGTTGACTGACCATTACAACGCCCCAGAATACCATCATTGTCGATAGCCATATAGAGGGTTTCAGTCTCCGTAGTAGAACATTGCTAACAGGCTTAGGAGGACGATGAAAACTGTGGGAAGGATAATCAACGCGTACATACCTCAAAGAGTGAATATGGAAAGAAGAACAGAGTTAGCGCTATCAGGTATTGACTATCATTGATCCCCAAGTCCCTTTCCAGATGATAAAGCTTCCAGAACATGAGCCTAATCAAAGATATTAGAGAATCACGTACTCTCGCGTTTCCAACATTTCCGCGGTCTAGATAGCTGAGCAGATACAAGAGTGCCAGCCAAGGTATGACATGCCAGTCAACTTTCCTCATCAACTTCTTTTCATCAATGTCTGACGTATCGATCTCAGGACGATAGACTTGCTTCGTCTGATGATGGTAGCCGGACTGTGAGTGATCTTTGGAGTCGCCGAAGCTGTCCATGACAACACGATTTAAGTAACTCATATTCTGAAGACCAAGGCCGGGTCGAGCCGGACCCTGGTGAAATGGATCCCTTACAGTATGAGCGACTATAAGCCTATAACAGGGCCCTGCAATAGACATCGGCACCCAAAACATCCTCTAGACCCCGCAGCGCTTCCTTTAGCCACAGTCTTACTTGCTCGGTCTCCTTCCCTGCCACTCTCACAACAGCACCTCCAGCGGATTCTTTCGCAGCATCAAAGTCAACTCGACTGAATGACCATATCAAATCCTCTGGCACTCTCCTCTTAAACACCGTGATGGCCTCAAAGGTTGCTCCGAGCTTCCTGATAATGTCTTGTACCTCGGTGCCGTAGAGTAACATTGTAGCATAACATGAATACGGTGAAAGTCTCTCCCCAAGTGTTCGCTTGGGCAAACTATCGAGCTGACTCTCATCTGCTTCTAGAAGCATAGCGTCTCTCGCCCATCTCTTCTCACCGATAAACACTTCATTCTCAGAATAGTACCTGGTGAATGCCCAATCTTCGTCAAGCGCCTTTCTTCCCGACGTCAGCCAGTCAAGAATGACAACGGATGCGTCAGGGGCGACGTTGAATCTCTGAATTTGGTTGTATGATGCAGAGCGGAAACATGTCACTGGGTCTGGAAGGAGGAAAAGACTGGATCTTGGCTGGACAGTGTATCGTATTGTCTGCGACGTCAGTGAATCATCTGACGAAGTCGGAGATAGTGTATGTTCTAATGGTCGGATGCATGCTAGTCGCCGCCCAGGTCTTGTCTTGAAAACTTTTGTGGATCCCTTCAAAAATATATTTGATTGAAAACACTACATCGAAATTCATATACTCACTTGTGATAAAACTAAGAGTTTACTCCCGTCCTTCAATTCCACGCCAAGCTCCACCCGATCCCCAGCAACTAGCCCACCACCATACGTCAAGAGATACACAATTGCAACTGCTTCTTTGCATACTCGTGGCGCCAACAATTTCAATGGGTAAGCCGCGGACAGCTCCTCAAAAATGGCTTTGGTACCATGAACACCCAGGATAATTTGTCCACTACCAGCTGCGACTGTCTTGATTTCTGGAGCAGAAGACATTGACGTTGAGACAGTAACTGAGGCCATCAAGCTAGGGGTCTATCAAAGAAGAGAAGTATATTCTTATCGTGATTCCATGGCATTGGAGGTGATCTTTCCCCATTGTGATCACACCGAATAGAAATGCCTCCTCTTTCACGAGAACCCACAGGATTAATGAAAAGGGAGCAGGTGTATTCCGTTGTAGTACGTGACAAATCCTTTGGCTGGATGTATATACCAGAAAGCATCGAGATTACAAATTCAGCTGGTTCCTACACCGACAGCGTAATATATGAAAATGGGTGTGAAGAAGATCCAAGGAATGAGGTATTCACTAGATAAAACAAGACACCATTAGAAACGTCGAAATCAAAAGAACGAGGTGGGGTCTTTGAATAACAAACAACCTCGAGATAAGACGTGAGACAATATAGTTGACGATAAAAATATGCCATAGTGGAGTAAAGGAACGTTGCTTAGGATCGAAGAGGTGAAATGAGACATAAAGCCAGACCGATGAATCAGAGTAAAAGGGAGAAATGTTGTGGAGGGTCAGTACCGTCGCGTTGCAAGCGCACGAATTTCGTATAGATACAATCGGTCAGGCTCAGAGAATATAGCATGTCTGGACAAGGCTGACTGCCAGCCCTTGATTTCTTGACGATGACGCTCCTCTGCTGCTCTGCAGGCACGCACGAAGGTATCATCTATATCACAGACTGCCAATGATGCTCTCGATCCCCTATCACTTTCAGAGTCAGACAACACTTGAGAACGATTTCTCGTGGGGCTGACGGGGTCTATACGGCCTTGTGATATCGTGGCGGAAGGTGTGCGTTGCATGCTGGCGCGTATTGTTCCATTCTTAGAGTCCCAATCGTTTTCGTTCTCGTCATCTGCGAGGTTGGCAAAAACGTCGGGCTCATTTTCTTCGGGAAGCAGTGCTGATATCCAACACATTCGTTTGGGGTCAAATATCATGTTGCCTACTCTTCGGACACCGGATGTAAAGGAGCCCATTGGTGATCCTATTGAGGATCCAGTCAAAGGTGTAATGAGGGCAGGTCTTGTGGAGGTAGCATCAAAATCTTTAAGAGCCTGATCATTGCCTTCCCATCGCAAGGTTTGGGGATTCCATTTCATATCACCAATAACTGAGGAGAGCTGAGCATACACAAGGATTTTGGTGCAGCTTCAAAAAACCTACCTTTAGACGCGCCAACACCGCTGAGATTCCTGATTAGCGTCGGTTTTCTCTTGGTTTGGTTCAAAGGCGAAGAAGTCATTTTTTTCTTGGGGAGTGCCTCAAAAGGCATTGAGACTTTGGATGAGAAATCAATTCGAGTATTTGTTCGTCGTAGGGTGTTGGTCGCAGGAGCTAATGGAGCAACAACCATGTCTATCAAAATGCTGGCTTAGGTTAACATGTAAAGGAAGAACAAACCATTGCTGGTGGACTCCGTAAGCCTCTTCCTCCGCACAGTGCCTTTATTATCACTTTCCGTGACTGGTACGGGTGAAGGCGAGGGTGTGGGCTTTGACGTATAGACGGACCCCGGTACTCGGTTCCCATACCCTTTTGGTGGAACATGGTACTGGCTCTCCTTGTCTCGATCTGTGGGAAGATCGTCAAAGCCATCAAGTTCGGTGCCATCCCCGTAAGTTTTCTGCCGTTTTGGGCGTTTAAGCACTTTAGGTGCTGGAAATATCCCAGAGGCAGATGGTGGAGCATTCAATGGCACAGTTGTCTTGGATATCCGAGAACTTGAACGTCGAAGGGATGTGCTTGATGGAGGCCGTAGAGGTGGAGGCATTGCGGAAGGTGGTTCCTTGGATATTGGCGAAGGGATGGCAGACGAACCGGAAAACACTTGCGAAAGTGATGGCCGTGACTTCGATTTCATCTGAGCTGGCATTGTTAGACGAAGGGCGGCAGAATTGGTTGAAGGCGTATGGGGGCGAGTTGGTGGAATGGGCTGTTCAGTCGATTTGGTACCTAGGCCCCCCTGTATTTTTGCGATAGAAGAAGCTGTGGGTACGCCATACCGAGCACAGGACTTTGGCGCGCTAACAGGTAGTTCTGGCGCGTTGGCATGGCTCATCTCCATGAGCGAGGACAATGATGCCTTGCGAGCAAGTTTGCGCGAGCTTGGTGGGGTGGGTGGTTTTAAACCATTATGTGATTTCTGGCCTCGTAAGCTGCTTGGTTTGGATACGAGAAGCGCAGAGGATTGTGAGGAAGGAGGTTTTTGGGTCCCAAAAGAACTAAAACTCGACTGACTTCGTGGAGGTGGCTGTAGTGGCGGGGAAGGCGAAAGTCGAAGCTTTTGGAACTGGCGCGCGGACGATAGCGGCGGAACTGTTGGTGACTTGGCTCTGTCACTCCGCAATCGCGAGGGTGGACGCAAAGAGGTTGACGGTGGTCGTTGCGGAGGAGCACTGTAGCTGCGGTCGGAGTGGTGATGTGATCGCTGAACTTGTGCATTCTGAAGCAACCGACTTGGGCTGAGATCGACATCGTCGTTGAGAATCAGGCCTGCTTCAAAATCATCTTCTGAGTTCGGAATTGCTATCTTGACATGTTGTGTCATGTATGAAGCCTTTTTCTTCAACTCGAGAATTTTGTTGAGATGTCTGCTGCCACTACCGGACTCGAAGATGGAGACAGGAATTACAAGACCATCAAGGTTATGTTGTTCATCATCCTCCTCAGACTCTGTTTCAGGAAGCGATGTAGAGGATAAAGAATTGGAGGAGGGCGAAGCATTAGTGAGCCCGAGCGTCGAATATGTATCAGAAGATTGTGAAGACGAAGTCTGATCTTTGTCACCCCATTCTAGAGAAATCTTTGAAGATCGGTGATGGAGCGAGAGAGAAGGTAGAGACAGTCGATTGAGGTCTGAAGGCAAAGCCAATCCATCCTCAAAATCATCTTCGATAGTTCTGGAAGCCGGAGGAGTCTGCGATGTCACCTTGGGAGTGTCGTTACCTAGAACTTTAATGGTCGATACGCCCTCATCGTCGCACTCGTCTGCGGGAGGGGTTGAAGGTGGCCGTATTGTAAACACAGAAGATCCCAAGGATGTGAGTGAGGAGGCCAAAATTGATCGACTGGGTATCCTAGCGATGACTGCCTGGGCCTTGGCGTCAGTAATCGGGCAAAGGTCCAAATCTTCAATTTCATCATGTTTATCGGATGGAGTTGTTATGGGAGCACCATCTGGTAGATCGAAGTCTGCATCTGGCCATTCTTCATGTAAAAGAACAAGGCCGGGAGCAGGGATGGTAGGCATGTCTTGGGAGGTACAGTAAAGAGCTTGTGGTAGAATAGAGAAAGTTGCAAATAGAACAGCAGGAGAGCTGTATTCTGCAAAAAAAAGAGAAAAAGAAAGAGCGATGAAATACAAAAACAATAAACACAGAAGTTGATTGTGCTCGCTCAGCACAGCACAGGTCACTGTGGCGAGGGAGAGGGGAGAAGCCAAGCCAAGCCAAGCTAACAAACCGTTATAAACAGCCCTGTCACACAGTCGTCACACTCATTCTCTATTAATATCATAGTCTAGTATGGCATCAATCGCCTCAACTCCTCTGCTCGCCGCTCAATCTCACCCTCTCCTCCGTCAGAGTCACCGTCACTCTCTTCTGTACCCGGAACATCCCAGCCCTCTAGCGCTTCATCCAATCCCTGTCTTAATCTGAGTCCTCGTTCTACCATCAAATCCGCGAGTGAACCGAGTTCTTGTGTAGTGAATACACTCCTCAGCACTCCGAACGCTATCAGATATAGGCCTAGATGTCGCTTGGTTAGTTACCTGCAGCACAATGCGGCTTCACAAACCTTTGTAAAATGGACATTCGCCAATCGCGCGGTACAGAAGTCCTTTGGCTCTTTCCAAATCGCCAGCTCGGACTTCAAATTCAAGATAGATCCGCCAGATCACTGGGCTTGCTCTAGTTCTGGTATTCATCATATCAGTATTCTCACGCCAATGAAGCCCCTGTGAAGACACACCTCTCACTTTCCACAGCTCCGGCTAGTCCGTTTCTAGTACGTTCAACCTCACCCTTCCAGCGACCTTTTTCCCATCCAGCAAGCCACACTTCCTCCACCCTGCGAGCCACATCTTTTGTCTTTCCAACATCCACCTCATTGTCCCCTAACATACCCCTGACTTTCCCCCAGACGCCCTGACCCTTTTCCCCTTCGAGGAAAATGCCCAAAATAATCGAGTTGCCAGGAAATGCCCCTAGGGCCATTGAAGCCCGCTCCCGTAATATCATGGGCGGCATCGGGTTTTTGAGGACAACTCCGTATCGATACAGCATCACCAATCCCGCCATCGTCATACTCTCCCGTGCTGCATTGGTCCGATCTTCCGGACGGAGATACCTGTCAAAAACTTGAAGCATCGACACCGCATCCTTTCCAGTAATGATTTCTAACAAGGCGCGCAACTTTACCCAGGCTTCTCTCTCCTTCATTTTTGTTGTCTCAAGAATGGGAGAAGTCAGTGTATCAGCTGCATCTTCCAGTTTTCTTTTTGCCCTGAGAAATGTCACTCCAGAATTTGTGATCTCTATGTCGACTGAACGTAATATAATTTTGATGACTTCCTGGTTTTCTCCAGCAAGCCATTCTAATTCAGCCCAATTGTACCACAATATCGGCAAGCCGAGGACTGTGGCTGGAGGTTTTGAGGAAAGGACTGTCTGGTATACCTTTCTTGCATCGTCGAGTCGACCACGCAGTCGTTCCAATTGTGCATGAGCCGCCCAGTGAAGTACGGAGTCCTGCGCCATAGAAACCAAAGATTTGGACAGCTTCAGAGAACTGTGGCCCCGTCGTTAGCAGTAGACAACTATCATAAAAAAACAATCACTCACTTCTTCACGTTTATGGCCGACTCAAATCCAAGGGCCATCTCATCCCATGCAATATCTCTACTTCCCATCCTGAGTTGCGCGAAAACCCTCCTTATTAATAATACATCTGACCCTTCTATATCCTCCTGATTCCACCAGCTTCTTAAACCGTTGGATGCATCAGCTACAATGTCTAAACAATCAACAGCCGACTTCCCCCATTCTTTGACAGGAATACTAAAACTGTTTGCATACTCCTTCTCCCGCCCCACCACTACACCAGCAGCAGATTCCGTCATGACGGCTTTCTGATCTGATGATGCGGAAAAAATTGTATCAAGACATGATTGTGTCGTCAAATAACCAGCATTCCACCGATCATCCCAGTTCGATGCAGCATCTGTTGTGATAGAGGTAGTAAAACCTGGGACGTGCAAACCCAGGAATGACAGCCATGCCAACCGGAAAGCAAGCCTCGTCTCAAGGCATCTCATTTCAAACAAGGAAGGTCGAACGTCCGAAAATAGGACAGTAGCGAAAGGGTCGATTTCCGCCACCTGATCGGATGATTTAGCTGGGAGAAGCGACGATTGATCTCGTTGAATCTCATTGAATGACCATTGACGGTAAGGGTCCAATTGTACGACGTCTAGTTTGGCGAGTTCGATCCCACATGACGACGAAGCTCCTGGTTTGCCTGAAGCGTACCATTTTGCCCAACCTTCAGCACCTTCCTCGCCGACCCTAGCCATTTCGGAATCCCAGAACTCCTCGAGTTCCGAGAGTCGAATTTCGCTGGTCACATCTCTGAGATTCGGGGGATGTTTGAAAGTTCTGTGATCAAGGGAAATGCTCTTAACGTTGGAACACGAATGACGGCATCGATACTCACAGTTCAGCTTGAGCCTGGAACATACCCATCGCCTTTTCCGTGAATCCTGCCAACAACTCACTCAATGAGTCAATCACGAGCACCATAACTAACCACTAACCTGCATCTTTGTAAAGCACAGCTACACGCCAAAACACTCTCAGCTTCGCTAGCTCTCCAACTACCTCTTCATCATTGTTAAATGCGGAATAGACACACGAAACTTCGTCAAGAAGGCCGTTCATGCTTTTCATAGTACGTATACGCCATTCTAACCATTCCATCCAGATTTCGATCCCACCACCTTTTAAAGCAATATCCCATTCTGCTTTCAATTTAGCCTCTGGCCAGATTTCCTCTCCAGCTTTCATATACCGTAGTCGAAGTAGCTTCGCTGATTCATTGTTATTGTTCACCGTCAATGCACGGGATAGAATAGACACAGTGATTTCTGAACGAGCCCTTCTTGCGTTCCGGGACAAAAGTGGAATGGTTGAAAGGGTGTGGTTTAGTAGAGAGAACCACTTGTCAACAGCTGATGGATCCTTTGCGATTTCTTGTTCAAGTTTCTTGATTGTAACTTGTTGTGGCGTTAGAGTAGGCGAAGAATCAGAACTCTCCTCTCCAGTATCAACGACTCCGGAGGAATCGGAATCGGAATCTGATTCTCGAGTGGTGGTAATGGTACGATAAGACTCCTCAGGGTTTCTACGCCTTCTGCGCGAAGGCAGCTTAATCACCCCGTCAATTTCTTCATATTTGGTAGTAGTGGATGGAAATATTTTCTTCATTGGTGGCATAGCGAGAAGCGAACGAGCACTCGAACCCGAGAGACCCGATGTGGACAGCTGAAATCATTTCAGCAGAGAACAATGACGCAAGACAGATCCGACTTGCCCTGTGCGTTCCTTTCAGCCCAACCTCTATCCCCTTAGCAGCTCTTTGAAATACAGTCCAGGCAGTAGACAAGCCAAGAATTTGCCTGCCACCTTCACCATCATTAGACGTTACAAAAGTCACTGAAATGTAACACACCATGGTGTAGACGGTATTTCGGTACATCTCTTGCATATAGGCTGCCATATTGTTGATAGAGATTATCGCCCTTCGTATCTGTGAAAAAAATCTTATAGGATTCGTCGTGATTCTTGAGATCAGCATCAGCTTTATGCTGATCGAATGTGAGGTTGTCGATAGAACAATGCTTATATCTATCATTATCTCGATGGTTGCGTTTGGACTTGTGCCCATCATCTCGTTCACTGTCTTTCTCTTTTACTCGTTCTTTGTCCCTGTGTTTGTGTATGTCCCGGTTCCCATCTCTCTTCCTACCCTTGTCTGCCAATTTTTCACGTTTCTTCCGTCTTTCCTTGTTTACTTCCCGACTTTCACTTCTCTTTTTCCTCGAAACCTGATCGGATTTTCTCTTCTTCTGTGAAGGCTCAGAATCAGAGTTTCTACTGCTCGAGCCAGGTTCAACATCAGGAAATGTAGAAAAAGAAGGAAATGACGAGAAAGAAGAAGCCATTGGGGGTTGAAGTTGAGGACCTGTGACACAGCAGGAATCAATGTATTATGTAACGTAAGCTTTTTTCGGGAAGACCCAGTATTTCTGGTAAACATAGTCAAACATAGTCCTCCAGATGCGTCCGTTGACAGAAGAAGAATCAAAAGCTGTTTTCACCAAGCTTTCCAATTACATTGTCTGTTTGGAGTTTCTTATTTTCATCAAATCTGCATTATCTGACATCAGTGTAACAGGGCAAAAACCTCGTTCACCTTATTGACAGACCCGATGAACCACATTGCTTTCGTCTACATAAAGATCGTGTTTTTTATGCCCCTGAATCTTCTATGAAGCTAGCGATATCCGTCGCAAGGCAGAGCCTTGTCAGCCTTGGAACGTGTTTTGGGAAATTCAGTAAGAGCGGAAAATTCAAGCTGCATGTGACTTCTTTGGATTATCTGGCACAATATGCCAAGTACAAGGCGAGCATGACCTTCAAATGGATTTCGAGGTGTATTACTGAGAAGGGAAAAAACTGCTCACTTAGATTTGGATAAAGCCTAACGGTGAAATGCCGTTCTTATACGGAAACCACGTCCTAAAAGCACACCTGGGACGGATAACGGAAGATACACCAGAACATCAAGGTGTTGTTGTGTATAGTATGAACGACACGCCACTGGTGCGTTGAGTAATCTCACTAGAATTAGTCAGACTGCTCACCATGATAGGGCTTTGGTGTCACTGCCCGGTCGACGGTTGATACCCGAAAGATAGATCCAACATCAATTGTGGTCTTTCATCAAGCGTGAGTACTCGCACTGATATGTCCAACGCCAATACTCAGCGAGGAAACTTTAGTGATGTCGGAGAATACTTACGTGACGAGGTTCGTATGATTTGGACAAACATTGTTTATGCTCTAACAGTCGCTCCCAGGATACCCTATTTTGATCAGGATATCATATCTCGTACTTTCGGATAGTTTGAGCCTTTTTAACATTTGTCGACCATCTTTACTTGTGTAGGCTATCCTGCATACAGGTAACGACCAGGATCATACCACTTACCAGTCTGCGTGCACTCACATCTTGTCTATTCTTATCTCTCTTCACTATCAAATATCTGTTTCTGGACCGCGAGGCTCTAGTTACTCACCCGAACTGGAATGATTGAGGACCAACACACGGAACAGCAGAGCCGGATGGTCAGCATAGCGCTGATCGACCTGAAGCAGTATCAATCTTAAAAAGTGAGGCCACTTTTCTTACAGCCAGTTCATATCCTAAGGATCTAGCCTCAAGAAAATGATCACCGACCAGTCCTTGATGCATCACCGAACCCTAGACGACTGATTAAAGCGGACAGAGGGATTTTGATCAACCAACGCTTGCAGACGCCCAAAACACTGTATCTCCAGTGAAATGGATTTGCCTACTTGAGCTAACATCTTGTTTTCACTCATACAGATCTGTAACACTTATCACGCATCCATGGCTATAGGCCTTCTGACCTCCTTGCTCACGACGATCCCTCGGCGCTGAGCAGAGTAGAACCCTTTGTGGGGCTTGAGAGCATCCAAAATGTCATGATCGCTCTCGAATCGTCGACAGTATTATTGACAAGTAGTTTTATGGTCCTGAAGATGTCCAATTCTTGTTTCACCTATTTCAAGAAAAGAATGTGATCTCTACCAGGAAGTGTCCGGTTCCAGGCTGGATCGATCTTGGAACGGACATTTTGCTACCACCAACCAAACCCCTGGTTGCAGGGCTGCGGAAATGCAAGCGGCCATATGTGCTGAACGAATTAATTGGATGTCCGAAGCTGAAGGTGAGATTCAGATCTTTCAGACTTCTGCAAGGCCGGAGCTCCACACCATCATCGTTCTCTCTGGACAAGACCCTTGGAAGATGACTGCTTCAATACACTATGTGCTACCAGACCAATGGAATAGAGTTCATTGTGGTAGGGGATATATGTCTGAAAGATTTACTGTCGATAGTGCTCATCCCGACTACTTAATAAACTGTTTAAAAAAAAAAGACTACTCTGTATTCCCAGTTTACTGTCTATTTTAATTTTTGTATATCTTTTCGCTTGATGAACTTGTCCTTTGGTTATAACCGTTAACTCTGAGGTTATTAGCAATTGAATCTGCTCCGAATTCCACCTCCATTACCGTGCAGATATGATGCTGCCCGATGGCATTTGATATCTTGGTCGCGACCTCTGGGTAGCTTTTTGAGCTGGAGGGGAAATGCTGAATTAAGAAATAATGCGGTCACAAAAGTTCTCAGGAGGCAAAGTTTATGACGCGGTGATAGAACAATCTGATCCGGGGTCGATACGTGTTACGGATCAAATTACAGTCGTCACACTACGTGTCTCGTGTCTGGTCATCAGGACCCAGACCTTAGGTTCATTCTTATTCTCACCCTCATCATGGCTTCAATATCACAGAATATATACGAGCAATGGATGTCAATGTCTGATGCGGACCTCACCATAGACCATATCGAAGACCTGAAGCAAGCTCGCGACGACCTCTGGATAGCTGCAGCTTGTGTTGACCGCATCCTTGACAGTGTTATTCTCCAGAGAGCTCTTCTGGAGGCAGGCTTGTCGAGAACCGCTGCTGCTGTGGAAAGGAGCAAAGATGTGGTAGCCGGCCATGAGATCATTTCAGAAGAAAGTTATGACGCTTTAGTCGGCCACTTCTGTGCCACCACAGCCGACGCACAACTTTGTCATCTCCGTTCAATCCTCCTTCAAAGGCTGGATCGCCTCAGCACGTTTTCGGAAATGCAGAAAGAGGCACCGTTAGTCGAAGAGGATGTTGAGGATACTGGAGCCGGGGAAGAAAGTGAAGTCGAGGTCGAGATTGAGGACAACTGGGATGATCCTTGGGCTGAAGAGCCTACTAACAAGCCAATCTTGGCACCTGCGCCTACAAGGCCTCTGCAACTTCCATTCTCTCTGCGGACTTTCCTGGTAAATGATTTGTTGTGGTTAGCGTGTCAACTCGCATCCGAAGAGTGGTTCAGTTCTTTAAGAGTCCTGCTGGATAGACATGGCTCCTATCTATGGCCATTTCGTTTAACGGTATTGGATAGCATACCGGAGCACGTTCATCCATCCGAATACCAACAAATTGCTCTCAAATTCGATTTTCCCTCCTACAAAGAACTGGGGCCCTCTTTCAACCCTTGGAGAACTGAGGTCGATTTTTCGGAATCCGAAACATTTCGACGAGCTTCGAGAGACGACAGAGTTAAGTTATCTTTCCCATCAACAGATACTCTACCCTCTTCGGCAGAACAGCAACAGCCCTTGGATGCAGACGCTCTTGCGATATGGTACAAAAATCGTGCAAACAAAATAATTGCATCTACGGGTTTGGTAGACAATGCACTGGATTTGATCCAATGTGGTGCATCTCAAGGGATTCCAAGTTTGGACGAGCTCGGAGAAGAGCTCAGCCTACTTTCTCGACTTGTGTATGATACATCGCACCCAGATGACACCACGGAGGATTGGACACTTACACGTTGGTATACGCTGGACCCTCCCGCAGTCGTGCGCGCGTATCTGTCGCGTTCAGCACCTGATTCCTTAGCTAATGATATTTCCCGGCTTGTATTGCCCTACCTCTATGTACTCGAAGCTCGTCTAGAGCGTGCAGGACTACCAGATCCCGACCTTCCTGACCGACTCCTTTATGACTTCATCCTTTCCTCGCGTCTTGAATTGGTTGCATCTGTATTTGATGCCTCAAAGCCAACTCTACCTGTTGCTCAGCGCATCGTAAAGAGAGAAGAGGATCTGGTATGTTTGGCATTATCGTGCCTGTATGGTAGTGGAAGCTTAGATGAGTGGTCCACGATGAGCCGCATATTTGAGTGCTTACCGGCTTGGGACTATCCTCGCAACGAGGACAATGAAGAAGATGTGGTTGATACAACAATCGCGTCGCTCGGCACTTTTGTCACTCCCTCAACAACTCGTCCTCATGTTTCACCTGCTGAGCTCATATGTTTCTTCAAGCCTTTGCATATTGCTTCATTGTCCAAAGCCCTTGATATACTTGATGTGCACCTCGAAGCTGGAGAGATTTTCTCTCGTTGGAGTGTTCCTGCCCCTTTGAGATGGTTTTTGCAGAGTTATAATGATGCAAAGGAACAAAGAGCGTGGGCGAACCGAATGGCTAGGCGGGCTGGTGGTGCACAGGATCAACTCAGTTCAGTAGCAGACTGGGAGTGGTTATTGGAGGACATGCTCAAATTGACAGGGAAGAGTGAGACCGGAGTCAAGAACGCGTTTGGGTATTTAAATGAAGACGAGATCTTCCGTATATTCTTGGGAGGTCTATTGAGTACTGGCAGTGAGTCATGCTCATTCATATCAAACGAGTTCTCTTATCCTTTGTCAGAATTTGACGTTGCCCGTAGTATACTCTACTCAGCGCGGAGCAAACTGCCTTTGAGCTCTCAGGTCGTGGAAGAGATTGTGATTGCTGCTTCGCATGAGCTTTATGACAATGCTAGCTCCGGAAATTACAAAATAGGTGACATGAAGCTTGCCTACGACTGGTGAGTCCCGCAGCCGTTAAATTTTAGGCTGTGGACCTAAACTTGATCATCAGTCTTGATGTACCTCCAACATCTGACCGACTTGTTCGGGAGAAAGAGTTTATCGAAGCAACATCTCGAATTTCTTCTTTTAATGTCTACTCTCGTCCTGGGATCCCCATTTCGCCGATAGAGATTCGTCTGACAAAAGACAGGCTCTCTCTCGTATCTCGTGTTCTCTCTAGTAATGATGATGCGTATAAACACACCCAAGTCGTTCTTGATCTCTGCAACAAACTCGGGTTTCGCGGAGATGCGACAGCAGAAGTGAAAACACTCGCCATGCTTGCTGATGCTGCCTTGCAAGCAGAAGACTTCATCCGAGCGTATGAGAATGCAATGCGGATGGTAGACATTGTTATGGAACTCCGAGGTTCTCTAAACCCATTGGATGGTAATGACAACCAGTTTCAGGAAGCTACCGAAGTGTGCTGGATTGCATGTTTCCAACTTGGTCGACAACCAGAATTTGGCGACCTCGAGAAAAAGTTAGGGCTTCTCGGACGCACCCTCGAATTCTGCCCCCCTGAAAAGCTTCATGACATTCTTACAGCCTGGAAACGTCTTGAGAGGGAAGACGTTGCCAATCGCGAAAAGGATCTCGTGCAAAAGAAACAACTACACACCAGTGGAAAATCACTTGCAGACTCCGTACGACATCGTCAACGCAGCCATGGTCTCACTCGCGGTGATGGTCAATCCTGGAACCACGCCGCCACATTCAACATGGCAACTTCCTCCCTCCGTACTAAACTTCAACGATTCCACATGCCCTCTCCACCACTTCTGTCAACGCCAGATGCTGCTGCCTTGGCGAGTCGAACTTTCCGGAGCGTTGCTGCGAATTTTCCTTTTTCGGTTGGTCAACGCAGCACGACAACATCTTCGCATGCTTCTCACCATGGAAATGACCAGGGTGTGTTGACCGTTGAAGGCAGTGGTTCTTGCCATGTTTCAGACGGTGGTCATACACTAGATGACGTTTCATCACAGGCATCAAAAGTGTTTTCGAAAGGTATCGGTTGGCTCATCGGCGTAGATGAAGAGTAAATAATAGCATTGCTCAAATTGTCTTTTCTTGGGTGGGAGGGGGTAACTGGTTCCTCCACAATCTGATGAATGCAGTGCATTCTGTCGTCAAAGGAAGACAGGTTCCCGTCCTTTTTATCGTCATTTGCTGCACTTTGTTTTTATTTTTCTTATTTTTCAAGACTATGTTCGTTGTGATAATTTACTGCGATGCATGATTTTCATGTTGTTTGATGTGTAATATGAGGGAGATCTCAATGTACTGTGCGAACAAAATAATACACTGTAAATAATTGGAAAAGACTTTTAAAAAACATCCAACTTTTGCTTCACCCAAAATAGAAAGTAGTCGTTGTCATGTAAAGAGTAATACAACTCCAAGATAGAAATAATGATAAATCAAGAAGGTAGTACTTGTTTGATTAATGATAGAAGAAGGAAAAAAAGGAGACCCTGGTTAGTAAACCTCAAAACAACAGCTTATACTAGGGGCCGTCAACCACTTGCACCGGGACTGAATTATTTAAACAAAACCTGGGATAGAAGGT
>Ga0153966_100253_pt1 | contig 28235 bp, 40 predicted proteins | sample TSFL050MetaG_FD_104738 | JGI IMG/M metagenome (GOLD analysis project Ga0153966, IMG submission 104738) | Attine ant fungus gardens microbial communities from Florida, USA - TSFL050 MetaG | ecosystem: Host-associated > Fungi > Mycelium > Unclassified | place: USA: Florida, Paynes | collected... | reverse complement strand
GGGGCTGTCCTTGTTTGTGTTCAAGGATTGATGTGTATCTATGGGTAATAGATCAGTGTCATGCCAAACCTTGAGGTCCTTGTATCTCCACAGGATCTTATTGCCCTAAGGTCTATTTATGGTTGTCAAAAGCATATTGAAGAGAGCTTCCATGTGCACATGGAAGCAAATGTCTGCATTTGGCAGTTTCTGAGATATCTGCCAATCAGTGAGTGGCACTGATTAACTGATATCTCAATGAGTACTGATCACTTTGACACATTTTGGGCATTTTTTGAAAGGTCTTCATGAGGGCTTTCAGATACATTTTAGACCGTGGGAATCGTGCAAGTATTCATGGAGTTATGGCTGAATGAAGTTTGTAACACAATTATTTCCAGTAATGCAATAGAATTAGAATTGCCAAGTACAATCAAGATATATCCAGTAGTTAATGTCAGTAGAGTACAAAGATACAAGTTGCAAGTAGAAGGACAAAGAAAGGAAGTGCCACAACCAGTGGTAATTAAAGGAGAAGAGGAATGGGAAGTTGAGAAGATCATGAACAAGAGGAAGGTATGAGGAAAGGACAAGTACTTGGTATGATGGAAGGGATATACAGCAGAGGAGGACACTTGGGAGAGTAAAGAGAACTTGAAGAATGCCATGGAATTGGTAGAAGACTTTGAAAGAGTATTATAGAGAGGAAAAAGAAGAAGTGAGATGACAGGAAGTGGAAGAAGACAAGAGGATGTTCAGCAGAGAATTACCAGGAAGGTATACAGCCAAATTGCTCTATGGATGGGGCAACAAGAAATATGATTAGGAATATTGGAAGCGAATGGAAGAAAACTAGAGATAGTAAAAGAGGAATCCATTTTCAAGATACAATAAGAATCTGTTCCTGAAAAGAATAGAAGAGGAAAAGAATAAGTACAAGGGAGGAATGGTAGAAGAGTGGAATGAAGAAGAAGACGAGGAAAATCAATGGAGGATAAAGAAAGATAGAAAATACTTGGAAGAACTAGAGGATGAAAATCAAGATATAGGTGATTTAAGGGACCCATACAATGAACTATGAAGAAGTCCTTGGGACGAGGACCCTTGAGAAGGGGGTGGTTGTTATAAACTTATCCAGACCAAAAATAGTATACCTAGAGGAATGGAAAGAACAAGAACTATTCTTGGATAGATTGGACAAAGCATACTAAAAATAGAATGAGAGATTAAATAAAATAAGATAGGGATCACATGACTTGGTCATATGACAGGTTATATGATAGAATATTCTAGAAGGATTGCAGGAAGTTACTTAAGTATACATATAGACAAATAGAAGTAGGTAGAGCAATCCACAGAGAGACTTCATTGAGTTCTCTTCGTTTCTCTCTAATGTTGAGTGTGATAAGGAAGTCATCTCAACCTACCTTGTCATTATAGTAGTGTCATGAATCACCTCTTCTCTTTAAGTCAATATTTATTTTTCTTTTATTTTATTTTTCATTTAATTATGTAATATCATTGGATCAGTAAACAAGTACAAGTAATTGGACTTGTATAAGTAGTGTACACCAAATAACAGGAACTCTAACAAGTTCTCTTTGTTAACTTTGACTTAGAGTATAATCTTAAGTTATCTCAACTGAGGATTACTACAAGGTATTAGACAAGGTTCAGCTCTATCCCCCATAATGTTGGCCATATATTTTGCCCCAATCATAAAAACATTCAAAAAAAGAATAAAAAATCTAAAAGAAAACATACCTATGTGTAAGGATCTTAGTTGCGGTTGAGTGACCTTAACCTTAATCTCACTCTAAGTCAGAGTTGACAAAGAGAACTCGTTAGGGTTTCTGCTAATTGGCTCAGCTACTTATACACGAATATGTATTTACAAGTATTTGCCTAACTATTTTATCCCACATATCCTTTTTGAGTCATGATGTCCCACGCGCATTTAATATTACATAATTATTAGAAAAGAAAAAGAAATAAAATAATCTGCCACTGCGGATCGTCTAGCTCACCTGCCGTTTTACAACACTATGGATATTTTATCTTTTGTTGATGATGGTCTTTTAATTTCTTAGGAAAAGAGTTACAATCTGTCTTCTGCCTTCTTATTAAGTAGTTACAACATGATCTCCAGGATGTGGGCCTTGTTATGGAATACAGCAAATCAAAAATGTTTCACTTTACATGAGCTTGACATCCTCCTAACCCCTCTATTGACCTCTTCTCAGTAGGAGGCCCATTACTTCAACTCAAGCCCATTTGGAGATATCTAGGGTTCTTATTTGACTGAAAGTTAAACTTCTACTACCACATCCACCACTATGTTACCAAGTGCCTCATAACCTTAAATACTATGAAAATGCTAGGCAATTCATCAAGAGGCATTCTACCTACCCAGAAATAACTATTATACAGAACTTGTGTCTTACCAATCACCCTATATGGATTTCAACTCTGGTTCTTCAAAGGTGCTTTGATTGTCAAAAATCTTATAGAACTAAAGAGAATGCAATGCAAAGCTGTCTTGTGGATTACAGGAGTGTTTTGTACCTCACCATTGTAACAATTGAAGCTTAGGTAGTGTAACCTTAACTTCACTTGCACTCTAAGTCAGAGTTAACAAAGAAAACTCATTGAAGTTCTCACTAATTGGCCTAGCTACTTATACACAAATATGTGTTTACTAGTATTTGTCTACTCAAATTATCTTGCAGACTTCTTTTGAGTCACAGTATCTCACACACTTCAAACTATTACATAATAAAGAAAATGAAAAAGAAATAAAATATTCTGCCACCGCAGATTTTCTAGTTTGCCTACTATTTTATTGCACTACCTCCCTCTTAAGCTTCCTCATCCTCAAGGATCCTTTTTACAACTCATTGTCCCAATTGCCAATATTTCCCATCTCATCTTCCTCTTCCTCTTGTTGTTTCATCTGTAAGAACAGATTGTGGCTTATTTTTGCAAATGAATTCCTTTTCCATCGCCTCCAATTTTCTTTTAACCTTTTCCAGTACTCCTGTTCATATTTCATTTCCCCCCATCCATATAATAATTTTGCCATGTATTTCCCTGGTAGTTCTCTGTTAAATGCCTTCTTATCTTCCTCTGTTTCTTGCTGTCTTGCCTCTTCTTCTTCTGCTCTTCCATATTCCTTCTCAAATTCTTTTACTAATTCACTTGCATTTTTGAGGTTTTCCTTACTCTCCCAGGTATTCTCTTCTGCTGTACATCCCTTCCATCATACCAGGTATTTCTCTCTTCCTCATACCCATCTCTTGTTCATTATCTTTTTCACCTTCCATTCTTCTTCCTCAATCACCACAAGTTGTGGTGTTTCCTTCCTTTGTCCTTTTACCTATCCCATATACCTTCTTACTCTACTTACGTTAACTACCAGATGTATTTTTACTGTACTAGGTAGTTCTAATTCTATTGCATTTGTCAAGACTATTGACTTGACTTTATAAGGTCTGACAAACCTCTCCGTAAGTTTTTCAGTTCTCCTTCCTACCATCTAATATTTGAGATCCTTGGTACTGAGTAGTACCAGGTCTCCCACTCAATATTCTTCCACTTCTTCCCGATGCCTATCTACATACTTCTTCATGTCTTCTTGTGCTTTTTCCAATGCCGCCTTAACCTCTTCCTGTATCTCCTGCATCCTTTCTACAAACTTGTTTGCCTCCTCAAACTTCCCCTTTTTCCTGAGTTCGAATCCTATGTGAGGATCTCATCCACTATTTGCTTTAAAGTGTGACAATTTTGTACTTGTCTGTACCTTATTATTGTAAGCAAACTCTGCTGTTCCCAACTATTCCAGCCACTGTTCCTGACGATGATCTATAAACACTCTTAAGTACTGTTCCAGTTCTTGATTTATCCTTTCAGTTTGCCTATCTGTCTATGGGTAGAATGCCATTGACAATTTGCTATTGATCCCCAACATCGTGTTCAACTCCCTCATTACTCCTGCTGCAAACTGCAGCCCTCTATTTGAAATAATACTTTCTGGTAAGCCATGTAACTTCCAGACATTATCTCTAAATAGTCTTGCTAGTCCCCCTGCTGTTGTCTTTTTTGTAGTAGGTATGAAGTGGGCCATTTTTGTTAATCTATCTACTACTACCAGAATCGAATCATATTCTTGTGCCAATGGTAATTTCGTAATAAAATTGGCTGATATATGACTCCATGGTTTTTCTGGTATTGAATTTGGCATTAACTTGCCAGCAGATGCCTGCATACAATTCTTATTTTTCTGGCATGCATTACATCCTTCCACATATCACTTTACCTCCCTACTCACTCCAGGCCACCAAAAATTTCTTGTCACCAACTCTGTTGTCTTCTACTGTCCTCCATGTCCTCTTACAGGTATATCATGATGTAGCCTGATTACTTCTGCTCTCAATTTCTCATCTTTAAGTACATATACCTTTTCTTCTTTCAGCATCAATCCCTCATGTTCTCGCCACTCTTCATCCCTCAGGACCTTAACCCCTGCTCATTTCATTTCTTCCACTGCCTTGACAACTTTATCATCCTTTGCTTCACTCCTCCTTATTTGATCCAGAATATCTACTCCATCTATCACTACCTCTGATACTTCTGCTGCTCTGGTTTCTAACCATTCTCTTTTCACCAGCATCTGCTTCTTGTTATTTCTTTCCATGCCTATCTCCCAATCTGATCTTCTACTCAGTCCATCTGCTTTCCCCATTCTTCCTCCAGGTACATGTTTCAAAATAAAATTGAACCTTGAGAGATACAGAGCCCATCTAGCTTGTTGTCTATTTAATTTTTGATTGCTCATAAAGTACTCCAAGTTCTTATGGTCCAACCAAATTTCAAATTTTTCTTTTGCACCTTCCAAGAAGTGCCTTCAGGCTTCCAAGCATTTAATTACTGCCAACATCTCTTTATCATGAATCTCATAGTTATATTCCGTTTCATTTAGAGACTTTGAGATGTAGGCTACTGGTCTCTACTTATTGTCTTTGCATTTAATAGACAAGACACCTTCTGTTGCAAAATTGGAACCATCTGCCTCGACTCTAAATTCCTTATCTAGGTCAGGTGCTACTAGCAATGGTCTTATTGTGAAGATTCCCTTTAGCTGCTTGAATGCCTTTTTCTGGGCTTTCTTCTATCTCTACTTCTCATCCTTCCTTGTTAACATATTCAAAGGCTTTGCGAGTGCTGCAAAGTTCTTAATAAATTGCCTGTAATAGTTGGCAAGTCCCAAGATTTTTCTGACATCTCTGACTGTCTTTGGTGTTGGCCAGTTCAATACTCCTGCCACTTTATCCTCCTTCATCTCAATTTTCCCCTGATCCATTACTACTCCCAGAAAGTTTACTTTATTGGTTTTCCATGAACACTTTTCTGGTTTCACATACAAGTCATTCTCCTCTAATCACTTCAACACTTCTGCCACAATTTCATCATGTCCTTCCTCCCCTTCTGTGCCTATTTGCATGTCATCCACAAAGACCGCTACCTTCCCCTCACTTATAAGATCTCTTATGAAATGTTGCTGACAAATTTGTCATCCCAAAGAACATTACCACTGGTTCAAATGACCCCACATGTGTAGTGAAAGCTGTCTTCCACTTATCACCTTCTTTGATGCATACATTATTGTAGCCCCATTGTAAATCCATCTTGGTGAACAATTTCTTGTTTCCCATTGTATCTACTAAGTTGGTAATTAATGGCAACAGATAGTTATTTTTCACTGTCTGCTTATTGAGTTTATAATAGTCCATGACCATATACTTCCCACTATCCTTCTTTCCTACAAAGAAAACTGGAGAAGTCTGGGGTGACTTTGAAGGCCTTATGTACCCTTTTCTCAAGTGGTCCTGAATAAATTGTTAAATCTCCTCCCTCTCGTTTCTAGAGAGTGGATACACTTGTGCTTTACTGGCCTTGAACTTCTCCTTGAGATCTATAGCATGATTCCATATCTTCTTTGTCGGCATTCTTTCTGACTCCACCTTTCTAAACACCTTCAGCCACTTGTGGAACCTTTGAGGCACCATTGCTTCCACCTTCCTATGGTCCAGTTCCATCTCCTTCTCTCTTCCCCAATCTTCTTTCTTGTCTGCTGCCCACCTAATTCTTTTGATCTTGTCCCCTTGAATCTCTTTCTTCCCTTTTCTTCCTTTCCTAATTTCTGGGCCCATTTCCTTCTTGCCCACATATTGTCCACATATGGGTGGATACCTCATTATTTTTACTTCCTCCTTCTCCCAATCTATCTTTGGGTTGTGTGCCTGTAGCCAAGGTATCCCCAATATTACTTCTGTCTTTCCTAAATTGCACACATCTATTCTTACTCTTTTTACATGCCCTTTGAAGTACAGATTTACTTCTACTTCATGCAGAATTGCACCTCCACTGTTTCCTGTACCATCCACATTCTTCACTAATATTAGTTTCTAAAGTTTTATCAACTTGTGTCATAAACCTGTCTGAACCTAAAATTGTACAACTAGAAGAGTAGGAAGAACAGGACTTATTTTCAGATGGATTAGACAAAGAATTCTAAAAATAGAATGAGAGATAAGATAAGATAGGGTCACATGACAGATCATATAATGGAACCTTCTGGAAGGATTGCGGGAAGTTACTTAAGTGTACACATAGACAAATAGAAATTGTGTATAAGTAGGTAGAGCAATCCATAGAGGAACTCCATCGAGTTCTCTTCATTCTTTCAATGTTGAGTGTGATAAGTCAGTCATCTCAACTAGCTCATCATTACAACTTGAAGCCTTCTCTTTGTGTGCACTTATAATAACAAGCTAGTTGAGATGACCAACTTATCACACTCAACATTATAAGAGAACAAAGAGAACTCGATAGAGTCTCTCTGTGGATTGCTCTACCTACTTATACACAATTTCTATTTGTCTATGTATATGCTTAAGTAACTTCCTGCAATCCTTCCAGAAGGTTCCATCATGTAATCCCTATATTATCTTATCTTATCTCTTATTCTATTTTTAGAATCCTTCATCTAATCCATCCAAAAATAAGTTCTGTTCTTTCCACCTCTCTAGTCATACAATTTTAGGTTTGGGCAGGTTTATAACATTACCTCCCTTTTTAAGGTTCTTCCTCTAGAAGAACTTTGCTCCTTTCCATCTTCTCCAGCTTTTCTCCAGCTTCTTCAGGTATTCCCAATCAAACTTTCCATTGTCCCATCTGTACAGTAGCTTTGCTGTAAATCTCCCTGGCATCTCTCTGCGTTCTTCTTCCATTTTTCTTCCTTCTCTTCCGTATTCCTTTTCATATTCTTCTACTGCCTTCTTTGCATTCTTCAGATTTGCCTCCTTTTCCCATGAGTCTTCTTCCACCGTGTATCCCTTCCATCTTACTAGGTATTCCCATCTTCTATATCTTTTCCTTTTGTTTATTACTTTCTCTACTTCATACTCTTTTTCTCCTTCTATTATTACTAGAAGGGCCAGTTGCTTCTTCTGTCCTCATACTTGCTCCTTATACCTCCTGATCCTGCTTACATTGATTATGGGGTGAATTTTGACTGTCCTTGGTAATTCTAATTCCACTGTATTAGTTGATTGATCCTTTTCACTTTGTAGGGTCCTACAAATCTTTCTGTCAACTTCTCCATCCGTCTTCCCTTCATCTGCCACTTCAAATCTTTGGTGCTTAGCAACACTAAGTCCCCTTCCCAATATTCCTCTGTTTCCCCCTTCTTTTTGTCTGCTTGTCTTTTCATCTCTTCTTGTGCCTTCTTCAATGCTGCTTGGGCTTCTTCCTGCATCTTTTTCATTCTTTCCACGAATGCTTTTGCTCTCTCTGACTTTCCTTTCTTCCTCATCTCAAACCCTATCCTCGGATCTCTCCCATTGTTTTCCCTGAAGGGCAATACTTTGGTCACAGTGTTTATCTTATTGTTATAGGTGAACTCTGCGGTTCCCAGCCACTCTGGCCACTGTTCTTGTTGGTGGTCAATGAACATTCTCAGGTACTGTTCCAGTTCCTAGTTGACTTGTTCTGTTTGTCCATCTGTTTGTGGGTGGAAAGCTATTGATAGCTTTGTTTTGGTCCCTAGTATCTGATTTAACTCCTTCATTAAGTTTGCTGCAAACTGCACTCCTCTGTCTGAGATGATGCTTTCAGGCAATCCATGCAACTTCCATACATGGTCCCTGAACAGTCTCACTAGTCCTTCCACCAATGTTTTCTCTGTCGTTGGGATGAAGTGTGCCATCTTTGTCAATTGATCACACACTACCAGGATCACATTGTATCCTTGAACTAACAGTAGCTTGGTAATTAAGTCTACAGTAATGTACATCCATGGTTTCTCCAGGGCTTCATTTGGCATAAGTTTTTCTGCCAGTGCTGTTGTTCTGTTCTTATTCCGTTGACAGGAGTCACATCCCTCCACATATATTTTCACTTCCTTGGTTACTCCTGGCCACCAGAAGTTTTGTGTAACCAGCTCCACCATTTTTCACTGTCCCCCATGTCCTTCTACTGGTGTATCATGATGTAACTGGATTATTTCTGTTCTCAACTCCTTATCTTTTGGTACAGACACTTTCCCTTCCTTCAACATGAGTCCATTTTCCTCTCTCCATTCCTCATCTCTTAGCATTTTTACCCCTGTTCACTTCATCTCTTCTACTGCCTTGATGACCTTGTTATCTTTTGTCTTTGACTCCCTTACTTTTTTGAGCAAGTCTACTCCTTCAATCAGTACTTCTTCTACTTCTGTCCTCCTCAACCATTCCATCTTTACTAGCATTCTATCCTCATTGTCCCTTTCTGTTCCCTTTCTCCAGTCCGGTCTCCTACTGAGCCCATCTGCTTTTCCCATCTTGCTTCCTGGGACATGTTTTAATACAAAGTTGAATCTCGATAGAAATAATGCCCATCTTGCTTGTCGTTGGTTCAACTTTTGATTTATCATGAAGTATTCCAAGTTTTTATGATCTGTCCAGATCTCAAACTTGGTCCTTCCCCCTTTGAGAAAATGTCTCCATGCCTCCAGGCACCTGATTACTGCTAAGATTTCTTTATTGTGAATTTTGTAGTTTTTCTGTGTCATTCAATGATTTGGAAATAAAGGCTACTGGTCTCTATCTTCTGTCTTCCCCCTTTACTGACAATACTCCTCCTATTGTGTAGTCCAATGTGTCTGCCTCGACTCTCATTTCCTTATCCAGATCTGGTGCCACCAGTACTGGTTCTGTTGTGAAAATCTCTTTCAATTTCATGAACACATTTTCCTGCTCCTCTTTCTACTTCCACTTCTTGTCTTCCTGACCAACTGGTGTAGTAGTTTGCTAATCCCAAAAATTTCTGTACATCCTTGATGCATTGGGGCATTGGCCAGTTTGTAACTCCTTCCACCTTTTCTTTCTCCATTTAGAACCTGTCTGGTCCCATTATCACCCCTAGGAACCCTATCTCTCTCACTTTCCACACACACTTTTTGGGCTTCACACAAAGGTTGTTTTCTTCTAATTGCCTTAATACTTTCTCCACTATCTTATCATGCCCTTTCTCTGTTTTTGTTATCACTAGTATATCGTCTATGAAGATCACTACATCCCCTTTGTTGATCATATCTCTAAAGAGGTTGTTCATCATGGCTTGGAAAGTGGCTAGTGAGTTTGTGAGTCCAAAGTACATTACTGTTGGCTCAAACAATCCTAGATGTGTTGTGAATGCTACCTTCCATTCATCACCTTCTTTGATTCTGATGTTATTATAACCCCACTGCAAGTCTATCTTTATGAACACCTTTTTGGTCCCCATACTATCTATTAGTTCTGATATTAGGGGTAAGGGATAACTGTTCTTGATTGTCCCTTTGTTTACATATCAACAGTCTTGTACTATCCTCCTCTTTCCATCCTTTTTAGGCATGAATAGTACTGGTAAGGTTTGTAGAGACTTTGAAGGTCTGATGTAGCCCTTCTTTAGTTGGTTTTCCACAAATGCCTGTACTTTCTCCTTTTCTGTTCTAGACAGAGGATAGATTTGACCTTTCCTTGGTACAAAGTCTTCTTTGAGGTCAATGGCATAGTCCTAGAGTTTCCTGGTTGGTATTTGCTCAGACTTTACTTTCCCAAACACCTTCTTCCATTTATGGAATCATTGGGGTACTAGTTCTTCCACCTTTCTATGATTGTCCATGATTTCTTCCCTCCTCTCCCTTTCCTCCATAGTTCATTTTAGGTCACTCTTATCCTCCTTCATAGACTGCCTCTTTTTTATTACTTTTTTCTCAGGTATTTGTCCACATAAAGGTGGACACCTGGTCATCCTTACCTCTTCTGTTTCCCAATTTATCTCTGGGTTATGTGCGTGAGCCATGGCATCCCTAGGATTACTTCTGTCTTCCCCAATTCACATATGTCCATCTTCACTCATTCTACATGTCCTTTGTAGTACATGTTGACCTACACTTTATGGGTTATTGACCCTCTCCTATTGTTGCTTCTGTCTACATTTCTTACTTTTATTGGCCTTGCCAATTTCTCCAGCTTAAAGCCCTGTTTTTCTGCCAGTCCTTTGCTCATGAATAGGCCTGTTGCTCCACTATCTAGCAGTGCTTTCACTGATACCCCTTTGTGGGTATCTATTCTTTCTAGTCCAACATTGAGCCAGACTTCCCTTCATGGTTTAAGTATCTGTCTCACTTCCCTCTCAGTGTAACACTCAGAGTCCATTTTATTTTGTCTGTATAATATACTGTATTTATTATGGGAGGCTGGCTAAGGGCTTACTGGTCTCTCTGATCTTTTGACATCTCCTGCATCTCCTCTCTAACCTCTCTTGGATTCCTGCAGTGTTGGGCCATATACCCAACCATCCCGCAGTTGTAGCACCTCCAATCTCCTTCTCACATTCCTTCTCTATCCACATCTATTGCATTGGGGTCTTGAGTCCCTTGTCCTCCTCCTTCTCTCCTCCTCAAATCTCCACCAAATCCTTTCCTTGGTGCTCCATAGAAACCCCCCTGGTGTCTGTTATTCCAGAAGGGTCTAGCCCCTTTGGATGGCTGTGCCTCTGGTGGCCTGGTCATCTGCAATACTCCTTTTTCCCCCAACACCTTCTCTTCTACTCTACTCTGCCTCAGATTCCTATCTAGCCTCACCAATCTCTCCTACCATTCCTCAATTGTTGTTGGAGATGATTCTGCTTCTGCCAACCTCCTTCTGATATTTCCATTCAGCCCCCTCTTGAACTCTTTTATGAGGGGCCTACCCTTGTATCTGCTTCCTCTTGACACATTTTTAAAAACTTGGATGTACTCATCATACATCCATCCCCCTTACTCCAGCAGCCTCAACTTGTCCACCTTCCTTGACTCCTCATTAAACTTCCTGAACTCTTCTTGCATTTTGGTAAAAAGTTCCTTTACTGTTTCCACCAATGACACTCCCTGTCTTCTTTTCTCCAGTACATTTTCCTTCCACACCTCTGCTACTCCTCCCTATACATATGTTAGCACCCACAATATTTTTTCTTCCTCCCCACTTCCCTTCATCCTCATACTAATGTATAGATAGCAGGTGTTGATGAATACTACCACCTTTTCCCGTTCTCTGTCAAACAATGGGGGCTTCACTGCCTCCCCTTGGATTTGCCCCCTAGACAGAAGCTGCTCAATTGCCATCGTATGTTGGGTGAAGTACTGAAGAATCTGGTCCATTGTCAGACCTGCTTCTTGTTGTTGTTGTTGGGGTTGTTGGCCCTGGGATAATTGTTGGTGGAACATGTTGTCATCCCAAGTACTTTCTTTGTCAGTTGTTTCCTCATACAAGGATCAGTTGTCTTCTTCTGAACTAATTTTTACACCTACTGGGGAGCGCATCTTCTCCCAGCTAGGTACCTACTTCCCTACTGACTACTGCCCTAGTAATAGGGTTATACTACTGCCGCAAAGATGTGAGCCCCTAAACTAGACAGCTCCTTAAGGGACGACTGTTACTTCTCTGTATGTAGGAACTACAATGAGCTCCCAGCACAAGGTTTATAAGGCAAAGGAAAACAAGTATATGAACAAGCCTGCTCAATGTAGAGGTCAGGTCTCAGACATGATACCTGAGCTTGGTACTGTGCTTCTACCATTAGTCCCTAACTGACTAACAAGTCCCCTTAAGCCTAGGGCCCAGCTATGTCATAGTGGTCATTGATTGCAATGACCAGCGTACCGAGGGTGATGTTAGAGTAAGAGAAATAGATGTATAGGGTTCAAGACAAATGGTACGGAGTGCAGGGTATTGAGTTCTATTGTAATGACAAGCTAGTCAAGACGACTGACTTATCACACTCAACATTATGAAAGAACAAAGAGAACTCGATAGAGTCTCTCTATGGATTGCTCTACCTACTTATACATAATTTCTATTTGTCTATGTGTATGCTTAAGTAACTTCCCACAATCCTTCCAGAAGGTTCCATCATGTGACCTATCATGTGATCCCATCTTATCTTATCTTATCTCTCATTCTATTTTTAGAATCATTTGTCTAATCCATCTGAAAATAAGTCCCATTCTTCCTACCTCTCTAGTCATACAATTTTAGGTTTGGGCAGGTTTATGACAGTACTTCTTACTCATGAAGAGCTCTGTGGCTCCACTATCTAACAATGCCTTTGCAGAGATTCCTTCATGAATGTCGATCCTCTCTACTCCTATTTGCATCCACATTTCCCACAGACCTTTTAAGGTCCTCCTGACTTCTCTTCACCTCTTCTCCAGATCAGTAATTCCAGCCCTCTCCCTCTGGGCCCTAGGCACCAACCATTCTATCTTTCCTCCCCAGTTCTACCATGGCACTTTCTTCCCTGTCCTACAGGGCAGACAGAACACCTCTCCCATCTCATTCCTTTCCACCTTTCCTCCTGTTATCACATCTTTGCCTCTACATGTACCACACTTCACTCTTTTTACTCTCCCTCTCACTGCTTCCTCTTCTCTTCAGTTCCATGCTTCTTTGCACCTTCCACACCACATATTACACAACTGCTCTTTATCCAGGAACCCTTTCCCCTGGTTCTCCTAAGTCTTTGTCCCCTTGTAGTCACATCACCTACATTCTACAAGAGTGACCACCTCCCATCTTGTTGTCCATCCCTCCATTCTCATCACTGCTCTCCTAGGAGGCAGTCTCTTTGCCCCACAATGTTTCTTTATCTTTTCCCATACTTCTCGTGGAGGTGCCACCTCTTTTCCCCTCTTCTCGTTTTCTTTTGGGTACTTCCACTTCTTGTGCCCTTCCTCCCCACACTTGAAGCATTGCCTCCTTTCTTCTACTACCTCCTGGTGTCTCACCTCCCTCACCCCACATTGCATCACTCTACTTGTTAATGCTTCAAATCTATTGCTTGTCTTCTTCATCTTCTCATCTTCCTTTCCTTCCTTGTTTCTACAGTTTTTAGCCAAGTGGCCAAACAATCTGCAGTTCCAACATCTGTGTCCCTCTCTTCCTTCTAACTTCCATCTCAGTTTGGCAAGTGCTTGCCTTTGTTTGAGCAGGCTGCTCATGGTTTGGTTGTACACTTCCAGAGATATGGTGTTGTGTTTAAGAAAGGGCAAAATTTTGTTGTGTAGGAAAAGTATACTTTGTTGCGGGTTTTACTGACCAATGTTTCTTTGGCTAACTATCTTACTGACTACTTACATCTGCTGGGACACAAAATCTTCACCCAGCCAGGTGCCTACTGCTCTACTAACTACTGCTCTAATGATATGGTTAAACAATCACCTCTAAGGAGAGGATCCCTGCTCTAGAGTGCTTTTTTAAGGACTGAGCACTATTCCTCTGTGTGTACCAAGTGACAATACACCTGTAGCACAAGGTTGCTAAGAGTGAAAAGAGTACCAAGTAATCTACTGAGCACCACCTGGTTGTAAGGTTTGGTCTACACTAGGGCCCAGATATGGTCCCAGTCATCTACCTCTGGGGTCTAAACTTCCCAGTCAGTCCACTTAAGCCTATGGCCTAGCTATGTATAGAGGTAACTAGTGATCAAAGTTGATCACCGGTCAAGGGTCAAATATATGAGAGTAAGATTGAGCAAAGATTGAGGTGATCAGTGCTTTAGAGGTGTAAAACGAGTTCTAGTGTAACAATTGAAGCTTAGGTAGTATAACCTTAACCTCACTTGCACTCTAAGTCAGAGTTGACAAAGAGAACTCGTTAGAGTCCTCACTAATTGACCTAGCTACTTATACACAAATATGTGTTTACTAGTATTTGTCTACTCAAATTATCTCACAGACTCCTTTTGAGTCACAGTGTCTCGTGCACTTCAAACTATTACATAATAAAATAAAATAAAAATAAAATAAAATATTCCACTACCGTGAATTCTCTAGTTTACCTGCCGTTTTATTACAACCATCAGAAGATGTGAAAGCCATAGCTGGCCTTGTTCCTATCACTCTCCATCTTAGAAAACTCAATGACTATCACTACCTTTGATATGCCTTTATACCCCTGTTGCACACTATAAATTCCCTCCTTGACCCTTAACATGCCAAGAACCAAAGACCATACAAATATTCAACGGCCAACCTCACGGATAAGCAACAGTCAAGACTGAAAAGCCCTATCAAAGATGTCAATGAAAGACTTTCAAAAATAAAGGATAAGTTTGACCTCTTTTATTTTATATTTTCTCCTGGTTTGAGATTAGTCAATCATTTCTCTAATAGAATCACTTTCCATTTTCCTGAATCATTGAATAATGAAGGCCTATTTACTCATATGTCAAATCTAAACAATGCCTTCAGAAGGTCACAAACAGGTCCTGCAGATATTGCTGTCATTACAGATGGAAGTGTCAAAGCAAATGGTTCAGCAACATCAGCTGCACACATTTAGAAGAATAATACAATCATAAACCATCTCAAAATCCATGCTACCAACATCATTCTCTTGGAAGCCAAACTCATGGCTATATGCTTAGGCCTCACACCAGTACTTGACAATAATGATGTTCAACATGTCACTATTGTCATAGACTCACTAGCAGCAGGACAAAAGATCCTCAATTTTAGCAATCAACCTCTCCAGAAATCCATCATTCCAATGGCTTTGAGAATCAGAACATTTCTAGAAAAAGACAGATGTAATACAATACAGTTTTGGTACTGCCCCAGCAAGCTAAAGTGGCCTAGACATGCCTTAGTAGATGAAGAAGTCAAAGTGTCCCATGCACCCCCAATTCTCCCCAACAAAAACTCATTTCTGTTTAGCAAAAAGAAAGAATGCAACCACCTATTAGAAACATGGAAAACATCTTTTAAAAACAGCAGAAGGAAGGGGCAGCTCTTCCTAGAGTTTGAAGATGACAAAGAACATGTCATCAAACCAACATACACAAAAGGAGGATCATGGCTTCCATATATTGGGGTTTCCAATTCTGTGTGCACAAGATTCACTCACATGATGCTTGGACATGCACCTATAGGAGAGTATCAACAAAGATTCTTTCCCAATATGCCTCTTCACTGCCCATGTGGAAAAGCAGACATCAAAACACATGAACACATCTTCATGCAGTGTGAGCAATATGACTCCTCATTCCGTCAAAGGGATATATGTATCACCAGCTTCGTGGAATTCATTGTTGGAAACCTGATGTCATTCTGCTTTGACAACAGATGAGGAAAGGCAAAGGTATCTGTGGAGTTACCACCATATCATCCATATGTGCCTGGAGTTTCTCTTTTATAATTTCTTTTCTTGTTTCTAGCCATATTTAAGTAGATACAGTGTGTCTGCCATGGCCTGCCTGCATGCTCCGTGTAATAAATTGTTGATTTAAAAAAAAAGTTGTTCTTCTGCTCGGGTGTATGCGAACCAAATAATCTGATCAAGGTCAAACATCTGATATCATCAGTCCAGTTCCATGGATCGCTGGATTGGAGTCGTGATGAACCTTGATCTCAGTTGAAACTGACGAGCTGTTCCAGTATCTTAACTTTCACAATGGGTGGTGGAACTAGAGGAACTCAGCTGTGGTGCACATCATTCTCCGGGCTTTGCTGTTCAATTAACAGTCAAAGCAAAGTCCTCAATCTACGTAAAAATGCTATTTGAGATATCAGTCCTTATGTCAATCTGTGGGTAACCTGGTGGTGTCATGTTCATCACCACTGTCTTCGAGAAGCAGGATGTCTGATAAATCTCCTTGAAGCGTCTGCGCCTTTGATTTGCATGACACAGCCACGCGATATGAGGGCACTTTTTCGGTGATTTTTTTCTCACCACATCTCTGGGCCTCAGACGCCTCAGACATAAATCATGTATCAGCAGCCAGAGCACTGTCCTTGATCGGACGCTGATGGTGTTTTGCCTTGTCAGCACAAAGCTGTACTTCCAGCCTTCAATTGAAGTCTATGTCTGGCCAGAGATCAATGGCCTCAGCAGTCTCGACCAATACAACGTTGTCACCGCCATTTGCTCTGTTCTTGATGCCGTTGACCACCTGACAGTGACATTGCCAAAGTCGACGATGGCAAATCTATAGTGTTGGGCTTCTATTCCTTCCTGTGTTTGGTCAGCAGCCTGGAAGCGGCGCAAGAACACAAGTCTATACATCATAGTTATTTTTTAGCTTTTGACATGCCTAAGACCTTCAAGTGCGATATAACAATAACTATATAGTCTACTGTACACGAAGAAGCGTCAGAAATTCATTCCGACTACTCCAGTCCAAGGGAGCGACGGTTCTCGATGAACCGGTTCAAAAGACCCAGGCATCGTGTCGCCTTGCTCCTCCTTCAGAGGCGCTGGAGTGACGCCTGGACTCGAATCCTGATCACCCCATCCACCACTACTTTGCGTGCTCGTCGCAGCAGTAGCAGCAAGGTAGCTAAACCTGTTTGTAGTCCTGGTGTCAGTCAAAGTACTATGCCATTTTGCCCTAGGATTCCAATTTTGTCTGAGTGTGGGAGAGAGATGAGAGAGATGTGGGTGGTGGTGGTGGTAGTGGGAGGGGCAAGTGAAGGATCGCATAAAGCCTCCTGAGCGGTGGGACGATGGCGTGGATCGAGGGCAATGATGTTGGATAAAGGATTTAGCTTGATCGGGAACCGGGTTCCAGGAAGGACTCTGAAATTAGATTTTAAGGTCCGCGTTTTGCTGGGCGAGAGCGGTGGCGTTGTCGACGCGAAAAGGGGGTAGCCGCAGAGGAGAACATAGGTAATGATGGCTGTGTAGAGGGAGATGAGCTTGTGTTTTACATGTGTGTGGCAGAGAAGCAATACCTGCGGACCAGATATCGACGGGTTTTCCGTGGGTAGTGTTTTTTATGACTTCAGGTGCGACGTAGCCAAAAGAGCCGGCGAGAGAGGTGAGCTGCTCGTCGAGGGAGTGAAGGAATTTTGTTCTGTGAAAAGATAAGCAAAAGGAAGTGGGGAAATGGAGGGGGACATGCATGCCAAAGTCAGCGATGACAATGTCGCTGTCAGAGTGCTTGGAGCGGTAGAGAATGTTGCAGGATCTGAAGAGTGGGTAAAGGGAGAGGGGTGAGAGAGAGAAAAGCGTACTTGAGGTCTCGGTGGACGATGCCGTGACAGTGACCGCGTCGTGCTCGGTAAACTTGCCCTTTGCGAGGACGCGGTCAAAGAGCTCTCCGCAGGTGGTGAGTTTGAAGGAGAGGTAATATTTTGTGCGCAACTCGAAGCCCTCGTAAAACTCGACCTGGACTAGGTTAGGACGCGCTGTGGGGAGACAATATTGGGGTGGTCAAGGCCAGTGAGGAGGGCGATCTCTGTGCAGACGCTAGCTTTGTTGCCCTTGATGTTTTTTTGTCTTGAGGGCGTCGTGACGGGGTTGGCGTCTTAGCGGAGCGTGAGAGAGACTCGGCGGAGTGGATTGGCTGTGAATGCAAACGACGTGGACTCGTATCCCATGGACGACTTGCTGAAAAACAGATTGCAAGAAAGCTCTTCGGTGATGAAGCTGAAGAACAGGTGATTCCTGCACAGAAGCAAATTTAGGAGTCTCAAAGAATCTCGTAACTCAAATTCTTCCTGTTTGTGATAGAATTTCAAACAACTCCAAATGCTATATCTCGTTCGATCCCTATTAATGGCTTTTCTACCCATCACTGCTGCTCCATAAAGACCACGATGTATACGACACAATATGCATGAATCGTCGATGGTGTAGATTTCCATTCTTGCTGTATTCTTAACTACATTGATATGAGTAGTTCATTGTCTCATTTTACCGTTGACTCAAGCAGATTCCTGTCATCCAGGGTTATGCCATGATCTACCCGTTTTGTTGTTATCAGCTGTCCGATCCATTCATCACAACTCCCTAATAGATGGATAAACAAAACAACGGCTAGTACGCAATATATCCAACATTATCTACTAGGATGAACAACACCAAACACTCTATCCATCATCTTGCCTCTTCATGTATTTCTTCGCCCAGGGAGATAGTCCCTCTATCACCTCGCGAGATATCTGTTTCAGTCTCCCTATTGGACTCTGTATGACGGAACCTGAGGGATTCTATTGTCATGGAGTCTATACTTTCATCCAAAGGGCAATTTGCTTCGAGTAAATTGAGTATCAACCGTGATACCTGAGCAACACATGAATCAGGAGTGATGATATAGATTTCAAGAACACCTTTACTTACAATGAAGGGATAAAGGAAGTCTTCAATGCTAATAATTAAGGTCAGTAAGGGGAAGACTGGCAAGAATAACAACATACTAGCCTAGGAATTCAAAAATAACATTAGGTAAATATACGAAGAAAGCAATGGCTTCCAAGCTTGAGTGGACTTCGACAAGGATGAGTTGTAGCCCAGTAGTTTTATAGTCTGTGCTTACCCAAGAGACTGAATAGGTAGGTTATCAGTTAGATCAATAATATCTAATTTTCAACTCACGGCATGAATAACAACGTTCCATCACGATAAAACACGTACAATAAACGAGTCGAGTTTTTCATGTGAGAAATACGGCCGGGTATTCCATCACTGAAAACCCTTTGAGTTTTGTATGTCATGATAAACCTGATAAATGTCAAGAGGACTTCGATTGCAGTTGTTACCGTCCTGGTGATTCTTTTTGTGTGAAATTAAATGTGTAAGTCGGCAAAGCGAAATATGTTAGAATACATACCGAAAGGCAATAGCAAAACCGTTGTATATATCAACAAGATATATTTCATCCATCCAGCAACCATGCAGAGGAACCGGCACAACTGATTTGCGATATAAATTTACCTCAACTATCATCCCAGACATCGCAGTCTGGAAAATATGATCAGTTTATGAATTAAGTATTGTACTGTCTTCAAAGCCTACCAGGACTTCGGCTAATTTCAACCGTCAGTCGGCTCTGTCAATCAGAAATCAAATTGTACAAGACATACCTGCTGTCATTAAATACAGACTTAGTGTGACTAGATTCCAAAAGAAATAATAAGTCCATTGTCACCTCTTTCTAGTTCTCTCACCAAGAAAATTCTTGTTCCAAATTGCTCGAAGACGCAGGACCAGGAGAATCTTCACTACCAATGTATCCAGTAATTTGAAGAAGCTGTTGGCATCAGATAGTCTAGTCATTAAAAGTCATGACAAAACTCACTCGATTAGTGTAAAGCCGAATGTACACCTAGCAAAGGGGTAGGTCAGAGCGAGCAGCAAACGTGTTTGACTTATACCACTAAGGCATCCCAGTCAATGAAGACATCGAAACTGGATCAAGATTAATGTCTTACTGATATCGATGCCCAGACTTTATTGTCAACTGGTGAAAATATCGATATGAATTAAATTGATGTCAGATAATTTACTCGTACTGTATGAACTCATTCTGGAAATTTTGATCAGTTGTTTCATTGAATAAAGTAAGGGTGTCGCACTTACATGATGCCTGCCCAGTTAATTACCGGGATAGAAAAATAAATGGCATGCAGTTTTGACCACTTCCTCCTGAGATTTCAGACATCAGTGACAATAGTCGGTCATAGAATGGGAAACATACTTGTGGAGATACTGGGCCTAGGAGAGAAGAGATGTGAAATCATTATTCACAAATGGAAAGTCTTACCTGTTGAGGAATATGATAGATAAGATCATATATCATCAAAGTAGCAACAATGACTTGAAAGGCTTCAGCTGTTGCATCGAGAGCAACAGAATAAGGAACACCATACCTTCGCTGTAACGTCTATTTGACAGGAGCTTCCTGTCGTTAACGTAATCTTCTGGTGCGACTCCATACTGATCAGCCATATGCCTGGGATATGCAGGAGGGAGGTACTTTATACAAAAATCGATGAAGATAGTTCTATTATATATCAACTGGTGTTGTTAGGCAGATATTCTGTTCAGTTGCGCGCAGACCAAATAATCTGATCAAGGCCAAACATCTGATATGATCAGGTTCCATGCAGCCGTGATGGAACTTGATCTAAGTTGAAACTGACGAGCCGTTCTAGCATCTCAGCATTCACGATGAGTGGTGGGAAATTATGATAACTGAAGGAACTTGGCTGTGGCTCCCGTTATTCTCCAGGCTTTTCCATTCAATTGGTAGCTGGAAACAGACAGGTTTTACAAAGTCTCAGGCTTCAGAAAATGTTCTTCAAAACTCCTATGTCAATCTGATACTTGGCAAAGTGATGTTCATCACTATTGTCTTTGATAAATCACATCTTTGATATTGAGTGAAGCCTCCACTGATTTTCTCACATCCGGAGACTTCTTTTCTCACCTCTTGAAATGTCTGCACAAAGCTCCTACCCTCGATTCAGACCACAACATAGCCACCGCAACATGAGGCATTTTTTTTCTTCATCACTTCTATGGACGTCAGACTTCAATCAATTTTTCAGCAGCCAGACCACCTAAAGCTCAAACTTGACGAGGAGCTGCCCTTTACCTTGTCAACACTAAACTGTGCTTCCAGTCTTAAAAGTCTGGACAGAGATCAACGTCCTCACCAGTGGAAACCTGGTTGACTGTGTCCTCACAAAGGGAAATTTTACCGATCATTGCGCCACCACCGTCATCCGCTCCGTCCTCGATCAACCACCTTCACCACCTGCCATTTTCCACAGAGGCCTCAAGTATACTCTCCTCTCTATCTCACCGCCCTTCCTTCACCAATTTTAGAGATCTACCTTCCAATAATTGCTCTCTTTGATTTTTTTTGTAACTGAGTTTTTCAAAAGTTCAAGTATGATTTGACAAAAATTGCATTTTTTCTTTTTTGAATGAAGAGGCATCAGACATCATCTGGATTTTTCCAACTACCTCTGTCCAAGGAAGCGGCGATTCTCTGCGAACAGGTTCAAAAGAACAAGGCATAGTGTCACCTTGACTAAGGTCGTCCTTCTTCTCCTCCTTCCACAGCCCTTGTGTGATGATGCCTGGATTCGAATCATAATCGCGCCGTCCATTACTGCCTTGCATGCTCGACTGACTCGCAGTAGCAGAAAAAGAGCTGAACCTGTCGGCAGCCCTGATGTTAGTCAAGGCACTATGCCACTTTATTATTTTGTCTGAGTGTGGGGAGAGATCGGTGTGAAATGGCGTGTTGGTGGTGGCGGTGGTGATAAGCCAAGGGTAGCGTAAAGCATCGAGGGTGCTGGGACGATGGAGTGGACCAAGAGCGGTAAGGATGTCATTTCAAGGATTTGGCTTGACTAGAAGCAGGGTTCTAGTACAGACTCTGAAGTTCAATTTTAGGGTCAGCATTTTGCTGGGCAAAGGTGGTGGAGTTTGATGAAGAATTTTTTTTTCATTTCATCATCATTCCTCTAATGCTCTCTGCTCTGCTTTTTCTTTCTAACTTACATGCTCACTTGTTGCTCATTTGCTACTGTTACTTAGCAAAGCATCTCACTACCCCAAGTTTGTCTTTAAGGAACTCATATGTAAAATAATCAAGTTAGTCATTTCTATCTGAACTATCCAGTTTCATCTCTCTCTTCTTAGCATCTGAGTGTTATGAACCACCTTGGTCATACAGTAATATTCATTCTTTTAGTTAGTTTATTTAGTTTACATTTGTATAATGGGAAAGGTCATGTGACCTTGAGATCACATGACTTGTAGATTAGATGAGTAGGTCACATGACTTGGTTACATGACCAGTCACATGTAGTTACATAATTCCTTAATCATTAGCAGGATAGCTATGGTATGTAAGTAGGTAGCTCAATACATAAGGACTCTGCTGAGTTTTTGTTATTTATTTCACATTCAGAAGTAGGAGCTTCCCTCTGAGCCTAATCCTGGCTTTAGAAGCATGGTTGCTTAACACTGAGAACTTACCTATGCATCTTTACTATTAGAGTTATTAACATTATTGAAGAGGAGTGCTATATTAGTCATTTTATTACCAACCACTCTCACAACTATGTAGGTACTTAGTAGTTGGTTCCAGTTATTCAAACTGTTAGGGTCCAGTAGTTCAATACAGGATTCCCTTGTGGGCTTGGTCTTAATTTTGATTGTGCCTCCCTGTACTCTGCCCAGTAGGAAAACAAATGGTTTATTGGACAGTAGAGATAAATTCTATAGAGAAGAGGAGGGGCACTAGTATTGCCTGAAAATCCTAGTTGAGAACAAAACTAAGCTATTTAATTAATAGTAAGCTGTTATAAGATGGCAAGTGAGCTAGACGATCTGCGGCGGTAGATTATTTTATTTCTTTTTCTTTTCTAATAATTATGTAATAGTAAGTGTGTGTGGGACATCATGACTCAAAAGAGATGCGCGGGATAAAATAGTTAGACAAATACTTGTAAACACATATTCGTGTATAAGTAGCTGAGCCAATTAGTGGGAACTCTAACAAGTTCTCTTTGTCAACTCTGACTTAGAGTGGGATTAAGGTTAAGGTTACTCAACTGCAACTAAGATCCTTACATAAGCCTTTTATAGTTCCTAAGGAATTTCCTGGACAGAGAAGCTATGTGTAGTGATCATTAGCTGAGTTAGCTTGAGACCACACTCTAAGTCAGAGTTGACAAAGAGAACTTGTTAGAGTCCTCACTAATTGGCCTAGCTATATATACACGAATCAGTGTTTACTAGTATTTGTCTACTCAAATTATCTCATGGACTCCTTTTGAGTCATAGTGTCCTGTGCACTTCAGATTATTACATAATAAAAGAAAATGAAAGAGAAATAAAATATTCTGCCACCGCAGATACTCTAGCTTGTCTGCCATTTTATTACACTATGATAAGTGTATATGAGGGGAGCAGTTGGGATGTGCATCAAGTTTCCTGATGACATAAGCACACATATGGGAACCCAAGGATGGTCTAGTATACATATACCATGATCAATATTGCATACACATCACCTTATGTCTAAGATGTCATGGGGGTATGATACAAACCTTTTTTATAGGTACACCTTAGTTGTCAATCTCTTAGTAATGCCTGAGATGAGTACAATAAATCTCTATATTTAACATCCATAACTTAAACATATATATTGTAACAATTGAAGTCTTGGTTGAGTAACCTTAACCTCACTCATACTCTAAGTCAGAGTTTGACAAAGAGAACTTGTTAGAGTCCTTGCTAGATTGTGTACACTACTTATACAAGTCCAATTATTTGTCCTTATTTACTGATCCGATGATATTACATAATTAAATGAAAAAGAAAAGAAAAGAAAAATAAACATTGACTTAGAGGGAAAAGGTGATTCATGACACCACCCCCTTTTCAAGGGTCCTCATCCCAAGGACTTCTTTATAGTTCATTGTATGGGTCCCTTAGGTTGCCCATATCTTGATTTTCATTCTCCAACCCCTCCAAATATTTTCTATCTTCTTCTATCCTCTGTCGATCTTCCTCATCCTCTTCTTTGTTCAATTCTTTGTTCCTTTTTCCCTTGTACTTATCTTTTTCTTCTTCCATTCTTTTCAAGCACATGTTCCTGCTATATCTAGAGAATGGATTCTTCTTCCATCATTTCCAATTTTCTTCCATTTTCTTCTAATATTCCTGATTGTATTTTTTATTGCTCTATCCATAAAGCAATTTGGTGGTATACCTTCCAGGTAATTCTCTGCTAAACATCCTTTTGTCTTCTTCTGCTTCTTGTCACCTTACTTCTTATTATTCCTTCACACGATACCTCTTCTTGAAGTCCTCTACCAATTCCATAGCATTCTTCAAGTTCTCTTTACTCTCCTAAGTATCTTCTTCTGCTATGTATCCTTTCCATTACACCAAGTACTTATCCCTTCCTCATACCTTCCTTTTATTTATGATCTTTTCCACTTCCCATTCTTCTTCCCCCTCAATTATCACTAGTGATGGCACTTCTTTCTTCTGCCCTTCCACTTGTGACTTATACCTTTGTACTCTACTAACATTAACTACCAGGTGTATTCTAACCATACTTGGCAATTCTAATTCTATTGCATTACTAGAAATAATTGCCTTCACTTTGTAAGGTCCTACAAAGTGTTCAGTGAATTTTTTTGTATGTCTCCCAGCCATTTGGTACTTCAGGTCCTTAGTACTGAGTAGCACTAAGTTGCCTACTCTATACTCCTCTATTTCCCCTCTCTCTCTGTCTACATACCACTTCATGTCTTCCTGCACCTTCTGCAGTGCTGCCTTAGCCTCCTCTTGCACATTCTTCATTCTTTCTGCAAATTTCTCTGCTCCTTCATACTTCCCCTTCCTTCTCAGCTCAAATCCCATCCTGGGGTTTAGTCTATGATTTGCTTAGAAGGATGACACCTTAGTTCCTGTGTGTACCTTATTATTATATGCAAATTCTGCCATTCCTAACCATTCTGGCTACTGTTCTTGCCTATGGTCGATAAACATCCTGAGGTATTGTTCTAACTCCTGATTCATCCTCTCAGTTTGTTCATCTGTTTGTGGGTGGAATGTAGTTGACAGTTTGGTGTTGATCCCCAGCATCTGATTCAACTCCTTCATGATCCCTGCTGCAAACTGTGGTCCTCTGTCAGAGATTATACTATCTGGTAGTCTGTGTAACTTCCAGATGTTATCTCTAAATAATCGTGCTAACCCCTCTGCACTCGTTCTCTCTGTAGTAGGTATGAAATGTGCCATTTTTGTAAATCTGTCCACTACTACTAAGATTGAGTCATATCCTTGTACTAAGGGTAACTTTGTAATAAAGTCTGCACTAATGTGGGTCCACATCTTTTCTGGAATCAAATTTGGCATTAACTTTCCTGCTGGTGGTTGTGTTCAATTTTTATTTTGCTGATAGGCATCATACCCTTTCACATATCATTTTACTTCTCTAGTGACCTCTGGCCACCAGAAGTTCCTCGTCACCAATTCTGTCATCTTCCACTGTCCTCTATGTCCTCTTACAGGCATATCATGATGTAGCCTGATTACTTCTGCCCTCAGTTTCTCATCTCTGGGAATGTACACTTTCCCTTTCTTCAACATCAAACTGTCCTCTTGTCACTACTCTTCATCTCTCAACATTTTCACTCCTGCCCATTTCATCTCCTCTACTGCTTTTATTACTTCATTATCTCTTGCCTCATATTTTCTCACTTTGTCTTTTAAGTCTACTCCCTCTATTATAACTTCTGCCACTCTAATCCTCTTTACTTCTAACCACTTTTTCTTTACCAACATCTGTTCCTCATTATCCTTGTCCACCCCAACCTCCCAATCCAGTTTCCTACTCAACCTATCTGCTTTTCCTATCTTACTTCCCGAGATGTGTTTTAACATGAAGTCGAACCTAGACAAATACAAAGCCCATCATACTTGTTGACAATTTAGCTTTTAATTGCTTATAAAATATTCCAGATTCTTATGATCTATCCACACTTCGAATTTACTTCTCGTTCCTTCTAGGAAGTATCTCCATGCTTTCAAGCATCATATCACTCCCAGCATCTCCTTGTCGTGTATTTTGTAATTTTGTTCTGTTTTATCCAACGACTTAGAGATATAGGCCACTGGTCTCCATTTATTATCTTCACACTTAATCAATAATACTCCTCCTGTTGCAAAGTTAGAAGCATCCACTTCCACTCTGAATTTCTTGTCTATGTCTGATGCAACTAGTAAGGGTCTGCTTGTGAAGACCTGCTTAAACAGTTCAAATACTTTCTGCTGCTCACTTTCCTATCTCCACTTCTCCTCCTTCCTCATCAGATTATTGAGGGGTCAGTCTATTTTGGCAAAGTTTTTTACAAATCGCCTATAGTAGTTGACAAGACCCAAGAATTTTCTAATATCTCTGACTGTCTTAAACACAGACCAGTTCAGCACTCCCACCACTTTATCTTCCTCCATTTCAATCTTCCCTTGACCCATCATGTAAGGAACAGTCACCCAAGTAACTCAGGTAGGTGGATCCCAACTCTAAGTCAGAGTAGACAAAGAGAACTTGTTAAAGTCCCCACTAGATTTGAGTACACTACTTATATCTATTCTACTTGGTCTATGCACTACTTTCCCATGATGATCATGTGACATCAATGTGACCTGTCATGTGACTTCCCTGATTATGTAAGCTCATTCTAAAAATAGAAAGTAAAAATAGAAAAGAAAAGTTCTTGTGTCATGATTTATAACACATTACTACTCCCAGGAAGTTTACTTTCTGCACTTTCCAAGCACACTTCTCTGGTTTCACATAGAGGTCATTCTCTTCTAACCACCTCAGTACTTCTTCCATGAGCTCGTTGTGTCCTTTCTCTATCTCCATTTCTATCAACACATCATCTATAAATGCTGCTACCTTTCCCTCATTAATCATATCTCTTAGAATCTCATTCATCATGCCTTGGAACATGGCAGGTGAATTTGTCATTCTGAAAAACATCACTACTGGCTCATACAACCCTACATAAGTAGTAAAGGCTGCCTTCCATTCATCCCCTTCCTTTATCCTTACATTGTTATAACCCCATTGGAGATCCATCTTAGTAAATTGTCAGGACCCACAGGACAATTCCAGATCCCCCTCAGAAGGTATGAGGTTAAAGACAAGGAGAACTCAACAGAGTCCCTCTATGAATTGACTAGCTATTTATATAATTACATGTGGCTATGGCTAATCTATTCTAAGAGTGATCATAGTATCTATATGCTACCATCTGCCAAGTCCTAAGTAATTCCCTATGTCAGATGGCTTCTGCCCACATGTTTTCCCACACATGGCAGCTGTCTGATTGTTATATGATCTGTCTCAGATCATCATTTGATCCTTTCCATGTTTGTCCTTTTATAGTTCATGATGTTTCTGTATTGTAGTTGTTATGTCATAATGTTGTTAATTAATTAAATAATAAAGAAAAAGAATAAGTACCAGAGCAAATCATGACATAAGTACTCTTTTGTTTCCCATAGAATCTACTAAGTCTGTAATTAATGGCAAAGGATAATTGTTCTTAATTGCCTGCTTATTGAGCCTCCTATAGTCCATAACCATGCACTTTCCTCCATCTGAATACTGGCGACATCTGAGGTGATTTAGAAGGTCTAATGTATCCCTTCTTCAAATGCTCATTGACAAACTTCTGTACTTCCTCCTTTTCATTTCTTGAAAGGGGGTATACTCTTGCTTTACTTGCTCTGAAGTTGTTTTGGAGATCAATTGCATGATCCCACACCTTTCTAACCAGCATCCTTTCAGACTCCACCTTCCCAAACACTTTCAACCACTTATGGAACCTTTTAGGCACCATTTCTTCCACCTTCCTGTGGTCTGCCTCTATTTCTTCCTCTCGTTCCCAATCTTCCTTTTCATCTACTGCCCATCTAACAATTTTCTCTTCGTCCTTCCTTATTTCTTTCCTCTCCTTTACTTTCACTGCCTTGCCATATAGTGGTGGGCATCTCATCATCATCACTTCCCCTTTTTCCCAATCTATCTCTGGATTATGGGCTGCCAACCATAGCATGTCCAAAATCATGTCTGTCTTTCCTAGTCCATTTGCACTCTATCACAAATGGTCACTTACTGAGTTTGTGATTGAAGAGTTCTTGGTTCTCAAGGCAAGGTAGAATAAGCAACAAAAGATATTGTTCTGAGGTCTAATCCTCAGACTAGGAAGCCTTATATACATAAATAGATGGTCTGTGCATCTGGACAGAGCATCACATGTTCTACTGCCTATTGTTCTACATATGGCAGTCCTTTTGTGTCCAGAATAGTGATAACTTAACCATATAAGGGGCTGTCCTTGTTTGTGTTCAAGGATTGATGTG
>Ga0153966_100249_pt1 | contig 28817 bp, 30 predicted proteins | sample TSFL050MetaG_FD_104738 | JGI IMG/M metagenome (GOLD analysis project Ga0153966, IMG submission 104738) | Attine ant fungus gardens microbial communities from Florida, USA - TSFL050 MetaG | ecosystem: Host-associated > Fungi > Mycelium > Unclassified | place: USA: Florida, Paynes | collected... | reverse complement strand
TACAAGTAAACTAAGGAGCACCACTCAGTTGTAAGGTCTGGTCTGAGATAGTACCTGAGCTTGGTCCTAGCCTTCCACCTCTGGGGTCTAAACTTCCCAGTCAGTCCACTTAAGCCTGTGGCCTGGCTATGAGGAAGTTGGGAGTGATCTAAGTTGATTACCCACCAAGGGAGCGATGAGAGTTGAGTTTGCTCGGAACCGAGGCGGTTAGGAGCTAGATGTGATAACGAGTTCTAGTGTAAGGCTTTGGATCGAGGTTGAGTAACCCTAACCCTTAACCCTCTCTTTATCGGAGATTGACAAAGAGAACTCGTTAGAGTCCTGGCTAAATTGTGTATACTACTTATACATGTCCGATTATTTGTCCTTGTTTACTGATCCAACTATATTACATAATTAAAAGAAAAGAAAAAGAAAAAGAAAATAAATATTAACTTAGAGACAGAAGGCGATTCATGACAGAATTGTAGTCTATGGCTGATAACTTTCTCTATGAGTTTGCCCATGGTGTTGAGGAGTACGATTGGTCTAAAAGCTTTGGGTGTATTGTATGACGCTTTGTTGGGTTTCGGAATGATGATCGATGTCAACTCCTTGAACTGTTCAGGCCAATATCCTACTGAAATGCACATGTTAGCTATGTTTATAATCTTATCAAGGCATGTTTTGTCTGAGATTAGTGGTTTGAGGTGTCTCTATGTGACATGGTCAGGTCCAGGAGACGATGCATTCAAATACTTAGCTATAGCATCCATGAATTCTTGGCCTGTAAAGGGAAGCCAGTCTATGTCGTCACATTGGGTTATTCCATCTAGAAACCTTGTATTGATTGGCCTATTTTCAGCTGAGTTGTATGAGCTGTAGAGCGCATTCCATAATGTCGTAAGATTATTGCAGGGTTGACCTTTGTGATAAATTGTTTCGATGGCCAGTAAATTCTTTTTTCTTACCCAGCTCATGAGGTCCCAAGGTCTCTTGTTAGACGTCGCGATTTCTTGGATTTTGTTATCAAAGAACGATCTTTTGGCACTTCGAATGGCTGATTTAAAAGCTTTTCAGCTGTTGATGTCACCTGTCTCATGGTACTTGTTAATACATATGGAGCATTGTTCATTTCACCACTCCTTGGAGTGTTTAGTGATTCTTTTGGTTGTAGAATGTGTGGACCACACATCATTAAAGATTGTTGCAAAATCAGTGGTGCACCTTTGTATGTCCGACCGGTTTTTCAGCTCAGAAGTGTCAATATTTCTTATGCCTTTTAAGATGTCTCTAATGAACGCTTCTTCTTCTTTGCTATCCTTCTTTATAGCTTTGAAAGTGACGTCAACGTTTTCTTCTTTTATGCCTATTTCGATGAAGAGGGGAACATGATCCGAGGGTAAGCGTATGTCGGGGTTGAGAGTATGCTTGTTGAAGCCTGAGTTGTTCAGGTTCATAAACACGAGGTCAAGCACAGAGTTTGTATCATGGTGATTATCCGCAAATCTAGTGGGACCTGGGTTGATAGACATAGTAAGCTCAAGGTCCAGGCTGTCAGCAATGGTCATGAGATCTTCCATATGGATGGAGTGATACTGAATGTTTGGATCCCAGTCGCTGTCTCTGATGTTGAAATCGCCAGTCATAACTACTGTGGTTCCGATGTTTCTTGTATTATTTCGTAATACTTGGAGGGCTGTTTGATTGCTATCGGAATATACATTGATAATGAAATTAATGTCTTGTCCGTTATGAAAATTGATAATGTTGATATCTCTGTGGTTTATAATATCCTTTCTGAGGGAAAACCTCATTCTTGAAATTCGTCTGTTGACGTAAGTTGCGACCCTAGGGTAATTTATAATACTACTGTTGTTTTGTATGAATAGTGACCAGTCTGGATGGTTTGGAGTACCATAATAATGTCCAAAGTGTTTTTTCTTGTTTCTAAGATTATCTCTGTTAGCGTTTTATTTTTCCTTACATTTTGCAAAAAGATTTTTAGTTTGTGCTTAATCATAAATTATTTTTGTTGCCTACAGCCAGACAGATTGAGTTTGCCCTGATTTCTCTGGCTTCCTGTGCTTTTTTTGAATGTCATTCTCGATTGAATCGATGTTTCCAGAATAGGCATTTATTGTTGTCTGCCATGTGATCGCCTTTGCAGTTGACACATTTGAATGTATGGGGGCACGGTTTGTCTTGTTTGGTTTCTAGATGAGGGGGATTTAGTTTTAAGTTAGTTTTACAGCATCAAGCGAAATCTCTGTAATTTTCTATCTTGTGTGGACCTCCGTATTTTTGGCATTTTGAGCAGTGGGCTTTGCATGAGAAGGTAGCATGGCCCCATTTCCAGCAGTTGTGACACTGAGGAACTCTGGGGTTCATGCTGGTACCTCTGAAAGTGGCTATGTATCTGCCGAAATTGAAGAAATGGTTAATAAGTATTTTGGCCTTGGAGCCATTCTGTGAATCCTAGATATCAATCCATATAATGGCCATGTCTGACTTTGGAGATGCTTTAATAATCCACAGCCTAGCTGTTAGAGTTATGCCCTCAAATAGATCGCTATTTTTTAGGTAATTTGTAATGTCGTCACTAGAAATAGCTAGACCGCTTGGCTGGATGTAAGAGATGCCTGTGATTTTTAGGTATGATTTCAACTGTGGGAGTTGTGGTGCAGCAACTTTGTTAAGCCCAATGCTGTTGATGGACTTAAAGTATTTTTCCATGATTGACAGATCGCTTGATGCCGGGACGTTGTTAGTACAAACGACTATGCTTTCAGTCATGGGCCTAATGAATTCAGCTCTTAAGGTGGATTTTACACTTTTTAAAAGACCGTTAATGGAGCTAATGTGTAACCCTGCGTTATTCATGATTGATTTGACGTGTTGGCCTAGAAGAGGAATGATGGCTTGCTTTCTAGATAGCTCTTTAGTGGTGATTGATATTTTTTTATTTTTGGGTTGGGTGATATTTAAAGATGTGTTATGTATTTCCATGATTTTTTTGTTTGGGAGAGCTAGGAAGGTGTCTTTAAGTTTGAGTAAATCAGCAGCCTGCGCCGAAACTTGAGCATATGACTTTGTGGTGTGGGGATTTTTCTCGTTTTTCTTTTGGTCTAGCCATTTTCTGCTTTCTTCAATTTGTTTAGACGTTAGGTGCAGGGGAATGTGAGAAGGGATTTTTTCCACCAGGTTTTTTGTTTTTTCTGTGTTAGTTGATGATTGATTACTGAAATGTCCTTTGATTTTGTTGCCGACAGGGGTGTTGTCCAAGGTGTTAAGTTTGTACCATCCAGCTTCGTGAATGGCCGAAATAAAGTCGAAGGTGGTGTCTCCAAAAGAGCTGAGTTGAGATAGCAAGTTGCCATCACGTTCGGAGATGTCCCTTTGCCTAATGAATTGTGCAATGTGAATGAGGGAGCATGAAATATTGCGTGCATCACTTTGTAAGAATTTGTTGGTACTGAAGAGTGAAACTGAGCCGAAGTGACTGTCCCATAAGTTGGGGTCCACAGGGGAATTAGCTTCATAGAGAATAGCCGAGAGTGTGACAGGAACTGTGGATGGGTTTGAGGGTGTTGTGTTGTTAGGCGCCGCCTCGCCTTGGAAGGGGTGTTGCAACATATTAGAGTTAGGAGACAAAGAGTATAGTCCTTCCATCTCTTGGTTTGTGGTTTCGATGTCCATCTTGTTATTCTCATTGACCATTCTTTCAGCATAATTCATCTTGGAGGGAGACAAAGAGTCCATTGGGGAGTACGAAGGGCTTCAAGGAGACCTTGCATAGTTTCGAGAGGGCAAATGCCCTCGCTGTATGTTAACAGCGGTGTTAGGTGGTCGTTCTGGGTTGGGAATATTCATGTAGGGGTTGGTTGGTGTAATCTCAAAGTTTGAATTCGCTACACTAAACTCGGGCACTACCATATTGAGATGGTGGTATGAGTTAAAGAAGCATTTTTTATTAGCCTAGTTAATCTTATTATTACTAGAAATTCATTGTAAATACTCAATATTTAAAACAGTAGTAAAAAGAGAAAAAGATTGATTTTTTAGATTTGATCTATAGATAGATTTCTTAATAATATCCTATTATGCTCAATATTAGAGTTAATAGCTTGAATAATATTATTATTAGAGTTTAGAGTTTAGAGTTTGAATGGAGAAGAGGTCAGAAAAGCTAAAAGAATAGTATATACTTATTACAGAACTAGGTATTACTATAGTATAATGATAACACAGATCTACAATGATAAGTTTTAAAACAGAATAGTTCAATATTTTTTAATAACTAATTAATTCTATATTTGAATAAATAAATTATTATAGATCTATACCCAGCTTTATTTCAATCCCAATAAATGAATCTGAAAATTCACCCTGTTACTACATTCAGACTGTCCAATAATACATACACAAAAGACCCAGGGTAAAAAAATGCCCACTACCCGATTCGAACGAGTGATCTCACCATAGCAATCCATAATGGAATACGAGTGGCACGCTTTACCCCTAAGCCAAGCGGGCTACATAAAACATTTCGGGAATGACACTCAGATGAATTGATTTTGGATCATTAGTTTCCTTCCTAGTGCAGTAGCCTCAACACCACACCATGTGTTTGTCAGATGCCTTCCGTTGATCTCAGAAGTTCAATAGTTTGGTATTGAAATCTTAAAACTCAAACTATCTTTGCTGATTGTGGTATAATTCAATTATCGATGAAAAGCAATTGGTGAGCTTGAGTAGAGTAAGCATTCTACGAAATGAAGACTTTGCGAAGTTCAGCAAAGCTGCAAGTATTCCCTGTCCGAGGACAAGTCACCAGATTATCATTTTTGGCTGCCATTTCTTGCATCGCCTAAATTGACTTACTCAGATCCGGCAGTCTTCCTTGAAATACCTGACATACCTCCACCGAGTACACATTCCCGTCTGGGAATGCCAATGGCCAGTTATCTTCGTCCATAATCTTTCCAGTAATTCTACAAACAATCGTTGAGTTGACATGATGACTGAAGGGAACTTCCTCTGCAAGTTTACCAAGCCCTAACGCCTGTGCGGCTGAAGCTGGAGATTCCAAAGTTCCAGTCGTAGTGGCAGGGCCCGAAACTGACAACTCGTGTTCAGGGGGATCGTGACTGGGATTCGTTACTGGTGTATCGGCCATATTGACATCTTTATTGCTGGTTGCACTCAGGGTGGTCGATTCGCCGTCGCATACTGGGCAGTCAACGTTCTTTGTAAACGTATCAAAGCATGCTGGTAATTTGAGCGACGCTAAACCGGCGTAAAGTGAGAGGTGGAGCAGTGGTTCGCTGGGAATCGTATTAAGACTGTATATTGCAAGGCGGAAGGAATGATTAAGATTTTCCCAGCGACCGACATCGTAGAGCCTCTGAGTAGACGGAGATCAGGAAAACATCTTAGGTGAATGACAGCGTGTTAAACAGACGAACTTTGTAAGGACCACACGTTGTGGTTGGTGGAAAGGCAAAAAGTGCAGAAACACGTTTGATCTCTTCAAAATGAGTTTCCTGCCACTGGACCAGGTGCTTCTTCATATACACAATAGCTTCCTCATTTCTTCTTTGGCGTGCCAGTTCTATAAACTCCTGTAACCGCAGCTCAAATTCCAGTGTGCTCTGTTACATGATCCAAATGAGGCATAACAGGACCGAAACGAAGATGAGCATTAACCTTGATTTTCCGAAGCGCCGCCTTGTTCTCACTACACCATGCAAGCGCCTCGACACAACTATGTTGCGCGAGGGCATCTTCAATCCGCTTGATGTCAGAGAACAAGTCAATGTCAACTAGCGTCTGTCGAAGCAGTCAATCATCATCGCCGAGCACGTGCCTCCCTGACTAGAGTAAAATCCTGTAGTCCATACCTGAATGCCTTTGTCTCGGGCAATCCGTTTCGCAGTCCGCTCTTTCCCATGCCTTAGAGTCCAGTCTACAAGCCACCGATCCAAGCGGGTATCAGCCCATCTGGAGAACTCTGGTTCGGAGGTAGTCTGTATAGACTCAATCGTGGCAAGATGCTCCAATCGTTCGCGCAACACATCCAACGTGGGTTTGCCTGCAGTTTTGCACAACTCCGAGAGCTATTGGATCAAGTTGCATGATTGAAGGTATAGAAGCGCAATACCAAGGAATTAGGGGAAAGTGCATCATTGAATGGACTCTAGAAACGGACCTTGCTTTTCAAGGTTTCAACCCTGCCTATCATACCATCCACTAACATTACTGCCTCTTCGGAGGTCAAGGTACTGGCTTGTGCTCTACTGACAAGGTCATTTGAAGCATTCTGAAGCGGCCCAAATTCCCTCTCGACGTTTCTTTGTGAAGTACGGAACACTTTGCGGAAGTTCTCATACGGGACCTATTGAGAAGCACGCCTAGTTAAGTGAGGGGGTCTGAACTAGTGCACACGAAATAAGCGCACTCGAATGAATGGTTGTTCTAGCGTAAGGATACCCTCGATACTGAGTTTGCTGTTCGCCATGGCAAGTACTCATAAAGGGCTGACTAGAGTAGCATCAGACATCCGGTCCGGACCGGCACCTTCAATTGATCTCCTTGCCCGTCGAAGTTGATGAATTCCCCGTAACATTCGTCGGAACACCAGAGGTCTTGAACGTATAACTGGCGAGAGTTCAGTACGGCTTACCATTTGCACCGAACTGTCTTCCGAAGATTAGAAAACAGCTTTGCAGTTTCCAGACATTGAGTCACTGCGCCTTTTTGTAAGCTATGACTGTAGATACACATCCTCACTGGCACTTGGCATCTGAGATGACTTGATCATCACTTTTTTCACGTGATGCAAATTCCCGACAGAGATATGTCCTGCTGAAAATCGAGCTCGACAACCGATATGGGACTATGTCTTCTTTCGGCGCCGGCCCGTGGACCGAGATATTGATATCGGTGGTCTCACAGGCAACCGTTACCTGGCCATGCGGTTTTCGGAGCTCATGATAGGGCAAGAGCCGGAAAATCACATAATCACAGCCGGATAGGATATATCAGGAGCCGGGATTTTTTAGATAAAGGCTGGATTCGTGGTTTGCTTTCTCATCTGTTCATCTTGTTCATCAGTCATGCCTGCTAGCCAATCAGTTAAACTCAACACTGGTGCCTCTATGCCCACTGTGGGTCTTGGTAAGCCGAATGCGTTTTGTGAGCCATTTATCTGTTGATCTGAATATACAGGCACCTGGAAATCCGAGCCTGGAGTCGTCGGACGCGCTACGACCATCGCTTTAGAATATGGCTACAGGTCCATTGATACAGCAACTGATTACGGCAATGAAGCTGAAGTTGGCGAGGGTATCAAAGGTTCAAACGTTCCGAGGAGCGAAATTTTCCTTACTACCAAGCTCAAAAATTGTGATCACAAAGATGTTGAGAGCGCTGTGAATAGGAGCTTAGCCAGCCTTCAGACAGATTATCTTGATCTCTGTGTGTCCTCTTCTGTACTTTGCAGTTTCATGGAAACTGATTTTGGAAGATCTGATGCACTGGCCTGCACCCATGAACGCTGATTGTACAGATGCTGATAAAAGTGTGCGTTTAAGGTGTCAAATTGTCTATTTAAAACGTGATGGCTGAACATAAGGAATATAGATGGACTGGCTCGACACTTGGAAGGCGTTGGTTAAGGTCTATAAGGCTAACCCACACAAAATTCGTGCTCTCGGTAGGTCGGTTCCTTCCAAGTGGTGTTATGTTCATTTACCAGGATACACTAGGTGTATCGAACCTTTCCGTTAAATTCATGACTCGTCTGTTAGAGAACTCTGACGTCGTGCCAGCCGTCAACCAAATTGAACTTCATCCGTGAGTGAAGAAGTGTTGATGATGATATGCGATGAACTCGAATGATCATTAGTTCTTGCCCTCAAGAGGAGCTTGTCGAGTTCTGCCGTAACAAAGGCATTGTTGTTACCGGCTATTCTCCTCTCGGCTCCAATGACTCCCCTCTGCTCACCAATCCTATTGTTGTCAAACTTGCCCAAAAGTACGATGTACAGTCTGCCAACATCCTTATATCTCTTCAGGCAAACAGGCCAGGCGTCAACGGTTAGTGTGAGCTTATATCAAGTGTTCCAATTTCCTCACAAACTCTTAATAGTCCTTACTAAATCTGTGACGGAAGCGCGCATCAAATGTAAGTTGAAATGAGCAGAACGACATTGGAACATGTTATTAATAATACATCCAGCCAATCTCAAGGTTGTTGACCTTACGCAAGAAGAAGTCGACGAATTGCAGAGCATTGACAAAACCAACCATTTCCGAGTTTGTCACCCAAGCTGGACCGGTTGGGGAAGCCTTGGATTCCCTGACTGCTTGGACTCTGATCAATGAGAGAGTGAGTCGAGGGAGCTGATACATTTATCGATTTTTAAACACAGAAAAATGTAATCCAAATATATATACATTGAATGACAGATCCATATGACCTCGCCTAATTGTCCGCTTTTGACTGCGGGATGTGCTGGGAGGATCATCCAATGATGAAACTTGGGCCACTGGTTATTGTAAGACAAGCCTCTGTAGGTGAGGCCACTGGATATAATTGGATTACGGGTTAGTGTCGAGGTGTAAGAATACTTCCAGACGCCTAGGTGGGAGACTCCAGTTGGTAACGAGGACGAGTAATCAGGAGACACAACCAAAGGATTTATAACAACAGAAGTCTTGTCGTTCTGCCATCAATCCACCCTCAGTCGACAGCCACTTTTTCATGGCATATTTTGGTCGATAACGAGAGAAATAACCATGCACGGAGGCTGTAAGAGGCTGTAATCGTGCTTTTGAAACTGAAATTGATTTGTCTACAATAAGTAGCCTTATTAAAAAAATATTTACCACCTAATTCACTAAGCTAATCCAAAAGTTGACAAAAATGCACGACCAGGAAAAAGGAGTTCGTGGGGTATTCAAGGAGCCAACTGGTTTGATCCAAGTTGCAAGAATGGGAACGACGAAAGAAAGCACTATCCATTAAACGAATGTGGTATCTTGTGTGGCACACCGTATCTAATATAGATGCATACAAAGGTTTCAGATGAACGAAAGTGTGTATGATTCCCTGGATAGTAAGGATCATAGTTTGAGCAAAAAAGGCATATGACAAAAGAAACAACTGAGATGGCACCATTTAGGGAGAGACGTGTTCAAATACAATGTGAAGCAGTGTAAAAGCGCTGCAGGTGGAGGGTATAATACCACCAGAAAACCGAACATCGCCCAACATCAATAACAATGATGACAACACAAACCGGATACACCAACCGACATGCACACTCACAGAATTTCTCCGCCTTTTACTGATCTGCGGGAGGCCCGGTAGAACCTTTCGCCCCTCTCTTTGTCCCGAACCTCAACTTACTACCTTCGCCTCTCGCCCACGAGAATAATCCTCCACCTTCATGACTTCTCGAACTATCTGCTTTAGACCGCAAGGACCATGCAGGCGACACTGGCCTGTTCAGGTCCATCGGATTTGGATCCAAATGTTGATTATTGTCTGTACTTTGTCTCCTTAGGCTGCCCATCAAAGGTGCAGTGTGCGAGTGGGCTTGAGCTGAGGACTGGGAGCTAGGAAGTATATAACGATGGTGGTGGTGGTGGTGGTTCTGGGAGTGGCCAACTGTATGCCTCCCATCACAACACGCGCGTACGTTCTCCAATCCTTCAAAATCGTCACCCGTCTCGTCGTGTAACTCGAAGTCTAAATCCATGTCAACATCTCCATGCTCTTCAACATCCACAAATGACTTTGTCGGGCTGTAAGGACTCTCAGGAAGAGCGGATCGGTTCCACCTCAAATACTCAAGGGCTGGTGTACCGGAGCGCTTACTCACAGATCCCTTATTGACGGAAAGTTGCGAGCGAGAACGTTTACCCCTAGGTGTGCTACTCCATGTATCTCCGGGGGTAACTCGCCTTGAGCTACGAAAGCTTTGCGGACTGGAGAGAAGGCGTCGACGGTGTTCATGGTCATCATCGGTGAGATAGTCAGGGCTCCTGAGGCCAGGGGATTCTTCTACGTTGTTCACATTCGGGCTAGGCCTAGAGAGCAAGTACTTCAGAGCCTGTGAAGACGTTCGTCAGTAATGCAACATCCATAGGAAACAAACGGCCTTCGACTTGCATTGAGCCAGATGTCATGTCTTTCCTTCGTAGGAGCCGTGATCTTCATCTCGCGTTGAGGAGTTGACACGATGACACTATACTGGTACAAGCCAGGCGGCATCGGGTTAGGATCCAAAACAGATCTTACGCCTTCAATATAAGCTAAGGGAGTAGGATAGGCAGATATACTGTTAGTCAACCCTCCAATATCAACAAAGAAGCACACATACCACTCTTTGCACTAGACTCGTTCACATTCGAACTGCCAGGGTCTGACGAACTCCAATACAGTGTTTTGGTATAAGGATGAATCCAAAAGAACCTCCTATGCCTCCTCTCTCCATGCCCCTTCCCAATCGCCTTCCTCGTATACTTATACATAAATTCTCCGATCATCGTCTGTGTGATTGCATGAATGATTGCGGGATCGGTACCACCTTGATGATGTCCACCCCGTCCTGACATATCCGTCATCATTGTCCTATTCGGCGTCGAAGGCGCATCAGCAATTCCGCCACCGTGAAGGCCGGCGTGAATAGTAGTCCCAGCCGCAGATGTGCTGGCATTCCTTCGCAGCCCTGCGTTATGAACATGCTCAGACGACGAGACAGATGACCTTGGCGACCGTTCAGACAGTGCAAGTGAAGTGGTTGAAAACTGTCTCCTCTCCACTGTAATGCTTCCAACTGTCCCAAATGGCCCATTGGATTTGATACTACTTGTACTCGGAAGCTGCCGCAAATTAGCACTTGCAATCGCGGGCGACATCGTCCCTCCAGTACTTCTGATGCTTCCAAAAGCCCCAAGGTTCTTGCTCACACCAGGGACATTCAACACGCTACCAAACGTAGGCGTCGTCGCACGTTGAATGAGCTCAGGTGGAGGTGGAGACGAAGGTCGAGGTGGTGGAGCGCCCCCAGAAGACGAACCAGCACCGCGACGATCTGGGATAAATTGCGGCGGGAGCATGTTATTCGTTGGGGGAGGCGCTTTGGGTGGGGGTGGAAGAACCATCATCGGGGGCTTGGACTTGTCCATCGAATTCAAGAGAACCGGGCGTGCTGCAGCCCCAACATTCACACTGGTATTCCCAATGGATATTCCACTCTCAAACGACTGACGGCGATCCGAAGTCGAAAGTCTACTTGTTCTCGAAGGTGCAGCATCACTTGCCGTAGGAACTCCAGCAGGCAGAGGGGATGGTACAAACTGGAAATGTTGTGAATGACCAGCCGAGCCAACACGGAAAAGGCCGGGTGAAGAAGAGGTGCCATTCGATAGACCACCGGGGGGGATGAAGACAGGTCCATGTGCAGCGGGCGAAATTGAAGAGAAGCGATCTCTCGGGATATCCATGAGCGTCGACTGCTCGAAACTCAACGACAGTCCATCATCCACAAGAATATCTGTCTGGACTTCCATTTCCTTCACTTCCGGTTTCGGTATTTCGATAGGAACTTTGACTTCTTTGACAACCTCCACCGGTATCTCCTTGATGACCTCTACTTGGACCTCCTTAATGACCTCTACCGGAATCTCCTTGATAACCTCCACTGGAACCTCTTTGATGACCTCAACCGGAACCTCTTTGACAACCTCAACTTCTTTGACGACCTCCTTCTCTACTTCTCGTACAATCTCAACCCGAACTTCCTTGATAACCTCCTTCTCTACTTCACGGACAACTTCAACTTCTACCGGGACCTCCCTGACTACTTCCACAGGAACCTCTTTGACAACCTCCACAGGAACCTCAAAGGGTACTTCAACTCTGACCTCCTTAATAACTTCCACCTCCTTCGTCACAGGTACCTCAACCATGACTTCCTTCACTACCTCCACCTCTCTCACAACCTCCACTGGAACATCCTTCTGTACCGTAACCGGAACCGGAACCTCCACCTTCACCTCACGTATGACTTCCACCGGTACCTCTTTGATCACCTCTTTGACTACCTCTTTTACGATCTCAACTGGGATCCTCACCTCCTTCTCTACCTCCTTGACGATCTCGACTGGAACCTGAACCTCCTTGATCACTTCCACTGGAACCTCTTTCACGACTTCAACTTGTCTGATGACTTCGACCGGACATTCCACTTGGACTTCCTTGACAACTTCAACCTCTTTAATCACCTCGACCGGAACCTCGACCTCTCTCACAACCTCAACGGGAACCTCCACCTTGACCTCTCTCACAACCTCGATCTCCTTCACGACTATCTCTGGTTCGAAGCTCACACCGACACCAATGTCTTCATACGTTGGAAGAAGAGCTTGGTCTCCATTATGAAACGATGTCATTGGCGACCTTCCACCAGACATAGCACCTGCCCTCGTGACCCTGGTACTCTCATTGTCTGACTCTGAGTCACCTGGGAATTCGTAATCGGAGACAGTCATGACCGAGTGGAAGCTCTCTCTGGACTCAGAGAATGTGCCAGAGGAAATGCCCGAAGGTGTTACCATAGTCGTACTTGCTCTGGCATCATAGTAATCAGTTTCAGTCTCGGTTTCGTCAGTAGTGTCTGCGCCGGTTTCAGTTTCTTCGCCTTCGTCATATTCCTCATCATGATCATCTTGTGTGGAGATAGAGGACAAGGGGCGAGAGAGGAAAGAGCGTGTGATGGCATTGTCACTGGAGGACTGCGAGTACAAGGCGGATATCGATGTAGGAAGATCAGTTTGGGTAATCGTTGTCCTACGCACATCTTCAGAGAGTGGTTTGGATTTCGCTGCAGTCGTTGAAGGAAGCGATGTGAGTGGTTCGAAAGTTACAGGCTCTGTTTGCATCTCAACCTCCACCTTCATTGGTTTCTCGATTACAAGATCAGTCTGACAACCAAATTCTCTCATCTCAGCTTCTGCGCCATCTTCCATATCCTCTCCATCCTGTTCAACACCATTCAGAAATTCATCTTCCTCGTAATCACCGACAACCTCCTTCCTCCATGCTCTCATCTCTTCATCTTCCTCTCTGATGATATCCTCTGCACCTAATACCGTCGAGCTTGATTCATTTTCCCTTACGTTTGGACTTGTAGGTAATCCAAGTTCAGCAGCTAAAGCACTGGGATTGTTACCAACGAACGAGGGTGGTCGGGCTTCTTTGAAAGGTACACCGCCTCTTGAGCGTCTTCTCGTACCTCCAGATGGTAAATACCCACGAGAAGATTGCCGTGTAGACCCGCGCCGAGAAAGAAGAGATTGACGAAGTGGTGATCCAGAGACATAATTGGAATTGGATGAAACCGACGGAACACGCTTGAATATGTTGGCAAATACAGGATCCATCCCTTCGACTGAAGCAACACTCGTTCTGTTGGACGCTGCTTCGGCAGCGGGAGGTGAAGGAGAACGTGAAGCAAAGAAATTATCTTCCTCTTCATCCGCATTCTGGAATGTGATAGGGATGAGAGGGATAGGCGGGGGTGGTGATGGCTCCCTGCTTCCAGTTTCTTCATCAGATGCTGGTGCGGTGCCGTAATGAGACCCAGGTGACGCAGCGGCCATTCCGAGTCTTTGAATGAGCGTGATACCACTTTGGCCGCGACCCCCGCGACGGGCAGACCCACGAGAACCAAGTGCCCCGACTCGGAACGGTGTACCCCCACGACGGAGTTTGCCTCTAGAAGAGATGGACTCTGATACTTCAATCTCTTCGCCTGAGACTTCTTCAACACCTTGGAGATCTTGATCATCTTCGCCTTCCTCTCCATGAGCTGATGAGGTACCACTCGCAGCTTGTTCGAACTTGATCCTTAGCATCTTTTCCCTGTTAAGGCTTCCCTTAAGGGTGTTGATTTGTCGCTGAGCATGTGCAAGACGTTGCTGTAATGCTTCCATCTCTTTGTAAGGATGATTAGGCACTAGAAGAGAACGACGAAGTGGTGAATCCTCTGGACTGTCCACATCAAATTCTGCAGCGAACGCGTCTGCAGGAAGCATCATGCCCGAAGGATCATATTTCCTCCTATTCGTCGAGATTCCGGTTGAAAAGGGATCGACCTCAGTACCAGCTTCCGTCCCAGAAGGAGTGATGAAGCCTTCTGTACCTGTTGTATTTCCATCGCCAGGCGTCAAAGGAGAGCCATTTTTGGGTAACCTCCGATTCGCGCGAGTCAGTTCTACTTTGAGCTGGTCGATAGTCGATTGAAGATCAGATTTATCACGAGCAAGACCAGCAGCATGTTTGCGAGCCTGGGCAACATCAGATTCGTGCTTGGATTTCAAGTCTGCGAGTTGAGCCGAAATTTTCTCTGACTCAGTTTTATAATGGTCCAGGGAGTCGCGAGTTGTGTTGAGCAATTTGGCAGATTTTTTGAGATCGGATTCAAGGCGCACGACGGAGGCCTGGGAATCAGAAAGTTGGGAACGGAGTTCCTGGAGTGTGACTTCGAGATTCCAGTTTTCTTCTTTGTATTTATCTATAAAGGGGAGTGTGAGTGGAATCCTTAATGAAGAAGAATGATAAATCCGCTAAATGGGCGAGGATGAAAGGTACAGTTAGAGCACTTACCCGAACTCCGTTCTTGTTGCTGAAGAGCAATCTTGAAAGCCTCAACCGTCTTTTCGAGATCATCTCTCTCTTCTTTCATATCCTGTATAGCCTTGTCCCGCTCGGTAAGCAAACTTTGTAGGCGCCGAATCTCGTTCAGTAGGTTATTGCCAATATCCATCGCAAACTCTGCATAATGAAAAGCGCCACCATCACCGTGATGAATTGCGAAGTTGAAAGATGAGCGCTAGAGTAAGAATCAACGTAATAGAGAACACTGACCGGGATCGATGAAAGAACGGTTGGCCGCGTTCTTCGCACGACGGGACTGCCCTGCAGCGGTACCCTGGGGCCGTTTGTGCTCAGGAGCCTCATGTGGGAGCTCGGAAAAGGCAAAGGACGGGGAAGATTGATTACCATTCTGATAGCGCTAAATGAAGATTCTAACTGAGCACGGTTCGGAGACTACAAGCCGCGACGGACGCACCTTTGAGCTGGCACCAAATGCAGAACTGAGTTGCGCATTTTCTGCATCCCATGAAATAATTATCTCGCTGAGCTCGCGATATTTTCCTCTTGCCTGGGGGTCTTCAACCTCCTCCTCGTCGGTCTTGTCGCCAACCAGCGCCTGCAGTTGCCGTATCCTTTCCTCGAGCTCCATCTGTTGAGCAAGTACGCGTTGACCAAGATTTCCCGCTTGTTGCAGCTGCTTTTCCTTCTTATCAAGGAGATTTTGGAGATAAAAGTTCATGTCGCCTGCGGTAGTTGCTACAAAGGGATCTGCGACGCCTGGCGGCGGCATGCCAATGCCACCACCGCCACCATGGGTGACATCGAGAGTGTCATGTGCATTCGAGAGAGTATCGGAGGCCATTCTGGCCTCTTGAAATGTGCGCCTCTCTGTCGATGTGTGGGGTTCGGTAAAGGGAAGAGTCACCCTCTATTTCGGCATAGAACCAATTATACTCCCACGGTCACAGATCAAAGCCTAATGATACTAGCCGCTTTTTTTGGATTTCTCAGATCTCATGACTACTACAGAACATTCAAGTCATTCAAGTTTGACACTAGACGTGGTCTTACAGAAAGAACTTGAGGAGCTTGGGACCCCGTGTTCATTCCCTGGTCAGTAATTCATTCACTCACGAGCTTTGTCTTTATCCAGAAACCATCCTCGGTCTATCAGCATCCTGCTACATACAATAAGAAATGGTTCGCTTCTCTCCTAAATCCATATTCAGCAAGTTCAAACTAGCGTCACAACCACCGCCTATTCCAAGAATCCACTACCTCGACATAGGTCTATACTAAAGGTACTCGTTCGAGATTCTTGCGCATCTCTATCAAGAGAAGAATCTCGTTAGATGTGTTCAGAGAATGATTCCAGTCAGTATATTAAACAAAATCGTCAAGTGAGTCACAACCAGCCTTCGCCTAGTAAACATGACTATGCTTTTGATAGGTTGGTTGCGTTAGTGAACCTTTTCCTATAAGGATAACTTACAAAGGACAAAGGACAAGTTCGCATGGACAGGTATGGCACTGCCATATGGAATTGATACAGCAAGACATAAGGATTGTTTAACAGGGATTTCCGATCACCAAGTCATGTCGAATTGTCGAATTGACACTGACAAAAGATACTCCATTATAATCAGACTATGCTATACATTGTTTGTCATATATTACTTGGTAAAAAAATTTTGCGGCCACATCGCTCAGATGGATCAGATGTCTCTTCGCTTGATTCCAATTCTGCATCCAAGCGGTTTCCTCAAGAATCCTTCTCTGGTCTCGAGCTTCATACGGGAAGATTCTAATCAACAAAAGTCTCTAGGAGAAATTTTCAGACACACCTCCTGATCAGGGCTCTCGAGAATGATGTCATAACGGCGCATGATAGATGCTATGATGATAAGCAACTCCATTGATGCCAAGTTCCTTCCAACACAAGCCCTAAACAGAAGGAAATGGAAATGGAATGAGCTCAAGCAAACAGCTAAAGAAGCTAGCAACCAACCGAGAACCGACAGAGAACGGATTGAAAGTCTTCTGAATTGCAGTATGATCACACTCGAACCATCTTTCTGGACGATATGTCTCCGTATCTTCTCCCCAAACCCCAGAGTCACGATGGATCGTGTAACTAGGTACACTCAATATTGTTCCTTCGGAGAAGAACTGCCCACCAACGGTGAGTCCACCTTCAGGTACAATGCGAGGTAAACCGAGCGCAGATGTTGAGTGAAGACGAAGACCCTCGTTGATGCACGCGTCAAGGTAGGAGAGGTGCTTGACTTGGGCTGCTGTCGCAACTATTTCATCCTCAGCACCCAGCTGCTCATCCAGTTCCTGCTGAAGTTTATCCTGAGCATGACGGTTGCGAGCGAGATAGTAAAGAATTGCACAGGTTGAGCTTCGATCATCAATATGAGCGTCATGTTCCTTGGATCAATACGGGAAACTCACTTGGAAGTCGTGTCAGATCCGGCAATGAGAAGTGTAAGAGCCTCTGCAGTCAACTCTTCACATCCTAAGGGGTTACCATCGCCATCTCGTCCGGCCTGGAGATTGCTCAGAAGATCATTGCGGTCGTTAGGCACAGCCAAACGTCTGGAGACAGCAGCTATAGCGATGCCCGCTAACGCCTCGACATCTTTTCTACCTTGCCTCCAACCCGGTAATTGACGGACAAATGGACGCCAGTGCGGAGGGATACTACCCATGGACATCGAATATTCACCACGACCGTTCAGGATCTTGACAGCAGGGATAGTTATTAACTCTTCTCTTGTAGCTTCTGTCCCATACGAATTCATCATACTCTTTTGGTCCTTTGCTACAAGAGCAGCGTCCTGGGCAGCCTCGATCATGCCAAATGGCGCACCAAATGCAAGGTCACCGATGATGTCAAAGGCTAGATAATTTGCCCCTATCTTCCTATTAGTACAGATTGAACCGTAACCCCAGGCTAAAAGCTCACATGGTAAACAGTCAAACCACAAGCGTCCGTTCATGCCCCTCCAGCCACCTTCACCATCATTTCCGGACATACCCTTGACCGCCATATCAGATAGGCGGTCCCATTGCTGTAGAAACTGTTGGACGTGTAACCTGATGTGGGGCTCAAATTCCAAAACATTCTTTTGTGAAAAGATGTGGGAGATGATTTTGCGCTTGCGCGCGTGCTCACTCCGGTCTCTGACGTTAAAGATACCCCGTTGGATTGACACAAACGCGTCGTAGAAGTTACTTTTTGTAGCACCATTGCCATGCGCATAAACTACGGCGAGGGCATCTGGGTCAGCAATGGAGATATGATTCGGAGCTATACGAATGATGGGACCTTGGGGGAAGGTAATGTCATGTGATGCGAAAAGGAAATAAGTGCTGACCATATTTGCGATGCATCTCGTGGATGACCTCAGACCGGTGTCCTTTCTTGGACACGTATCCCAACCAAAGATCACTGAACTTGGCAAGGAATGGACCTGGGTGGTTGCGGATGCCTCGTGAGTCTCGAATCCACGAAACAAAATGTGCCACAAGGATGGTGGCCAAGATGGTACAGGCAGTAGTCTGTGGGCTGAGTGTGTCATAGAGAATAGCGAATGCGTTTACAATCATGGTTTGATGAGGACAAGACGAGTAACAAAGCAGCTTTTTAAGTTTTGAGTATACAGCATCAGGAATTAGCCGAGCTTCCCGCATTCGGAAAGAAGTTATGCGATAGCGTCGGTGACGTGTAGCCTATGCGTGCCCGTAGGACCATAGAAGCAGCGGACATAAGATTATCCTGATAAGGTCATGTGCACAAAACAAACATCATAAATCACATCATACGAAAGCAAGGGAAGCGAAGGGAGTCCGGTAGGCAAAATTGTTCTCTGGTGACCACTTTTAATCCGTTTCAAAGTATTGTTACGTCAGGCTCATGGCATAATCTGCAGTAAATGACATAGAAAAAACCGATTCTCATGGACCATCTTCTCGCCAAATATGTGCATCTCTTAATAGAAAAGACGTATCAGAAGTCGAGTTTAGTTCTAGTCCTTCTTCCTCAGCTGCCTCAAAAAACGCTTCCACGACTTGAGAGGGATCGGTCATAATCTTCTCTTTTTCCCAAGTAGCTTCTTCAATAGGATACCTACAGGAAAAACGTTCCGTGAGCTTCCAAAATACCCACAGGGAAGCCTACCCATCCCATTCGACTAGATATTCCTTGAGGTGCCCTCCATTCTTCACTCTCATTCCAAGGATACGCTTCACGAAATATTCCCCCTCTTGAGTGGCTCTCTTGAACGGGCAATCAGGCCTACAGCAAGTTCCACCTGGACTTTGGCACGATTCTAGCAACATCAACAAATGTCAGCAATACAATAAATTCACTAAACCAACCTTGATCTCTGTCGATACTGTCGATACTGCTTGTTAGCCTCACCGAAAAAACGGGTCCTAGACTATACTCACCGACCAGCTAAACAAAACGGACAGGCGAAGATCTCCGTTTCCTTTAATCGTACGTCACCAATTCGAATACCAACACATCCATTATGATACCATGCGTGACATCTGTTCAAATTTCAAACAACAATTCAACAAACATAATTCAGAAATCAAACTTATTTTCTTACGAGTCACAGCCGATGAACTAACGAAAAAGACCATCGTCAATTCCAGGAAGCAGAATTAACAGAGAACTCACATTCTTATCATGCATTTCCCCGGTCTTTTTTAGAGGCCATTTGATTCGATTCGATGGGCTTGGTACGCCGTAGGTTATATCGACCGTCCGCGGCTGTTGCATTTGGTTTGTAGCAGTCTCCTTGACCGTGTCCAGTGATTTTTCTTTCGTGGTCAACTTTTTCTGCTTCGAACTTGCACCTGAAACCACAGGTTTTACATCTATATCCCTCAGCTCGGTTCTTGTTTTCTTCGAAGGTCGACCACTGTCAGAGTCTCCTTTTCCAATCAAACATGGACTGATCAAACCACTCTGATTTGCATTTATCCTCTGTCGTCGCCTGATCCTTGTCGTAGCTTTGCTCCTTTTTTCATTCCGTTCTTGTCTATTCTGAATAGCGGCGAGATTGATAGTTGCAATCGTTGTTGGACCATTGGCCGAGTTTGTGTCTCCACTAGCTTGCTCAGCAGCACCATTGGATAACTCAAGTCCCCTTACAGGCCTTATGTCAGGTTCATCACTGGCCTCTGCACCAAAATCAATAATCTCCTTTTCAGTTTCGGCCATTGCCATCCTTTTTTTTAACTTTTCCCATCCCCGGGGACGGCGTTTCTCTCGCTTTCGTCGAGGCCTGACAGTCCCTTCCGGATATTCAATGGTAGAAGATGCCCGAATAGACGATGAAAGACCACCCTCCCGCTTCATGGCATCCACCAGTTCCACTTGCATTTTCACATTTGAAGAACTATCGGTCAGATCAATACATTCGAGGACATTATCTTTCCGTGTAATTTCTATCTTGTTCGATGTCGGCGAGCTTGAACCAGATGGAATATACATGGGGCTCCCTTTCCTCTCAACCACTATCAACTCCGTCATTCTCCCTTCCTGATTCTCATCTTCCCTTCTGCTCCTACTTATATCGCTTTCTGAAACACCTCGTGATACTGGTAGAATGTCCTTCTGCTTATAATCTGCAATCGATGGGGAAGCATCCTTTGTAGAGCGAATACGATCCCCAAGCGTCTGAGACTCCGACCCCAGATTAGACTGTTCGACAGTACCTCCAACGTTTGTATCCAGGACAGGACTGGGAGTAGGAAACCTCCCAGTTGAAGGTACGTTCAATGGGGAAACATCATCGGGTAATGTGATGGAGATCACTTCAACTGGAGAGACAACTGGGGTAGACTGCATATTATGACTATATAGGTGTTCCGGTTGCCGAACTGGATGAAATTGCGCCGAGAATGTATGATCGGCCCCTATCTCCGACAGGGGTTCGTCAACCCGTATTTCAGCATATTCTAGCTCCTCTTCGTCAACAATTACATTACCGACTCCATGCCCAATAGTCTCAGATGAATGAATTGAATTATTTTCTTGCTGGAAGGACGACTCAGCTGCAGCACTCTGACCTTTCGCAATCGTACATGCCCCTTCGGTATCCTCTTCCTCTAGATCTTTCTGAGAATCACGCGGTTCTGAAGGCACGAGCTCGTCAACCTCAGACTCAGAGTCGGAGTCTAACAGGGTAATAAGTTGTGCTGTTATTGGCGCCGCTTCTTCTGACGTGTTGTGCAGACTCGACATATTGATATCAGTCTGGTCAAGGGACTTCGATATCGATGGTTGATGAGTGGATTTAGGTATCCCAGGAGAGGGCCGGTAAGGACCGACTTGACTTTTGACAGGGGAGATGGAGGCCTTGGGAGATGGATAGACAAAAGGTGCAGAAGATGGACAGTCCCCTTCTTCTGCTTCACCTTCCTCCTTATCCTCTTCACCTCCTTTCTCCTGAAATTGTACTGGTATAGGCGTTTTGCAGACATCTACACGCACCTCCCCTTCGTCCAACCTTATCTGCTGCATAACACTCTTGCCCGCCTCGTCGTACATGCTCACCTCGTCCACACATGCCCGTAAAACGTCCATTTCCTCCTCGAACGTGTCATTTGCCGCCAATCCTTCGGCCATACCCTCATCTCGATCAATCATTGTCACTTCCGCCGACACACCAACACATTCCTCTCTTTCATCCTCTTTCTCAGGGTCAACTTCGTCCACATACATTTCACTGCCCTCAATCTCAGATTCCACCACAGGGTATTCAAGCTCAGGCAACACGTTCATGAGAGGAGAAATCTCAATATCCAGATCTTCCTGATTCGAGTCAATAACAGGTCCATGTTGAGTAGCGATCTTTGCTTCAACTTCATGGTTCAAGGAAGATGGCACATCACGAATGTGTGGAAAATGTGATGAGAGATGAGAATCGCCACAACCAGTTAGTTCGGCTTTAATAGGGATCTTTGACTGAATCGGTGGTTTGGGTAGCAAAGCATCTGGAGCCTGCGAAAACGACCGTTCCACAGTCTGGTATATAACTTGAGAGGAAGACTGTTGGGATGATGATGCTTGAACCAGAGCTTTCGCCACTGTTTCAGACGGGACACAGGCACCTATTTGAGACGGCGCACAAGACTGAATCCGCTGCCTTGGCAAAGGCGACAAATCAAAAGAAGACGATTGCTGAGCTTCCTGTGACCCATGACGACATCCCCCAGCACTGATGAGGGGGGCCTTCTCTGACCTAGTCAAGGTACTATTATTCAAGTTCGCAGGTAGAGAAAAGGGCATCACAGAGCGTCCTCGACAATGTGATGAATTTGGCTGGGGTGAAGGTCCTGATAACGCTTCCAAGAATATTAGTCAATTCCGAGAACCGTGACAGATGGAGTCCGCGTACATTGATTCCCAACTATGTCATTGCAACGGCAAAATGATATACAGTTCAACATCATCAGAGTACACTTAAAAACCATTGAACTCACCCTCGTCCCAGTTTACCCTGGAAAATCCATGCAATACAACATTGGACTGTTTTTGGATTGCACTGACACTACACTCTGGTTCTTTTCCCAAGTGAGGGCGTGCTTTGGAGCTTGAAGCGAGAAATGACCTAGAAGTCTGTGATAACGTTGGCGTTTGGCTCATGTCTGGTTGAACTTCATTGTTCGGGTCTGCCCTGATCTCGATCGATGCATTTGAGAGAATGCGGCCTTCATGATGATTTGATGCTTTAGCGCTAAACGGTTGGTGAACAGATATCGATTACCAACCTGTATTAACCAAACCTAGACTATGGCTTCGGCTGAGACTAGACCTAGTACCCACTAAGCAAAGGTAAACATTGGATACCATAGGATTAAAAAAATTGAACCTACTTCGGCTTGTCGATACCAAAGGCCTCTCGGTTGGCGGAATCGTGACTCGAGATGAAGAATTTGAAGGTCCAGTCGCAATACCCGGCTCTGGGCTAGACAAAGGCTGATCTTCCTCCACACCTAGGTAAGAATACTTTAATGTCATGGACATATAAAATGAAGCAGAAATACATGCCATCCACGACCAGATCATGAATTTTTTGAAAAACTTCCTCGAATACCAGGCAAATTTCATTCAAGCAACCCATGAGAGTCCTAGTCTTGCCTCCCTGTTGCCTCAATTCTGACACTCCAAGAAAATTTTCAAGGGTATCGACCTTTCGAGAAAGGCCTTGTAGGCCTATTTTATGTGCCTCAATAATGTTTTTCATGTCCTTTTTGACGCTTACGACCTCATCTTTCACCTCATCGCAAGACTTTCTGACAGACAAAAACTCTGTTCGAATTTTTGCAGTGAGGTTATCGGTCATTTCAGCATGCAGGACTCGCAGGGATAACATCAAATCTGTCATTGAATGTGGGCCAGAAGCAGCAGCATAGTTCTGGGGATAACCAGTCACATGTTGGGAGGAAGATGCAGCCTGAAACCGAGAACGAGGAGCAGCTTGAGTGTTTGGTGGCTGCCTCCATATTGTTGAAGAGGATTGTTCAGTCGGCACAGATGTCTGTGAACTTGCCAACTCAGTCTGTATCGCGTTTAATGAGTATATTAGCAAAGTGCGTGAAAGACAAAGATTGTGTTAAAAAAACTCAAAAAACATCTGCTCACCCGAAGGCATTCATAACCGTTCACCACGGTGGACAAGGCGCCCGAGGGCATGTGTCGAGACTCAGAGCTCGGGGCTGAGTTTACCTGAAAAGTGTTTGAATACGGACGATGTACATTGGCATACGAGTTGGCTATTGGTGTACCAGCAACCCATTCTGAGTCCATGAGGACCAGTAACAGGCAGAGGATAGGTTTTGCCGTGAACCAACATCACCAAATTGCCTACCCTAATGCAATTGAATGTAACGATAAGTATAGAATCAACGATCAGAAGATCGTCATCGTACCTCTTTACAACGGCCATCTATCATTCGCAAAACTCTCTCTCTTCAAAACAGTTTGTACAGGCTTTGACTTGCGATTCCAAGATCTATCTCTCCGTCACAACCGGCTCTTGTGACATTGTGAACTTGCGGCCCGGCTATTTATAGCACAACATTTTTGTAGACTAAATGGATATATCAAGTATTATTCTCACCTTTCTAAATACACAAGTCACTTACTACTGTATTCCCTAGGCCTGATACCCGATTTTCATCCCGATTTGAAGAGAATCCCACCTTATTTTTCCACCAACACCCATCAGAAAACGATATGTATCATAGGTGCTGGTCCTGCTGGCCTTGCGGCACTGAAAACGGTGCTTGATAGCAACCAATACAAATCCGGCAAATGGATCCCCCTTGCATTTGAAGCTCGTGAAGAGGTCGGTGGTATCTGGTAGGCCTCACGTTCATCCCGGGTGTCTATCTTAATTTCTGCCAAGGTTACCAGAGTCTCCTGATACTAGTATAGATCCACCCCTCACCCCACTCTATGATTCTCTTGCAACAAACATTCCTCACCCCGTCATGGCTTTTGTCTCTCGTCCTTTTCCTCCCGAAACACCCTTGTTCCCAAATGCGAAGCGAGTACTCGACTATCTAAAGGATTTTGCTTCACACTTCTCTCTCCGCCCACACATCAAATTCTCCGTCAGTATTACTTCAGTCAGCTGCACACCCAAACTCAACCGTCGCTGGTTAGTACGAACCTCAACTGATGAGTCCTATTATTTTGATCTAATCTTGGTGTGCAACGGACATTATCATATACCTCATTTTCCCTCTGTACCTGGATTGTCCGATTGGAAAGCTGCCCAAAAGGTCTCGCATTCAGTCTATTACCGTCGACCTCTGCCCCTATACAAAGATAAGACCCTCCTCATAGTTGGTCACGGTCCATCTGGCGTTGATTTGTCGTATGACCTCAATGGTTATGCGTCCAAAGTCATATTTTCCGGTTCTGGCTTTAAATCATGTATTGATCCAAATGGATTACACCTTCGCCCTCGTCTAGTCTCCTTCGGCTCCCCATCGACCGGAACTGTTACTTTCGCAGATGGCACAGTCGATGATGGGATCGATTATTGTATCCTCGCAACTGGGTATAACTTGGACATACCTTTCCTTCAGCCACCTCTTATTCGACATGAATATCCGGGACCCATACCTCCACTCCCTCAATATTTATATAATTCTTCCTGTAGTGTTTTTGTACTTGCTCAACATTTATGGCCACTCCAGACTCACTTCCCACCCGAAAGTATGGCTTTCCTTGGTCTATTGTATCGTGTTGCACCATTCCCATTAATGGAGGTGCAAGCTCGCGCAGCATTACGCGCCTTTGAAACATACGAAAAAGGAATTGAAAACGGTAGTAGGACCAGAGGGATTGACACACAAACAGAAGCAGTGGATATTATGACCCGTTGGGAGAAGCTGAAGGCCGAGGAAGGCGATGAATCGAGTGTGGTTAAGGTTTGGCACAAATTTGAAGAAACCGAGCAGTTCGATTATCGAGACCGTCTCTCATTTTTTGCTGAGACAGACTCCCCCTCTCCACATGAAAACCAATGCCCGACAGGGAAAAGTGAAGTTGTCAGGTCACAAGAATGGGAGAAATATGGGTATCATCACAAATGCATTCTACGAACAACATGGATCAAGATTGAGAAAGATGGCGAAGCAGGGAAGTGGCTGAAAGGCGTTGGAAAAAATGGAATTGGTGATTGGGTAGATCTTATGCATAGGATCGTAGAATATGGACAAGAGCTAGCAAGGCAGGGGGGTGAACTCTGATCAGTTCAGTGAATGCACCTCGGAACTGAATTTGGTCCCCACACTGCAATAATAATGCTTTTGTGCCTTCTACAAATGTCACCTCAAGGTTGAACACCCGAGCATAACTGATTTTAGACATAATGAGATTCAATACCAAAAACCTATCTCTAAAACGATCTGAAGTCATGGTGTTCCCACAGCTTTGTCGGGAGGATGACATCGCATAGAGAGACAAAAGCTCTCACACTCGAACTTCCTTTAACAAGTTGACTCGCCCCGACGACCAACCCGGTGTCACCAACCTTCAGGATGCCATGTATTTCACCAGAAAACCTCGCCCATTCCATTTTAGTGTTCAGGACCGCATTCTAGACATACCAAGGCGGTGATCACATGGATTTTGCATATCTCGTCAGTGACAACAACACAACAGGCCAGATGTCACATCCCTTGAAATATCATCAACCCATATCCTGTCTATCCCTCTGAGGGTCTGGATACTATTTCGCTCGCTCTAGATACTGGTGTAGCACGGGAGAATAGCAGGGAAGCACCTGTCATGATCTCGTGATCAATGCACCAACTAGCCGACTGGCGATGGACGCTCGCATCACGGTTTTGAATTCTGCAAGAGTTCCCAGGCTCTATTCTCAACTTCTTCGGATGTATACAAGCGGCTCGCCAACTTCCATCACATGCCTCCACAGATAGACGTCAGAGCCGCCAGGCCGCAGAGGAAGCACGTCTAATAGGATCATCCTCGACAAAATCCTCACTATATAGTTATTGCACAAGCTCACAACTCTCAACTCACAGATTCCCATAACTCAAAACAGTATGATTCAATTCTTCTCCTTCCTCCTTCTTCCTGCCCTACTGGTCTCAGTTCATGCAATTACATGGCGAGGAGCTGACTTCTCTTCACTTGCAAACCTTGAATCATCCGGACGTACATACCGTGATGTCTCCGGTGGTGCAGTTACACCTTTTGAGGAGATCTTGCATAGTCATGGTGCAAACCTCGCCAGGATCAGGATTTGGACAAGTACATCCAATAACCAGTATAGCTTGAACTATGGATTAGCGCTGGGGAAGAGGGCCGCGGCTGCGGGTATGAGTCTCTTGGTGGATTTGCATTATAGTGATACTTGTAAGTACTGTTTCGAGTGCTACTCCAATATTAACTTGTCATCATCAGGGGCAGATCCAGGCCATCAAGCCATTCCGTCTTCCTGGCCACAAGATCTCAATGGCTTAAACACACAGATTTTCACGTAAGTCTTATATGCACCACAGGAGTTTCACATCCAACAAGTTCTCCACAGATACACCCAAGGCGTCGTTAATGCCTTTGCGAATCAAGGAACCCCTATCCAATTCATCCAGGTAAGTGTGCTCACCATCACCAGCCCTATCATCCTGATCACTTCACGCAGATTGGTAATGAGATCAATGATGGTCTCCTGTGGCCCACCGGCAGAATCTCAACAAATGGATTTTCCCCTGCTTCCCAACTGCTCCATTCAGCCGCAAATGGTGTTCGGTCAGCCAGCGGTGGCTCCAGCATCAAGATCATGGTTCATATTGCCAATGGTTGGAGTTCCTCTGATGTTGATTTCTTCTGGAATGGCATATTCATTGCTGGAGAATTTGCTACGACTGACTTCAACTTGTTTGGTTTCTCCTTCTATCCCTTCTATAATTCCGCTGCTACTTATAGTGCCTTGCAAAGTACATTGACTGGAATTGTCAACAAGTTCGGGAAGGTAAAGATCTCTTATTTGGCATTATAATATACTCAGATCACAATGTTGTCTAGGATGTCATGGTCGTTGAAACTGATTGGCCTGCCAGTGGCTCTTGTCCTGGCGTTACTCTGAGCCAAGGAAATATCCCAATCTCTGCTGCAGGTCAGACAACATGGGTTAACGGGATCAAGAATGTTTTGACTGCATTGCCTGGTGGCCATGGTATTGGAGTCGTTTACTGGGAGCCCGGTTGGATTGGTAATGCAGGTTTAGGTTCTAGTTGCAGTGTGAGTGACTTCAAGTGCTTTATGAATGAGCGTGAATCTGAATCTTTGGTTCTAAGGACAACTTACTCGTCGACAGTTCTGGTGTATCCAGAGCGAGTATGTCGATGTTCTCCAGCTAGATACTTGTTTGTCTGAATACACTGGTGGATTTTCCTGTAAGACCAACAATCAAAGTGCATAGTCTTTTAGATGTATAATGTCCAACTGTATCAAGAGAAAGAACATCAACAGCCTTTAGTGCACACAAAGACTGCGAATTCTGAGAAAACAGAAAAAACGGCATGATACTATTTCTTGAATCTCCTTACTTTCAGAGGAACACTGTTATAGTTTCTGAAATGTGTATAGTAAGGTCGCAGTCTCAATTCTTACACATAATTACAAAATTTGCAAATATTGGAGTGACGTGTGAGCAGACCAATCATCACATTATCAGATCTCTGACTTATCATGGTCAGCAATGTGAACTATTACCCACCTAGGTCAATGTCCATGCGATACAGCTGAAGTTGTGAATTGACCTAGTGTCCGGACCGGTGATCACAAAAGTTGAAAGATTTCACCAGTGTCGAGAAGTCAGCAGCCACAAAAACTCCCATGGATGCAAGATAAATAGCCAGGAACCTCGACTACATTCTTTCCGACGCAGATGGCTAATGCTAGGGATGTTTTGGAAGGCCTCGAAGCTCGATCCTTGTTCAACCTGCAAGGTGTAGTCGCCGTTGTTACTGGGGGTGCCTCAGTGAGTTCAGTCTACATCTATCACAATAGCTAGATTATTCTCCGACAGGGAATTGGATTGATGATCAGCTCTACATTCATGGCCAATGGTGCAAAGGTGTACATCGTGGATATTGATCCAGAACGCCTTGAGAGGTTCGTGCTCATCTTGATTCCTTGTCGCCCATACTTAAAGAATGGAAGAATTCCCAAAATATACAATCAGAATGCTGCCTCCCATATGGGTTCTTTGATTGGAGTACAAGCTGATATCAGCAAGAAGGTCTGGTTGCTAGACGCTTGCCATAGGTCCATGCTGATGACCTCATGATATGATAGTCAGAAGCATCTCGCCTGGCCACATATATTTCATCACTTGAGCCGAATGGTATCACTGCTCTCTTCAATAATGCAGGGATCGCAGCTGGGATGACCAGGCGTCCTGAAACACAGGCAAACTCTCATCCAACCGCCCAAGATTTCGTAAAGGCATATTTTGACGATGTTTCGGAGGAAAGCTTCACCAAATCGTACAACGTGAATGCTGTAGGACCATATTGGCTTACTGTTGCATTCCTACCTTTGCTCGAGAAGTGGAAGAATCAACGTACGAATGGGATAGCCAATGGTGGAAGGGGATTT
>Ga0153966_100248_pt1 | contig 28905 bp, 21 predicted proteins | sample TSFL050MetaG_FD_104738 | JGI IMG/M metagenome (GOLD analysis project Ga0153966, IMG submission 104738) | Attine ant fungus gardens microbial communities from Florida, USA - TSFL050 MetaG | ecosystem: Host-associated > Fungi > Mycelium > Unclassified | place: USA: Florida, Paynes | collected... | reverse complement strand
TTTCCCGGAACTCTAGAGTAGCTAACATGGAACGAGCCTCTCTTCCCTTGCTAGCTGGATAAGGTGGGTTGCTTTCTCATAGTCTCCATTTCGAGATGGTGGATCAGACTTGAGCTCTCTCGTGGTTTAAGAATCCCTAAAGCTTGAAGTACTATCGCCATTACCGCTGTAGTCTTTTTTCTTGCGACTGAAGAAGATGGCCCGAATTAATCCTACTTCTATGAGGATTACTGAAAACTTTCAACATCATGCCTATTTCCGGTGAAGAGTAGCTTTCCCTGTTATAGTAAGCAATTCTAGGCCCCCCTGGCATAAGCTAGTCATCTTATCCCCATGGGTTACTTCACTCATACGAAGGCTGGTTAAGAAGGATAGCTTATTCATTTAAGATAAGACAATATCATAAAGCAAGGACCTCTTATCTCTAACTCAGTCCAAAAGACTGGAATACAAATTCGATCAATCGCTTAGATGGCGCTTCCACAGCCGGATATCCACTTCGTACTCCAGCGGGAAAAGCATCTATATCAGTCTTCCCAGCGGCATTTCTTACAGGACTAGGGAAGGAAACCAGTGAGACCGCCATCTCTGCTCACTCTTGTTCAACGGTAATGGACTGAAAGGCTTAGGAGACATCGTCTGATTCAGGTGTGGCAGAACCGTTGACTAGAAGCTGAGAATATTTTCTTCCCAAGGAAAGAACTCTTTAAGCGGATCAACAAAGGCGAGATCAGCTCACTTGCACAACCCAGCTTAGAAGTTAAGTTCTTTGCCCTTCTCCGGCTGTATATCGGTTGTTTTTCTCTTCTTCCTTTCCCTTTGGCTAAAACAAGCTATCGTTCTTGCCCTCTCTCTCCTATTAAACCGTTAGCTTCTTTCTTCTGCTTCTGAAGTCCTTCGTTTGATAGGGAGAATTTGGGTGTCTTTCTATTTAGAAACAAAGGACCATAAGTATAATTAGACACTTCGTCTTTATTGTTCCACTAGCTAGGATAAAATTATCAGATGTCCCAAACATTATTACAACCTTCTTTTTTGATGTCAAAGACCAGAAGCTACGCGAAAATTTTCATTGGATCTCGGTTGTTCTTAACAGCGATGGCTATTCATTTAAGTCTTCGGGTAGCACCACTAGACCTTCAACAAGGTGGAAATTCTCGTATTCCTTATGTACACGTTCCTGCGGCTCGGATGAGTATTCTTGTTTATATCGCTACGGCTATAAACACGTTCTTGTTCCTATTAACAAAACATCCCCTTTTTCTTCGCTCTTTCGGAACCGGTACAGAAATGGGTGCTTTTTCTACGTTGTTTACCTTAGTTACTGGGGGGTTTCGGGGAAGACCTATGTGGGGCACCTTTTGGGTGTGGGATGCTCGTTTAACCTCTGTATTAATCTCGTTCCTTATTTACATGGGTGCACTGTGTTTTCAAAAGCTTCCTATCGAACCGGCTCCTATTTCAATCCGTGCTGGACCGATCGATATACCAATAATCAAGTCTTCAGTCAACTGGTGGAATACATCGCATCAACCTGGGAGCATTAGCCGATATGGTACATCAATACATGTTCCTATGCCCATTCCAATCTTGTCTAACTTTGCTAACTCCCCCTTCTCAACCCGTATCTTGTTCGTTCTGGAAACACGTCTTCTTATTCCATCTTTTCTCGAATCTCCTTTAACGGAAGAAATAGAAGCTCAAGAAGGAATACCAAAACCTAGTTCACTCGCTGAGTCTCTTTGCATCCATGGCTGAATGGTTAAAGCGCCCAACCGGGCAAATTCGTAGGTTCGATTCCTGCTGGATGCACTTTTTACGTTCAGTTCAATCGCTGCTCACGGAATTGATACATATAGCTCGCCCTTATAGCTTATGGGGCACTTCACTCGCTCAACACTCGTTCAAAACATCCACTCTTTCTTCACTCGCTAGGGAAAGATAAAGGATAGATGACTGAAAATCCCGCTTAGAGATCGCAAAACTATAGTCAGAGTAGGAGTTCCCATCCGTCGAGGCCTCGTTTTACCTGCCCTTGGGACTGGAACTGATTGGTTGCTTGTTGTGACAGCCAAGGTCTGAACATTGTCCCACTTCCCTCATCGGGTTCCTCTCTGTTCATCATGGGGTTGTTGGGATAAAGGTGGGTTTGAGACGCGCGGGTACTCTTGATGCGAAAGGATATGGATCTAGAAGCCGAGATCAAAGCGTTAGTTCAAGATAAGAGCCCTTACGAACCAAGGCTTCTAAAGTTGCCGGAGGGTCCATCATCAAGAATGGCCTAAGATGGTCAGAAGCATTCCTAACAATGCTAGCCACAGCGGAATACTCCGGCAAAACGGGTCGCCATTTCGCGGAATCGAACGCCCTAAGAGGAAGATTTCATTTGCTTTCTGTTTCGTGGAACGAAGTTGGTCCATGGTCATCGGGATGTCTATGTTGAAAGAGAACCTAACCTGAAGAGTCATTGGTTTTCCAGGTCGGAAAATGAAGTAAACAACTCAGGTGGACAAGAGGCGAACCACTCAGCTGATGAGTCAGCTATACTTTTTTTAAAATAGCCTAATGAGAAGACGATCGTAACCTCTGAGCTCAAAGATGGAAAGCAGATTCCTTTTTTCAGGTTTTGCATAGCTTCCCAAGCGCCCGGCTTTCTTTTTGGGTTCCGAAAGGCAGAGTAGCTTCAGCATCGAGTAGAGTATGGGATAGAGTTCGAGTGAGGCATCAACCATAGATTGCGGAACTTTCGAGATGCTTCCTTGCGAAAGCCAACGGAGTCTGTACTGTAACTCAACCTTCTCATCCATGGAAGGATTCCTTATTCGATGATAAATGTCAATCGAGGGCACCCTCATTTCCAGAGAGAGAATCAGGCTGCACAGAAGGGGGAAAGCCCTCCTACTGAGCAAGATCATTAATTAATATTAATAAGGAAGCACTTAACTTAGGGCAGCCAGTCTCACTTCACACAGCACAGCGCCTTGCTATTTGCATTCATCCTTGTAACTTACCGAAGCGAGGATCTCATGCTATCATTGAACGGCTACCGAACCGCCATACTCAGGTAACCGGTCTAGGTTCCAAGTACATCAACACCCCATAGCTACTTAGGGCCGCAACGCAATAAGGCTTTTCGCTCTAGTTGGGCAATGCAAGGAGGCCTCTTTCGCCATTCTTTCTAAATGATAAACTATTATTAGTTCAGTTCGGTAGAACATCGATAAGAGGATAATTTTTTCACAGAAGCATATGATTGCCCCTCAATCGCCAGGTGGCTTGCTCCAGGTGCATGAGTAGCTTTGCTGGCTCTTATACGAAAGGTACCGGCCTCTTTCAGTGGTTCTTGCTTGCTCTTTAAAGCTGATCTGGTGCTGTCTCGTTCCTTCAGTTTGTTCTGATTCCGATGAAGGATACTATATTCCGCCTACACAACTACCTTGCTTGGTGGTTCAAAATGGAAGTCTAGGTATCTGCTTAAGTGGTCTGCTCGTACCGTTCCAAAAAGAGCTGCGCTGACAGGCGTATTTGAAAATGTGTTTCCGGGCTCACATATCTAAATTTCAGCGAGATAGGGTGCGGATAGGTGGAATGGAAATTCTACTCCAATCCCTTTAATGGATCCCCGAAGGAGACGGGTGCAAATGGAATTTCAATCAAAGGCGCTATGACCACTGAGCATGCCAACAAGGCAAACTCAGAAAATCGTCTCCTGTCCCAGGTCACTGAAAGGGAGATACTCGCAGCCGAGCTCTCGTGCCACTCCCGCTGCCAACTTCGTGATAGAACGACCATGCGAAGGGATACGGATAGGCTGCCCTCCCACACTTAAGGCATTGTGTTACACCTTAAATGTCTGAATTTAGCGTTATTGTCAAGCATCTCATTCACTACTAAAAGAAAGGTATGGATATTCTGCTCGAAAGCTTGACGAAGAAGCGTAAGCAAAAAGCATATTTTAGGAAAGAGGTCCAGTCAGCTGGTTACAGCTAATGAATGAAAAAATGTGTGTGCCGATTTATATTTCCCGTCTTAAGCCCCCACCTCGGTAGCTCAGCGGTAGAGCGGCCTCTTGTGTATAGTTCAACAGGTAGTCGGACGTGGGTTCAAATCCCGCTCGAGGGAAAAACAGAGAGAGCAGCGAAGGGGCCTTTCCTCGCTTCTGTCTTTTTTTTTATAGATCAGTTCAGTCTGTAAACAAGCAGGTGATTTTTAGCCGGGAAACTGTAAACTTTCGAAAGCAAGCTCACCCACTCTCCCCCAGTGGTTAAACTCTAGGATCTGATTTGAATTCCATATTAAAGAAAAGTAGACATCTGCGGCCTAAAACTACACGAGTGGATAGATTTACGGCTACTACTTCCCGATCTTTGTGAACGTTCACTTCAATAGGATATCTCGTTTTACTAGCTCGACTATAGAGAGAGGAACTAATGGTAACGAGCCAGACCAGATGATCTTCAAAGACATCCTTCACCGATCGATTAGATGAGAGAGGTCATTCAGTGTAAGACCTGAGGTAGACGAACGGTTCACTGTCAGTGGTTCCATACGTCAATCCCATCCTGAAGGAGCTAATGAAAGCAGGAATTCAAATGAAAGTGGGCTCTTCCTCTTCGATTCAAGCAAGTCGACCATTGAATCTATTAAACTGGGCCGCTTCTTCCCCCTCCGCAGGAAGACTTCCTTCTTTCCCTTGCCTGGCTGGTTATCTCAAACCGGCATTCGAACCCACAAAGCCTAGCCGCACCGCCATTGTGCTATTAGCCCTACGCCTAGAAAGCCTCAGTTACAGACTGAACTTACCTATAGGAGGAGGTTTGATTCCATTGCCATTTACTGTTCCATGCGATCTTTACACCGACACCCCCATCTATGCAAGCCTAGTAAAAGGAGAATCAGCTGAAATAAGAGAGAGCCCCCTTCCCGTTGTTGTCTCTAACTAAACCACCACCAGTACACTCTTCCACTACAGATGCTGAAAACCCGATTCCTTCCCAGGCTTTTCTCTTATCCCTGACTTGCTAGTACTCAACCTAGAGATGAAAGAAGTAAGAGCCCCCTCTTGTCGCAAAATAGTAAATTAGGTTCAGTTGGCTATAAATGACCACTACGAACGAAGGATGCAAGTCCTCTCAACAAACTCCATATCTGCAGAAAAAATGCCACTATTCTAAATTCAATATAGTAAGGCGTTTCTAATCTTCCTCGCAGCAAGACTTCTGAAAGCCAGTTGCTAAGAAAAAGATTAGAACAAGAGGGCTGATTTCGGAACTAGCTTGACTCATTCCACCCACAAGTCTGGGGTGAACGAGAACTAGTTCATCACCAACATGCTTAACTCCTAGGACTTTTGGGATTTAATACTCTTACTCTTTTTGACCAAAAGATGGTGAAGAGAGGAGCTAGATAGAAGTAGTTTTTAATGAGGAGAGGGAAATCTGGCCATTAGTTAAGTCATTTTTTGTTTGGTCATAAGTTGGTTAGAGAAAAGTAATTAGTTCAGTTTTAGGCATACACTAATAGTAGGTTACGATTCAAAAGAAAGAGAGATTCAAGCCAATCGACCGGCTAAGAGGACTATTCAAATTCGAAAGTAGATGTTCATGCTCATATAGCTGCAAAATGACACTTGACCTATTTCCCTCATAGACAGACATGGAAATTAGAAAGTGTCTATCTTATATAGCTGTCAAATGAGACTTTCACTTTTCCCTTCGTAAAGCAGATCATGAATTGAAAAAGGGCAAAATGCTAATTTTTTATAGATTTCCGGGCACCAATCCCGACTTCTCCCGTTGCTATAGTATAATAAGAGATAGGCGCCTACCTTAAAGTCACCTATCGACACTCAAGCCTGTTCATCCTGCTTTCTTTCCTTTATAAGACTGGAAGAGATAGAAGGCTCTCCTGTCTTTGCCCATTGATAGATATGCCTGAAGTACCGAAACTCTCTCCCTTAGGGCTCTCTTTCCGTAAGCCGGTGAGGAGTGAGGGATCTACTGAGACTGAGCCATCTTCGCTAGCCGATCTGTCAGTTCTATAGGGTATGAAGCTCTTTCCTAGTATTGGGTTCAGGAATTCATGCTCGCAGGTAAAGAGACTAAAGAAACAAGAACAGAAACAGTCTCTTGAAAGAGGGGAGCATTTGCCCACTCTGTGGTACATGAGCTCCTCGTCCAACTTACTGTCTTCCGATTTCATATCAGTTACAAGCTTGTCATTTCAATCACTTGCTACCTTTAAAGGAAAGCAGTTCGCCCATTGAATCGATTAATCTAAGTCCCCTTCCTATAGAGTGAACGTGAAAGCCGGTCTATAGTCCACCATGCTAATGGAATGTCAGTGACACAAGTAGTAAATTCATTCGTTGACAGGAGCGAGCAGAAAGAGAGAGCGTAAAGAGGGTCTTATCATGAATATTGGCCTGCTTTCCTTTCTCCCGTTGCAGTAGACTACAGTCTTACCACTATAATATAAAATAGGTCCAAAAGCAGGAAGCACAGTCAGGAAGGTAAGTTATAACTCTTTTCTGAATTCCTATCTATAAAGTCAGGCTTGTCTATACAATACAACAAAGTGAGGTAAAATCATTAGTTAGGCTAGTGGGAAAAAATTACTCTCTGTTTCCGTCTTTTGAAAGAAGTAAGGTGTTCTTCCTTCATCCTCCATCCACACTACGAGGGCCGGCCGGAATATGTTTGGCTGTTCAATAGCCAATTCCATTTCGGTTCATTTTGGTATGCTGGGAAGATGAAGAGATGAACTTTGGAATTCAGTTACAGAGAAATTCAGCAAGAAGCTTTCGGGTTGGAAAGGTGCCCGCCCTATTAGGTCAAGCTGGTAAGGCCTTGTTTTTAATGAAATCCACTCTTCAAAGCTTGCCTTTATTCCGGGTCCCGAAAGGAATGCCTGGTAGGATTGAAGGAATTCGGACGAGATGTCCACGGTCTGGTGTTGGAGGGAGAGACAGAATTCATCTCATCGCATGGGAGAAGGCTCTCCGAAGCTTCGATTTGGAGAGCTCTAGCTAGTTGGACTAGAAGCTAGTTATTCCGGTCTACTTGTTGGGCAGGCCGGCCCTCCTTCATCCCTTCGTTCCAATCCATCCAGACAACTATGGCAACCCGTACTAATTGCCCTTGCACTGATACCAGTAAGGGGAGCGTCGGCCAGAAGATAAGGGGAAAAATCGCACAGACTTATATACAGGGGAAGGACCTTAGAATCTTGTATAAGAAAGGAAAGATTTAAAAAAGCAGATTAGGTACTTCCAACAGGAGAATAAGAAAGGAAGAAAGAAGAGTGGAGAAAAAGGGAAATTTCTTCACAAAGGGAGGGAACGCAAGGGGGACAGCACTAATAAATCGGAAAAGGGGTCAAAGGAAGGGACACATCTTGATAGGGCAACAACCGGGGATAGGATATGGAAAGAGATCAACATGTTTTCTCGAACGAACAGATTTACACCGTCAATGACAGCGCACCAAGGGAATAACGGACAATCACGGCAAAGGCAAGCACGAATGCTGCTGCCTACGAGACCCATCCAGGGGAATCTTACACTGCGCGCAGAGAACCCCTCTCACTTTAGACAGAGAGGGAATGACGATGGGTAGCCAAACCGTGAGGCGAAGAACTCAACCGCTATACACGAGGGAAAAGTGGAAAGAGAGGCCTACGAGAGGGGAGAACGAATGGCTCAGGAATCGACTGGTTCCGAGCAGACTCGTGGAGCTGCAGTTTGGATTATCGTAGAAAGAATAAGAGGAGCCGTCTTAGGAAATGACTTAACTTAAAAGACAGATGACGCCCCAGCTTGACTCGAGATCAAGACTCCTTACAGCTCGCACCAATAGCGGAGCGGCCGGAGATTGATTGAAAAGGCGCTGCCCTGCCGCCCCCCTAGCCGCCTACCTACTCGTGTTCGTAGCTCGATCGGAGGTCAAGACTGTGGTCCGGCGGAAAAACAGAAGTCGTCCGTATCAAGTGATACGTGAATTGCTCAGTAGTGCTTCGCCACTACCGTAGCTGGCGGAAATAGCTTAATTGGTAGAGCATAGCCTTGCCAAGGCTGAGGTTGAGGGTTCAAGTCCCTCCTTCCGCTCCCGGCTTCGTCGTTTAGTGGTAACGAGTGTGCGCCCCGGGTGAGCAGCAAGCAGCCCCTTGTATAGGGTTCCAAACCTATCTTCCTAATAAGAAGAAAGGGGCAAGCCAAAACCTAGTCCTAACAAGTTGCTGGCTTTTCATCAGCCCTTGCGCGCTAGCCTTTTCCCTTACTAGTAAGGGGCTGCTAGTTGTAGCGCGCATTGTACTAGTGAATAGGAAAAGCGAATTGAGATTACTAATGACGGATGGAGGTTGAGGATAGAACATGTTCGGTCCCTCGCCCTTATCTCCTTCGCCGGAGACTGCAAATGATGGGAATCCTATCGATAAAGAAGAGGTATAAGCATCGCCTCTCGATCCAATCCGTCTTCCCTGGCCTCCCCAAAACACTCTTGATACGAAAGAGACCTCCCGCCATAGAGAAGAGATCTAAAGTCTGGGCCCCCTCGATCACCCTCCCTTGAACCTGAACTGGTCGAGAGAGATGAACCCGCACCACATTTTATAACCTTCGAACCGAAAGCCCCAACTAGAGATGGAATTCCAGAACCTAAACCACTCCGTTGAGAGCTCCGTGACTCGTTCAAGGGAAGGTCCACCAATGATTGCCATTCTCCCCCTATCTGTCTCTTGATCCCTCATTCCACTAATCCGTTGTTACTTTACTGATTCATTCAAGGCATAGACTCCCTCTTTGTCTTATTAGCGCAGGTGTTCGTCAAGAAAGTTAAGACTCGAAGAAAGAGGGCTAGGCCCCCGGGAGGGCTTTCAGGGACTGGGTAGGGTGGATTATAGAGCTAGGGGCTAAGGTTTGTCCATTGGGATTGGGCATGGACGAACCTCGACTGGGCCAGCATTGATGAAAAATGACAAAAGAATTCTCCCATCGCATCATTAACTGGTGTAGGATTAAAGATCAGGTCCAGGATTCGAGTAAAATCGACCTTCCCTCTCATCTCAGGGTGAGGCAAGGAATTCAAGCAAATGTTCGTTCTTCAATATCTCGGCTGCTCAAGAAGTTGGACTAGCTGCTCCTCCGACCCGGAGTGGATTCTAGTGGAAGGGCAGAGCAAAGCCTTGCAGTAGGAAGGTGTTCGTTGCTGGGACGGTTTCAAACTGGACTGAAGGGAGGAGGAATTCAATAGTCCTCTCTTCCTGGGGATTCATCACTGGCTAGGGCTTTCGAATCAAAGCATGGGCATCTGCAACTAAGAGGGAGCAGTAGATCATCGATGGAAGAGCCATGTCAGTAAACTTCTATTGGGACTTCTATGGATTATGGATTCGACTAGAGGGACTCCTAGCAGCAAACTAGTATAAAGGGGCCCCAGACGCAGGAGCCGCCAGCCGGATCGACCAACAAATGATAGGCCAGAGGGATGGGCTCATTCGACTAATCAGTGATCCCTGGGCCTACCTAACACAGATGTCCCTGAAATAGGGGATTGGTTGATCGGAAAGCTCGGGCAGGAGTAGGACATTCCATACAATTCCGATTCGCTAGCCTCTCAAATCCCATTTTTTCATCGGGGTGAATTCTAAGGTTCCTTATTCCGGTTGTAAAGCGGAAGAAGAGGGAGAAGGGGCACAGCCCCACCAGCAGCCCACGTCTCCGACCCGAAAGGAATTGCAAATGAAAGAAGAATCTGTGTGCACTATCCATGGAGTGGAGTGACTATTCTGAATCTCCTCTTCTCTATCTCCCCCTTTTTTGCCTTCGGCTATTACCGGCTGGCAACGCTTGGCCCACCATTGGATTTGTTTGAAAACAATACAACCAAGGTGGCGTTCATTCAATCAAAGCTTTTATGCCCTAGCACTAATGACTCTCTTTGGAAAGAAAGGAATGCAGGGAACAAGTCTTTCCTTTCCACTGGTTCTTGAAAGCTCTCAATCCCCGCTTCTCCCATATTGATTCTCCCTCTCGCATCGGTTCTGCATCAGATAATGAGCCCATGCGCAAACTTTCTCTTTTATTGTATTGGCGCCCGATAGGTAGGCTATTAGATTGAGTCGAAAGCCTACCCATAAAGGTTCCGATTCGAGCGAGAGCCCAAACGGGGGAGGCGAGAACATCTTGATCGAAAGCTCCACTGTTCTGAATAGTGAGAAAGACTTTTTCAAATTTGATCAAATCGATCGATAATTTTTTAATATCTTAGGTGGGCCAACCGACCGACCGAGTTGGGCTGGGCCTCCATGTCACAGAACCTTTCTCTAGCCAAGAATCCCATTATTGATCGAATCGAGGCGGATCCAATTCATTGGCAAATGAAAAATCTACCATTTTCACACTCAGAAAAACCTAGAAAAGAGGAAGAGTCACTAAGACAAGAGATAGGTAAGCAAGCAAGAAGGAGAGGCTAGAAAAGGCAGGGGCTCTCCATCTCTAGGAAGATTGTGTCCAGGATCTGGTAATCTAAAGCCTTGCTTCTTCTGGTCGGCTCGTATTAGCCTGTGCTTTATTACAGGTAGTCATTCCCCCGTTCCTTTAGTCTTTTCAACGGTACTTGAATCTTAAGTCGCGGTCATGTCTCGCCCCCCGGTATAGTGACCGGTTCCATGTTTTCCCCTAATTTCATCAGTTCCAGGCTCAAGTGCCTGTTCATCCATCTTCATTCCAAAGGCGAGCATATCCATTGAGTGACTGTAACTGCTATCGTTTACAGTCAATAGTTCTTAACCAATTTTAGAGCTTTATAAAGCTTTAAGAGAGAATAGGGAGTAATGGGGACCTTCGCTTCATTAGAAATTGGACTCGGACCTTCTTTCTTCTCCTGCGGAGCCCTGATAAAGTAACCGGCGGCAGGTTAGTACAGTTCTCCTGCTTGCGGATTTTTCCCTGCGCTGATTCAGGAGCCTTCTTCTTTAGTCTAGGATTCTAAAAAAAAAAAGGCTGGGCGAGAACAAGAAGGGGTCGTCGTCCGGCGGCCGTCTACTAAGCGAAGAGCCGCTCGCTTCCTTTTATTCGCACATAAGATGTGCAGGTAGCCTAGGGGAAGAGAAGCAAGCTAGCCCCGCCTACCCCCCATCTATATCTATAGGCGGCAATGGTAAGAGCTGGTAAGCATGGTAACTGTATCGGCGGCCGGGGCCGGTGCTCCGCGTTCTATCTAGGTTCCGCTCTTATGTACGCCCGGGGAACCTCTTCAATAGAAGAACCCGTGTGAGTGGGAAGGGATTGAATCATTCATTCATCTTTTATGTCTTCTTCCGTGATCCATTTCATGTCAACTCTAATTAGTTATAAAAAGGCCTACTTTACAAAGGGAACGTAGTTTCCCGGGAACCAAAAGGTTCCCGGTAACCGGCCGCATCGGCCCGGTAACCTTCGTTACCGTCAGCATTTGGTACTCTTTCAATAGTTCGCTGAATTTGGTGTAATGAACCGCAAGCCCTTCAGAAAGACATAATAAAAAAAAGATAAGAAAGGTTTGGTTACGGGAACCAACGGTGACGAAGGTTACCTACTTTCGGTGGACGTGGAGCTAACGAGTTCAGTCGAACAGCGTAACGAGTCTAAGGTTACAGAAGCGTTCGCCAACTTTGATAGGCATAGCATTGCAAGCAAATAGAGCAGAGAGCTTACCCTTTCTTTCTATTAGAGTCGTGAGCTTGTTGTAGTCGGTCCTAAAGGGAGAACCTTTCTGCTTACTTGCTATATCCCCGCGTCCTTGCACGGCTCGGCTCGTTCTTCGAGCCCTGCTTCGCCCTTCCCCCTCTCCCCGTTCTACCGTCCAAAACAGGCCGTATGGAGTATAGCCAAGTGGTAAGGCATCGGTTTTTGGTACCGGCATGCAAAGGTTCGAATCCTTTTACTCCAGATTATGAACACCCGATCGGATCTGTCAAAAACGAGCTGACGACTACAGGGAAAGCGGTTTTTCTACTACTTGGCATTAAGAGAAGCTGGGTAGCTCCGTAATCTGTCAAGGAGGTGGCTTTCGCCTATAAGGACAGTTGGAGTTGACGGTCCTAGTTCTGTTACAGTAAGAGCTGTTGCTGGAATAACTTGTGTTGATGGAATAGAAGCTCTTCCTGCTCTCGTATCCGATGAAGAATAGGCCCAATCCATGGACTTTTACCCACGTGGTTTAGCTAATTCAATAGCCTTCGGAGAAAAGCGACAAGTACCACTGGACAAGCAAATCACTTTTGGAATCACCTTTAAGGATCCTCTTACGGTGAAATGCCAGAATAGTACTGAGATTTCCGTCTCTCTTTAGCTGACTCGCTCGGGATATCCTAGCCAGCGTATGCTTGTTGAATTGAAGGCATACCGCACACTGCTTCAAATAGAAAGATATTGGTTTAATCTCAAAGCCTCGCCAGAAGACGTTCCACAAAAGCATTATTTCATCTTGTTCCTTGAGCAATTGAGGAAGCGGGCTGCTTGTCTTGCCTCGAGCCCATAAGAGAAGTACTGCTCTGGACTAGGATGGTGCTGTTCTGCTTAAAACTAGGCTAGGAAATGGGCCTAACTCCACTCGGATGAGAGAGCTTCCTATAGGTTGAAAGGCCCCTCACGGAAGGAGCATTTCCTCAATCTCTTCCAGAAAGAGGAGCTCGAAACCTTGCAAGCGGGAAAGCTTCTATCTCTTATAGAGAATAAACATAGGGGAAAGAGAACTACAAGAAGTCTACAACCTTACTAATAACTAAGAAAGGTGCTTTCCTTTACTAATGCAAGACTCCTCTCATTCTCAAAGTAGCTGTCTCCGTCCCGATATTCCTGCTTCTGGAATAGAGTAAGCTTCTCTTCTTTCGCTGCCTCTCCTCTGGTTTAGTAAAAGGGAGGGGAGATTTGCTCGGGGGTTCATTTCATTCATTATGAACTAAAAAAGGTCTTAAAAACTTCATAGAATTCGTGATCGGCCATTTCGTTTGTGCTTTCAGCAAGTAGGCGACGCGAATCTATTTCTATGCTTTCAATCGGATACCAATTGCTTGGACGCGTTTGAAGCCTCGAGATGACTTGCAGAAAAAAAGCTTTCTAGGTTTGTCTTCTGTCTCCGTAACAAATGGTCCATTTATTGATGGGCGAACGACGGGGATTGAACCCGCGCGTGGTGGATTCACAATCCACTGCCTTGATCCACTTGGCTACATCCGCCCCTACCCCCGCACAGGTTTCAGTCTCTATCTACGATCAGATCCTTTCTGAACTCCCCTATGACCGCTATCAAAGAGAAGCTTTTTCCTATACTATAGCTGCAAGTCTATTGTTCTCTTTCCGAATTAGGTGAAACAAAGCTTCAAACAAAGAGGTTGGGCTGTTCACTTCATTGATTTGACTTCACTTTACTTAAGATTAAAGAGAGGGGCCGGGCGGGCAGTAAAGGCTCATTTAGTAGACAGCGAGCGAGCAGCAAGCACCTACTCCTATCAAAATGAAAAGCAGCAAGCTGAACTTGAATTGAAGAAGCGAGCCTCTATCAGAGAAAGGAAAGCCGTTGCGCGTTAGCGCATCCGTTTTCTTGCTCGTTAGCGCCCTTCCTTCAGCTGGCTTCGCCTTATCTATTCATCTCTTTTTTCAAATGGAGATTTAGGGATCTCTCTTGTTCATAGATCTTGAAACCAGATCTATCGCCGGAAGAACCAACACTTAAAGGGTGTAAGCAACGGAAGGTTCTCACGCTGTCCCCGACATTGTTCTCCGACGATGTCCCCTGGGCGAAAGGGGACACCATTCTCTTTCTTTCTTCAATCGTTCCGATCAGGACAAGTGGGTTGGTTCGTTTCGTCCTCCTATCTACGCAATTATCTGTCTTCGTTCGTGATCATGTTGGGCGAAAGGTAGTTGTAGAGGAGCGGCTGTGAAAGGGCTCTTCCCCCCTTTCCATTGAAGTAGGGAGGGCTTCCTTCCCCACCATTCCGGCCTATTATTGATAGGGATTTTACCGATGCTGAAGGTAGCTTGCTTACCAAGCCACCCACTTGAGAAGCTGGTCGCTAGAAAGAAGCGACGAGGAAGCGAAGCTGTCTACGAAGCAAAGCTTCTCCCCCTGTAGTCGTAATACTAGGCTCGTCGCTACTTTTATTCAAAAGGTAACCGATGGTTCCCGACTTTCTCTGGTTTCCGCAACTGTAATCATTTTTCCGATTACATAAACCTTTTTTTTGAATAGCGATACGCTCTAAAAAAAGTGAAGGATAAGCAACCGTTCTAGAAGCGGTAGCTTCCCGCCTCCTTCATTCCTACTGCCTCCTTCGGTGAGAAGTTCCCTTCCTTTTTCTTTTTCTAAGAAAAAATAACTGATTGGTCTGCTCAGCAAACGTACAAAGTGGACCGCTGTTTGGCTGACCCCCTTCTTCCCATTCGGGTTGACCCAGAAGTACAGTAAGAAGGAATGGAACCGCTTGAGAGTCGTCTGAAGTTCACACTTGGGTAAAGACGACTGACTTTGGAAACGGAACACGAACCAATTTAAGCTATTCCGGCTTCTTATTGAGCGTAGCGAAATCAAGGTTTATGAGAAAGTCAGCGAAGTTTCTATGATGTTCTACCTTTGCGTAGTCTCGGTCCACAGTGACAGTGGAAGGCTCCGCGCCTGAGCCTCGTTAGACTCAGCAGAAGTGTAAGGTGTAAGTGAAGAGAATAGAAGAGATGAAGTCCGCCCCTTAGCCTAGTCTATATCCACAGCTGACGCAACTCCGTACCGACGTCTCACTACTACTTAATTAATTAACGGCTAAACTTTTTCATAACCTGAGCTTTCCTTAACCAGTTGACCTTACTTCGTAACCTTAGCCTCCCTTTCTTTATAGTTCGACTAAGTGACTTCGTAACCGAAACCTACTTTTTTTCTTACTGTAGCATAGGCCTTCGCCACTTCAAACGGGCGCTTCGCCCCTCTTTTTTTTATTAGAAAGAGCGGGGCCTTACTTATTCAGGGGGGTGGGGGAACCCGTAGGAAGGGGGGACGAACCGCCGAATTGACATCTGAAATCGCCAACATGAACACAAACGAAATCTTTAATTTCGTATAGAAAGAAAACGAACCACTTCTATTCTCGGAGCCCACGGAGCGGTATATGAAGAATGGCTTTTTGGTCCCTTTCGTCCAGTGGTTAGGACATCGTCTTTTCATGTCGAAGACACGGGTTCGATTCCCGTAAGGGATAGGTACTCATTCCCGGCCGCTTTCAGTTAGTGTTCATTGCTGAGTGATCGCTCGCTATCTGGCTGGAAAAGGTGGTCCGGAAGCTTCCTCTCTCCCAGCAAGCAAGATGAGATCACCAATAGTGCACCGAAATGGCGCCGGAGAGCCGGTAACCTCGTTCGCCTAAGATCGAAATCATCTGTGATTGAGACTACAAACTCTGTAAGGCTAGCTATATGCTTAACACATGCATTTCGAAAGGTCTGAGACCAGAGTCTATCTGGGTGATGACTTCGGAAGATTCACTTTTTTAAGGGAGAAATTGTCTGTTACCTTTCTGTATCTACTCAATTAGACTCAGACAGAATAAAGAGTCACTTCGTCCCTCTCCCTTCGGTAAAGACTTAGTAAGCACAAAAGAGAGAAGAAAAGGATCTAAGACAGAAGCCTACAAGGAAAAGTCCCAAACAAATAGGTGCCAAAGCAAGACTAGAGGAAGACTCTTTCACTGTATGAATGATTGCCTCAACGCAACTCAAGAGGGGAAGAGAGGTTGAAAGCTTGAAACAAAGAAAGGTAAATTATAGTTTAAGATTTACCGTAGGAGATATTTCATTCTTAGTGTCAGGGAATTTACTTCCATCCGATTAAAAGAAAGGCTTTAAGGAGTCACTTTCATACAATCTAAATTTGGAGAGTTTTCTTCTACACGGAAACGAAGATCTTCGAGAACTAATATTGGACCGGGAATAAAAAAGGGAAAAAAAGTAAAGTCTAAGCGCATATGGCACGAAAAGGAAATCCGATTTCGGTAAGACTTGATCTGAATCGTAGTTCAGATTCAAGTTGGTTCAGTGAGGGCGACCGCGAAAGTCACCGAAGGGGTCAGTCTTTTCCTTCACCCCAGATTAAAAAAAAAAGGCGGGGAAGGGCGTTGCAGATGTCCGGGACGGACACGACTTCTTCTAACGCTAGAAGACCACTGGAAGACACCCGGGACCAGAGCATGTCGTGAAAGAAGCACACTGGGCGGGCGTGCTTCGACCGTGTCTCCGGGGCACAGTTGAATGTAGATATCATGAACGCGAGGTGCAGGATACCAGGCCGAGAAAGCCGGGCAACCACTCCCCTATGCGCCAATCGCTAGTGCAGCCAGGGCCCCGGCGCCCAGCTCCGCTGGAGAGGCCTCGCCTGATCTGAGAAGTGCTAATTCGGTTCGGATAGACTTCATTCAAGAACGCCGCCGCCCCTGGAATCAATAAGAAAACAAGTGCTAAGTTTCAGATCAGTGAATAAACCGAAACGAAAGAAGAGACCTTTCTCGCTCGGCGCCTAAAGCGCACTATGCTCCGCTTCAACAAATGAGAGTTTTCGGTGGAACCGGTGAACCACGCGAGCCGGTTAAATGCGTGGGACAGAGGGCTCGTAGTACCTGCTACCGCAGCTATGCGGTGGAAGGGAAGGAGCCTAAATCGACCTTTTTTCTTTTAAAAAGAAAAAAAGCAGTACAAGGAGATTATACTCTCGGATGAGACTAAGTAGCTACCGACCGTTCCGACGCGCCCTTGACCTATCTTGATTAAGACCGAAACCTATCTAATTGAAAGTGGGGTCTAGTTTAAGCTGTCAAACAAATGGCCTGGAAAGAATAACCACTAGTAGGGATATAGATGGAGTCTCGCTCAGTAAAGAGAGTTGTAGATTCGTAGAACAGGAGAAGAGCCTTGACTTTCTATTATATTAGTCCAGCACGCTAGCTGCAATCTTTCTAAAGCAAGAAGGGAAGGGAGAAAGTTTACTTTGAGAACGAAAGGCCTTCTCTTCTATTTCGATTCCATAATCTTAGGAAAGGTGCGTTATCGCTTTGATTTATCGTTAGCTAGGCTTCAATAAGGACGTTTAGGCTTTACTAATAAGATAGAAAAGAAAGGGCTTTTTCATCAGGGTGCGAAGGTTTGGAACCTTATACAAACAAAGAGCGTTTTCTTTCAAATGATAACCAAATGACAACTGCCTCTTCCTGCTGCGAGGGCCTTGCACGAAACCAAACCGCCCCCCCCCGACCGCTCAAGTACCAGTTGCTTCGCAGGTAGGCCCACTTAGGTTAGAGGGGCATTGTCCCTCAGTTCTTACCAACCCCCGGTGTGTTGTGTAATCGACATGTTGTTAGCTTCAACTCGTTCGAATAAGAATCTGCAATTACCTCTGCTGTCAATTTCTTATTCATTCAGGGCGCTCGGCCGGTGCTCCTTTCTCAAACCAGAACAACTCTGAACGTTAGGGAAGATAAGGGAGGATCACCTGAGCGAACTGACCGAAGGGACTTGACTTATCCGAACCGAACGATAGCGGCTTAAAGCTAAGAGCAGCGTCGCTGCTTGATCGGCGGGGAGGAGCATCTCAAAGTATGGGGCAAAGGATCAAAGGCTTTTACTTTGTCACCCGGGATCCACCACAGGTTGGGTTTGAGAGCCGTGTGATGGGTGACTATCCAGCACGGTTCGGAGAGCACTTTTAGTCTGCGCTGGTGAATGGAAGCCCCCCTATCAAGAAAGAAGCGGCTCTTCCCACGGCGGAGTCCGCATTGACTCTATTTATTATTATGGTAAATCAGTGTATCAAGATGTCAATCTTAGATCTTATTTCGGTTCGATACGTCCACCTACTAGACTCACCTTTGGCTTTCGTCTCGGTAGGTGTATTATTCTACATTTTCCCAAAAGAACATTCATTCATTTCTTTCTTCCCCGTCGACCACGACGACAGAAACGACGCGAAAAATCCAGACCCGGAAAGGGGAAGGGCCAGTGGTGGGCATTTGGTAAAGTCGGGCCGATCGGGTGTCTTCATTCAAGCGACGGTACAGAAGAAGAACGAAACGAAGTGAGAGGCCGGGGGGCAGGGAAAAGAGTCGAGTCGATCAGGCTCGACGACCGGGAGAAGCAAAACGAAATCAGGATTTGGCCGAAAAAGAAGCAACGCTATGGATACCATGACCGATCACCATCGATAAAGAAGAATCTTTCTAAATCACTTCGGGTCAGCAGGGCCTTCAAGCATCCGAAATATGCCGGGCTTGTAAATGACATAGCCCTCCTAAATGACGACTCCTTCAGAAAAACGAAGTTATTCAAGTTCTTTTTCTCAAAGAAGTCCCCCTCCGACAGCCCGACGAGTCATCCACTTAAAAGGACCCTCCCTGCGGTGCGCCCTTCCTTGAATTATTCGGTCATGCAATACTTATTGAAGACAAAGAACCAAATGCATTTCGACCCCGTCGTAGTTCTCAATCATTTCGTGGAACCGGGCGTGGTTGAACCATCTACCATGGGGGGAGCTAATGCACAGGGAAGAAGCTTAGATAAGAGAATACGTTTCGCTTTTTTTGTCGAAAGCTCGACCAGCGAGAAAAAGTTTTTGGCCGAAGACAAAAAGTTGACCCACTTCATTCGCTGGTCGAATCATCCTCGCTTCGCGGGAACAACAAAAACCACCATCTCGCTCTTTCCTTTCTTCGGTGCTACCTTTTTCTTTCCAAGGGACGGGGTTGGGGTGTATAAGAACGAGTATGCCCGGAAACAACTTGAGCATGCCCGGAAACAACTTGAGCATGCCCGGAAACAACTTGAGTATGCCCGGGAACAACTCCTAAGAAAATTCAGGAAAAAATGTTGGAACCTCATGTGTAAGGATAAGGTAATGGAATTGATAGATAAATTCATCGACCTAGGTGGGATAGGAGAATTGATAAAGGGAATAGAGATGATGATAGAGATCATACTGAGAAACAGAAGAATTCCGTACGGATACAACTTTTATTTGAACGAAGTGAAAAAAATGCGATCTTTGTTGTCTAATAGAACAAAGACTAATACCTTAATTGAGTCGGTCAAGATCAAATCTGTTTATCAAAGTGCTTCTCCGATTGCTCAAGATATCTCTTTTCAACCGAGGAACAAAACAAGATCATTTCGCTCCATTTTTAGTCAAATAGTGAAGGATATTCGATTAGTAATGAAAAAAGGGGTGGAGGGGATCCGTATATGTTGTTCAGGTCGATTAGAAGGTGCAGAAATAGCTAGAACTGAATGCGGAAAGTATGGAAAAACATCTAGTAATGTATTTAACCAGAAAATAGATTATGCTCCTGCGGAAGTATCTACTCGTTACGGAATCTCAGGTGTCAAAGTGTGGATTTCATATAGTCAAAAAGAAAGGGGACGTGCTATATCCGAAACGTACGAAATATAGTCAATATCGTAAAGGCGGATGTAGTAGGGGTTGCAAACCGGACGGTACACGACTTGGTTTTGGAAGATATGGCACTAAAAGTTGTAGAGCTGGTCGTCTTTCATATCGAGCCATTGAAGCAGCGCGTCGAGCTAGAATTGGGCAATTCCATCGTACTATGAGCGGACAATTCCGAAGAAATGGTAAGATATGCGTAAGAGTTCTCGCAGATCTCCCTATTACCGGGAAACCTACAGAAGTCAGAATGGGAAGAGGAAAAGGAAATCCTACGCGTTGGATTGCTCGTGTGTCCACAGGACAAATCCCATTTGAAATGGATGGTGTGAGTTTGTCAAATGCTCGACAAGCCGCTACATTAGCGGCGCATAAACTATGTTCGTCAACCAAGTTTGTTCAGTGGTCGTAACGTAATTAGTTAGTGGGGAAAAAGCGGGCCGGGATTCAAAAGAATTAGGTGAAGTGTTTGTTCCTGAACGACGGAAGTGGAAAGACACTAAGGGAGAGGGATATACTCCTTTATTTTTGTAATCGCCGAAATTGTACGACGAACCCTCTTGTTCCAGGCGTACTACCCTGATACGTTTTGGTTAAATTATACAGGCCCGGTTTATAAAGTGATAGTAGTCAGAATAAATAAGAAAGATAAGAGCTAAGATTCAGGAAAGGAAGCTTTATGAGAGAAAGGAGAAAAAGTCTCTATTTATCTGTCCATTCCTTCCTCCAACAGATGCGGGTGAATTAGCTGCCTTTATCTTACTCTTCGTTCGTCTAAATAGATAATCGATGTCCTTCGCTTCATCTGCAGTTATCGGTGTAATAAAGCAAGGGGAGAGGAGCATATAAGTCAGATTGCTTAATTAATGTATAAGACTTAAGATCAAGCTAGGAGAAGCGCTTTCAGGCGCGTTCGCTTAGCAAATCTCTAATTAGTCTTCTCGGGTGTCGGCACAGTCCAAGAAGTAGTCTTTTTCCTTTTTATAGCAACAATAAGTAGCGATTCGCCTTCTTTCAATAGTAGTTCTCTCTCTCCTTCATCTGATCCTATCTCTTGGTTGGCCTGGTCTGGTTCTTTCTTGAATGTGGAATTTAGATCGTATCCAAGTGAAAGGTTATCCCAAGTGGATGCTAAGATAGCAAGCTTATAAGTTGAGTTAGCCCACAGGGATAGACAGTTGGCTAGTCTCATGACCCAAATGGAGGGGCTGGTCGCTCAATTTTTTTTCTCAAGAAAGACAGACTCACCAATAGCCAAATGCACAGTTTCCGGTCCTATTCTTACTGACTTTCTCCTCGACCGAAGGTCACTTCACTCTTTATAGCAAGGAGGCAAAGAGCTGACCTAAAAGCGGAAGCTGCCTTGATCTTCTACTTATTGAACGCCAAATGAGACTGATTCAAAAACTGCTATCCCACGACCAAGATTCTTCCTTTCCTCGTGCTAATCTAATCACATCTCTCTCTATTTCCGGCTTAGCCTACCCCTCCGTGGGCTTCTATCCCCCTGGTCGTATTCAACTCTCAAGAGAAAAAAGATTTCTCCCGGCATCACAGCCTATTCTATTCTCTATTCTCTACCAGCTTCTGAAACAAGATCGGATTGGTCATGCTTCCTCTCCCGCTGGTCGAGCTTAATTCCATCCAGCCTCTCCTCGGCTCACTTCACTACCTTTAGAGAAAAGAGTTCCAGCAAAAGACGAAGAAGACTCTCGGATGGCACTTGATCTCCTAACTGTAACGGGATTTGATTCTTTATAATAGTGACCACCTCTTCTTCACATAAAATCATTCGTTCAGAGTCGACAACCAACCACCCAAGGTCTTATGGTCCGGAGAAAGAGTGAGGGGTTCAGAGCTTCCCCCTAACGAAATCCCAGTGGGAGTAGAAAAGGCCAAAGCGGGTTCCCCCTCAGAATGTTCACCTGTAACAAGAGAAAGATCCCTGTCTATCACAGGGGTATCCGTATACTGTGACCTTACTTCCGAGTTAGAAGGGCCTTCACCCCGCGGGACCAAAGAAGAAGCTGACAACTCACCCTGACTGTTGAAGGCTAGAGGAGCATTGCTAACAGGATCCTCTAAACGATCAGAAATCCTCTCAGGCTCAAGCGGACAGCAAGACTAATATTCAAAAGCCTCGCTCTTATGAAGAGACAGGCAGATCGGAAACTCTGTTATCTAGAACATCTTTCCCCTTCTCATACTACTTTAGGGGTAGATCTATTAGGACTGGTATGACTGTTATCCTTTTATCCTGGTCGCTCATTCACTTAGCTGGAAGCACGCATTCATATCTGTCTTGGTAAGCAAGATTAGGTTAGTCTTCCTTACGAAGAGTGGGCATGATCGATTTGAAATGTGAGCGGCGGATCAGAAAATACCTAATAAGAATGCACTTGAGCACCTCAGATCAGACATAAAGCGGGAAGTGCTTGTACCTATTACTTTAGACCTGGGACTTTCCGGGCATATAACGGTTTTAAAGGTGCTCTTCACTGGTCTTTCTCCTCCGCAGGTTAAGCCTACTCCTCAATAAACATCTTATCTCATCCACCTATTTCATAGCCTCGTCTTCCTCCATGAGGCTACTACTCGACTCGGGATATTCCTACTGTTCGGACTAAACTGGATCTACTCATGCTGGACCGACTGTGCAATACCAACAATGGAGCACGCTGCCCGTCCGCGGAGGCATTCTGGTAGGAAGGCCGGCCACCACACTACATAAGATAGAGCTGGCGGAGAAAGCTCGAAGAGCTTAGCTTCCCTTGTCTCTGTTCTGCCCAAGCTTTGAACTTCCTGTATGTATTTCGATCGAACCACTTGAAAAACTCCCAGTGTGTAGGAGACAACCCTCCCTGCAGGCCGATCTATGAGGGAAGGTAAATTCCATCTCTATCCCCCAGGTAAAGTACTCTAAGAAAGAAGGACAGCTCAGCTCTATCTATGAGGTAAAGATACCCTGATTAAGGTGGTGCAATGGACAGCTAGCTATAGAATCGGTAGCCGGGCGGAGCAGCTCGAAGAGGGGCATCTATCTCTATTGATCGAGCTAAAGGTTTTTATTCCGGGGAGGAGAAAAGGAAGTCAAGTGCTACTTATTACAAAAGGCGAACCACAGAAGGAAGAGCTTTTTCTCGGTATCAATGACTCACTTATAGGTAAAAGAAAAAAGAGTGGACTTGGTCATCGCTATTGGTTTTCTTTAAAGATCCATCAACTCAAAGAGAATGATTGTCGGAAGCGGAAGTGACTTCGCGGGCGTGCATACTTACTTAGTTACGACTTCTTCCAACTGCGAGGAAAAAGCTTTCCAGCAGTCCAAGCAGATGCGAGTGAAATTGCTGCTCCGGAATTCTTTTTCGCTTTTATGAAGCCTGGAACCATGTGTAGCCTGTGCGAAGGAAGCCTAGACTGGAAAGGTGGGATCGAATCCATCCTAAAAAAGAAAGAATTACCCTTCATCTCTTGAGCTCAGTAGGATATACTTGATTCAACTTTCAGTTAGCATGAAAATGCAACTATATGCTTAACGCATTTAGTTCAATGTAGGTGTAGGTAAGGATGTGCTCTAAGGGATAAATTTTTCTATTCCCATCCCGAATCTACTTATCGATACTCGTTTCATTCAGTTCTTTATAAGAGCAGTAGTCACATCCTGTCTTCTATCCCCTCCTCCCCCCCATGCGCGGAAGGAAGTTTCTTTTGGCGGTATCGTATATAAAGATTACGACTTCACATTTAGAAAAACTCGAAATATCGTAAGAGAAGAGAAGAATGCCCAAAAATCCCATTTCTTTCCGTTGGTCAACAACCAACAAAACAAAATAATTCTTCACTACTCGTACAGGAAGGCCTCTCTTTCTGTATGGGGGGAATCCTTTATTCTCAATCAAGATGCCTCAACTGGATAAATTCACTTATTTCACACAATTCTTCTGGTTATGCCTTTTCTTCTTTACTTTCTATATTGCCATATGCAATGATGGAGATGGACTACTTGGGATCAGCAGAATTCTAAAACTACGTAACCAACTGCTTTCACACCGTACGAACAACATCCGGAGCAAGGACCCCAACAGTTTGGAAGATATCTTGAGAAAAGGTTTTAGCACCGGTCTATCCTATATGTACTCCAGTTTATTCGAAGTCTCCCAATGGTGTAAGGCCGTCGACTTATTGGGAAAAAGGAGGAAGATCACTTTGATCTCTTGTTTCGGAGAAATCAGTGGCTCACGAGGAATGGAAAGGAACATATTATATTTGATCTCGAAGTCCTCATATAGCACTTCTTCCAATCCTGGATGGGGGATCACTTGTAGGAATGACATAATGCTAATCCATGTTCTACACGGCCAAGGAAGCATCGGTTTTTAATCTCATTATGACTTGGTCGTTCAGAAGAGATTCTTTCTCGATCAGAATAGTGGAATGGAAGGCACTACAAGAAAGATATGCTCCTTTTCAAATCGCCCCGCGAAGACAGACGTTCAGAAAGGTTCTCGAGATTCTCAATCGCTCTTTTTTTAGTGGGGAGGAATAGTACGGGAAGGGAGCGAGACCAAGCCGAGACACTAGTAGAGTAAGCCCTTCCCACGTGTCAAAATGAATTGCAGCCTCAACCAGAGAGATCAACCTGCGCCTTTGATGTTAGGCCCCGGCGGAAAGTTTTCCGAAACCGGAACTGAATGGAATTGTTACTTTCCAAAAATGCTTCCTGAAAAGAAAGAAGGTCCATTTTCCCACGTAGTTCGTCGGTCAAACCAACAATTCTCTTCTCAAAGTAATAGGGAGATCCTTTTCTAGTTAGACTTCTTGCAATGAAAGAACCATCCCTTCCTATTTGTTTGTCCTGTCAGATAGAAAGAGAGACCCCAAAGAGCCTTCTTTACCACTTTAGGGGGCGGGGGTGAAGGGGGGGTTTACATGCAACCGAGGCAAAGTTGTTTATGATTGAATCTCAGAGGCACTCTTATCATTTGGTAGATCCAAGTCCATGGCCTATTTCGGGTTCACTCGGAGCTTTGGCAACCACCGTAGGAGGTGTGATGTACATGCACTCATTTCAAGGGGGTGCAACACTTCTCAGTTTGGGCCTAATATTTATCCTATATACCATGTTCGTATGGTGGCGCGATGTTCTACGTGAATCCACGTTGGAAGGACATCATACCAAAGTCGTACAATTAGGACTTCGATATGGGTTTATTCTGTTTATCGTTTCGGAGGTTATGTTCTTTTTTGCTTTTTTTTGGGCTTTTTTTCATTCTTCTTTGGCACCTACGGTAGAGATCGGAGGTATTTGGCCCCCAAAAGGGATTGCGGTTTTAGATCCTTGGGAAATCCCTTTTCTTAATACTCTTATTCTCCTTTCATCCGGAGCTGCCGTAACTTGGGCTCATCATGCTATACTCGCGGGGAAGGAAAAACGAGCAGTTTACGCTTTAGTAGCTACCGTTTTACTGGCTCTAGTATTCACCGCCTTTCAAGGAATGGAATATTATCAAGCGCCCTTCACAATTTCGGATAGTATTTATGGTTCTACCTTTTTCTTAGCAACTGGCTTTCATGGTTTTCATGTGATTATAGGTACTCTTTTCTTGATCATATGTGGTATTCGCCAATATCTTGGTCATCTGACCAAGGAGCATCACGTTGGCTTTGAAGCAGCTGCATGGTACTGGCATTTTGTAGACGTGGTTTGGTTATTCCTATTTGTCTCTATCTATTGGTGGGGAGGTATATGAAGGAACGAATCAGTGGATTGAAGAATTCAAGCTCGAAGACAAAGAGAAGCGGGCTTTTCCAAAGAATTACTGCAGCTTTCCCACTCCCTTTGATTATCATATACAAAAAAGTATCTTCCACTTTCCTACTAAATCTCTCTTTATTCTGGCACATAAATGAAGGGATCGAAGAGATTATGGCAGATCATGTTCACCAAGAAATGACCTGAAATTGGATCTTGGTCTATTTGAGATTGTTCCTTTTAATCGTAATCAAAGATGTTTTCTTGTCTCTCGTTTCTTTTCTGAACAAATCGAAGAACCTAATGGATCGAACTCATCCTTGGCTGCTACGAAAGAAATAGGCCTTGCGTTGCGGAAGGAACGTTCTGCTCTGAGTTGAAGGCAAGAGCTCCTTCCCTCCCTTCCTTATCGACATTAGCTGTATCCCATATCTCCCCATATCGTATTTAACTAGACCCCATCCCTCGCTTTGACTGTTCACCATATGTGTATCGTACCGACCCCATATCATACGTACAATAATTTCTTCCTTCTCCCCATATCACTCATTCACATGCCATCTCATTGTTCACCCGGAAAATCTTCTTGTTTAAGACAGATCGCTTCCCTCAGGCAGCGGGAGGCCTAGTCGATGTAGGCCCCCAAACGGCGGGCAGACCAGTCGAAGGAGTAGTTCACTTACCTGTTTGTACATATACTATACTCATACCCATATTACGATACATATGTGTTCACCCTATCTTGCTTTCACGGCTTTGACCGGGAACCAAACTAAAGAGCCAATACACCAACAACCAAGGAACGGGAGTGGGTGGTCCCTAGGAACGGCAGAAAGGAAGTACTGGTTCAAGCAGATACGAGTGACGGAACCGGTGTTGATCAAAGACATGCGCCGAGTGCCAGGAATGACTATAAGCCGATAGAGTCGTTTTAACATGCCATGAACCGAGATACAATTTGACTAGTGCCAGGTACAAGAAAGAGTGGAGTTGATTTACAGATACTAGTACCTGAATGACAAGTGACGAAAGCAAGAAAGAGTTACTAAAACCATTACGAATGACAAGTACACACAAGAATGACTCGATCGAGTCCCGAGAGACAGATAGAGCTTAACTAAAACGTCCGCCCGGTCATCCTTCCGCATCATCATCCGGCGATGAAATCGAGGGATGATACGAGGATACCCTGATCGATTGAGGGAGACTGGTACAGGCAACAATTCGGGTGGCTTCGGAATACCTCCGTAAGCCATCTGAAGGGATGAATAATACTGTTTTAGATACAGTGATGTGAATCAAAATCCCGACTTCCGTACTAGCCTGACCACCTGTTTTGAGAACAAGTAAGCTCCAATGCATGCTTCCTTAGTCAAACTATCATGAGTTATAAGGATCATACGGTTTAAGTATGACCTTGAAACCCGAAAATCTTACAATGTCGATCCTAATGCTACAGTTGCTATCGGTTGCTAGCCTCAAAAAAATCTTTGTACCCTCATGGATACGGTCCTGAGGCTTCTGAATGATAGAATTAGAGGGTCCCTTTCGGACGTGCAGATTGAGGTTGGTAGGATATAGGCGTTAGGCTCTTTCGATGGCACTGAAAGGCCTGTTATCGTACTCTTTCGTATATAGTTGTCAAAGACACTGGAGAGAACTAGTCTCTCGGGCTAGGGACTCTCTATCTATGTACTAGAAACTGGATTTATAGCGAGCTTTTACTATTAGAACAAGGGCATAGTTTTAGGGACACTCACGTCTTTTTTCACAAGTCAAACTTGTCTCTATATTCAAGGGACTCACGATTGTGCAACGAAGTCTCCTATTCGGCGATATTCACATTGATTCTGGAATAACCTATCATATGCGGCCTCTGCTGCTGTTCACAAGTACAAGATGAGGATCAGCAACAGGTATTACCAGAGTCTCATAGCTTATTTGACAGAGACGACATTTAACCTTTTCCGCGGTGTGAACCTTGCGGGAAGTGTTGTATACTTTAAGAAGAGAGATCTATTCTACTTCTTTATTCTATCAAACCTGAAAACGAGGCCTCCGGTAAACAAGCTATAAAAGATGAATATCGCTCTCTCTAGCTAACCTGGAAAAAGTCTACCTTTGCGGAACTGGAGCCGAAGCTCCTTCCTTTCTTCCTCCCTTGTTCTATTACCCCAAGGCCTCCTCGGTCTTCTTGGACTTGGTTTCTGTCTGATTTCACCCGCACTGCTAATGTAGGCCTTTGGGGGGTAATGGCATCGGCACACTATTCGTCTAAATAAGTTCTCTTTCGTCTTCCAATAGTTCTGACCCGCAAAGTGAGCCCCGAAAACTGTCAACCTATGACCAACTCAAAATTAGAGTAGCTGATAGAGTAGAAGGTGGGATTCTATATTCTATAGCCCATGCGCCTGCTTATGATGAGATAGAAGTAGGCTCCCGGTGCGTCTTCCTTCGGTCGGCTTGTCATCGAAGGATGTTAGCCAAATCAGAAGAACTATAGGCTCGAAGGCTCGGGTTGGTCGAGCGAACTGATTCATTAAATTCTTCGCCTAGTCTTAGCACCCGCACAGTAGAGGGGAATAAGCATTCCTTTTCCGACAAAACTAAGCGTCTTGCCGCTGGGTAAAGGCAATAGGAGGAGGTTTGGAACCCCAAAACAAGTCTAGGCTTAAGAACGGTGATGCTAGTTCAGTTGTTGAAGAAAATGTCCCGATGAACCTTGGGAGCATCCCGGGCAAGATCTATGGCTTCAGCTGCGGCTAAGCGAACTACCTATTCTATATATTCTATAGAAGTGAATATGAGAGAAAAAGCTCTTCTTTCACATAGTGGGAGGCTGGCCTTCTCTCTTCCCAATTCTCCCAATGAGACCTCTTTCACTCACTTAGTGGACGACCCAGAGGACTTTAATAAAGCCCCCTTTTGCCTCATCACGATCTCCCGGTGAAGTAGCGGCTCCCTCCTATTACTATTTCTGGGGTGGAGTCGAAGCTATGGCACCAGAAAGGCAAAGAGATTCCGTCCCGAACCACTCGTGTAGTCTTCTTCCTGCCTCCCAGTTAGGCCCCATCTCGCTTTCCAAGTCTCATTTGGATGAGACGGCGGTGAGCAATCGATAGAGAGCAAGGGATGCTAGCGCTTCGATGCTTTCCTAGGCTATTTCGTACGTGTAAGCTTTCGAAGTCGTATATCGAATGAGTGGATATCAGGAATGGTCCCACATCCTCCCTTTCTTCATGCCTTTGTGTACCGCGTCTTCTATCGCTATCTACAGTGATTCTCCGCGGGTTGTTCTTTTAGCCCTGTGCCTTTTTCTCTAAGGCTTAAAGTGAATCAGTCAAAGCTTGTTGCGCATGACAGAAAGACCGATTGAAGCTGAACTGTTCCATGGGTTAGGCTTTTTTTTCCTGCTTAGGTGGAGGGCGAAGAAGGCAGGGCCCAGTGAGATAGCACTCTGGAAGTGAAAACCTTGTGCCATGGACAGTTGAAGGTAGACTCTTTCTATGGTCCTGTTGAAAGGATCTGGATACCCTCAGGGCATCCCTCTCTTCTTTCATCGGTCTATGTATGGCAATCGGTCATTTCTTTCTATCTTGCTTGGTTACCGGTCTTTCTGTCTTTAAAGAGATCGGTTTCTGTCCTTTTTCTGGTATCGCTCTAATAGGTCTAAGCTGTCTTGTTCAAGCATTGGCAATA
>Ga0153966_100247_pt1 | contig 28920 bp, 38 predicted proteins | sample TSFL050MetaG_FD_104738 | JGI IMG/M metagenome (GOLD analysis project Ga0153966, IMG submission 104738) | Attine ant fungus gardens microbial communities from Florida, USA - TSFL050 MetaG | ecosystem: Host-associated > Fungi > Mycelium > Unclassified | place: USA: Florida, Paynes | collected... | reverse complement strand
TTCCCAGCCATTTTTCTACGTCACCGTTTGGAGTCGATGATCCACGAAAGGTGCCTGTGTGCAAGTGGATGTCCAAGTTCTGAGCTGTGCTTGTGCTGAGGCTCAGTAAGAGGGTAGAGAGCCCAAGAAAACACCGGGAAATCATGATAAATTATCTGAGAAAGAACCAGAGAACCGGAGAGCTGTTCACCGGAATTTGCTTCAGAAGAGCACCCATATATCGGTGGATGGTGAGAAATAGAAGCAAATATGAAAAGGCACTATTCCTCATAAGAGGAATCGGCCTCACTGTTGAGTTTCCGTGATGAGAGTCCAAATGTATATGAATAACTCAAGGATCACCGAACCTATTTTTGAAATCTTCTGGGAAAACAGGTACCGACCTTATCTTCTAATGCAGGAACCGAACTTGTTCAATAACATATAAGTGGACAGTGATTCCCAGGGGACCTAAGGTGTCTGGAAAGTAATGTTACCAACTTGGAATCTGTAAGATTATTGGTTACTACTTTTATTTTCTTCCACTTTCCTTCCCTTCCTGCTTTCTAGAACCATGAAGACTGGGAAAGAGAGAACAAAAGGAAGGTAGGAGTGAATAAGAAGTAATCAACAATAATCTTTGAACAGATTACAAATTGACAACACATTTATAATTTTTCCAACCTGTCCTTGCCTCTGTCTTGCAATTGATCTGGTCTACATTATTCAAACATCATAATCAAGTCCTGGTCCCTTAATAGAGGGTGAGTATTGTTTATAACCCCTGTCCTTTATCTATTTTTTGATGGCCTCAGACATTGGCCATGCCATTGATATGGCTCAAGTTCTACTGATGGCACCTGCTATGAAATAAAAGGATTGGAGGTTTCTTGCTGAAAGTTTCAGTGGCTAACCAGGAGATCTTGGAGATGTAGACTATTTTGAGATGTTTGATCATGCTACAATGTCAATTTGGGTTTACTTCCTGTTTCATAACAATCTGTTGCACCATGGTTGGTGCAAATTATATGGGTGGAAGGCGGTGTGTTTTCTGTGTTCTGTATACAGAGGCTCAGATAACATAGTACATTCCCCAGAAATGCTGCCAAAGCCAGGACTAGGGACAAATCTGGCAAAGTTCAGAAGGAGTTTTTTGGACGCCGAAGGCTTAATATTCTCTCAAAGGGTCTGAGTGTCCAACCTCGTCTACTGCCATGGGAAAACAGAGGTGTTAAGGTGTCTGGGACTTCGATAGCACAGATGTCCATCGACTTAAACCACGTAAAGAGGACAGAATCGCTGCAAGCGGATCACGCATATAACCCCGAATCACCCGAGTCAACACCGTCTATCTCAAGGAAACGGAAAAGAAATAATACTTTGACAATGCCGACATCTTCTCCTCACTCAAAGGGGTCTGTGATATCCTCATCTTCGTTCAAACGAACCAAATCCAAGTTACTTCAACAACTGGATATCCTTGAGCGTGAGTTTGTCATGCCCTGAACTCATGATTTTGGCGCTCTGCACCACAGCTGAAGGATTAAAGCCTTTTCATCAAATGCCGCTATCAGTCATATACTTGCTATGCAAGATTTGGCTGGTATCTCTGGTTTATCACCGGGAGAACAATCTCGTTCGGAATCATTATCACTCTCGTCTATTGCTACTGAAAACAACGAAGTTGTCGAAAGTGGTGAAGAAATTATGGACTGTTTTTCAGAAGTATATAATTCATGCGATCTCACAACTGGTGGCTGATGATTTCATAGTCTGAGCTTGATTATGAAGTCCATGAAGCTTTTTCATCATGTGGAAAACAATCGCCTTCAGGACTTGCCCCAAGGCAGTTCGACAATCGTCCACGTTTAACCCAATTGGTGTCTCCTCAAGAGCATGGAAGCTGTTTCGACATGATGTCTTCAGAGTTTCCAACCTTTGGAAATAATATTGATGCGAGTACCACTGGAAACACCGATCAGTCATTGAGTGACTTGAACTCGCCGCTATTGAGTCTTTTTCGTGGTCCTCCTCATCGAGTTACAGATTTAAGATCATCTCCTCAATATCAAAGGCAGCTCCAAGTTAACGACGACGAGATGCCTGTGGACCAAAAATGCATGAATTTACTAGAGTTTCCTGATCCTTGGCGGCGAATCAGCGTAATATTGGGTTTGGAAAAGGACTGCCTGTGTTTCCCCAAAAAAATTCAAAGACCAGAGTTTATCCAAGGAGAAAATGATGGTCAACAGATTGAAGTTGTTTCTGAAAGCGATCTTCCTCCGAGTGACATTCCTCTAGATGACTCTCTAGATGACATTGCTCCGTCTTCTCTCCCCATTGCCGAGAGCTCTGAAGCGGCAGAAGTATCTCCGATTGCTTTGTTCTCGGACTGTAACGGTGGCAATGCTTGCGTTCCTGGAGCAGTCGAAAACATTTCTAACATGATTCATGAAAATTCTGGCCTAGATGGATTTTATTTCGAAAGCCAGTCAGACGAGATTCTATCATTCTCAGAATCAGGGTTGGACACGAACAAATTCTTTGAGACAACAGATCATGCCATCCAAGTCACTCAGAATCTCAGTTTCTGCGCTATCAGCGATAATGCTTCTGGGGCTTTTGAAGAAGGCTCGAGACAGTTTTTAGCAGATGATGAAATGAACTCGACTCTTTCCGTTATCGGACATGATGTTGCAATTTCCACACAGTCACATACGGTATCAACTCCCGTGACGATCCACCAGAATGACAAACGGACCGGGTTGAACCAGTTCACACAGCAAGTTACCGTCCTGTCAGAAGGAAATTCGCCACTCGATGGGGACGGTCATTCGACTGCGGAAGCAATGAGCCAGAAGGGAAGTGTCTTGGTTGTACCAGAGCTACAGGAATGTGATGGCGTCTATCAAGGACCTTGTTTATTCTCGGATGAGCCTGAGTGTTGGGAGATAGAGGAATAGGCGTTCGACTCATTTTCTGTAGGCACCTTTGGAATATAGATCTCTAGTGTCTCGTCTTCTCCACCACCAACATTCACACCTGACTCGAAACAACCCCAGCTGTCCCCCCTGAAGCTCAGGTGTAGTTAGTAGTATACCGCTATGTATCTCACCCACCGCGTCTTAGCACCTGTTTGCTTGTTGCGGTATATAAATACAGAACTCTCTCGCTCTCTCTAGTGTCTCGTGATGCGGTGTGTCCGTGGGAAAGCCTGGGTACTTATACTGCTTTTCGACTCAGCGGCCCATTTACCATTCTCTGTTGTCAACCACCATCTACACGTTAATAGCTTCTTGCTGTCAACTATGTTCTCAACACCTCGGGCCTCTGGGTCTAGAAATGATGTCGAAAATGGCAAGCAAGGTGGCAGGAAATTCGACCGTAGGAGACCGCGCGCCAATGAATCAGCGAAGGAACAGACTTTGGGCCCGCAACGATCGGTAATTATCATTACTCATCCTTTTTTTCCCCGCACGGTTAAGCAGTGCTCTCGTCGCCCATCCCTTTCCATCCCTCTATTTTCGTCTCAAGATAACGTTTACTGATACCTTCTCAGCTTACCACCAGAACGAAGACACATACCTCTCTTGATTCAAGGTTTGGCAGATCACTTCCTACATCCTCCGGACGACCGCAATGGAGGAGGCTGGATCGCAGGGTTGGCGGACCACACAGGGTTGATGGACCACACAGGATTGATGGACCACACAGGGTTGATGGACCACACAGGGTTGACGGACCACGCAGGGTTGACGGACCAAGTACCGTGGACGCATGGAGACAATTGGTTAACAAGCGATATGATGCAAACACACGTTTTCTCAATCTTGAGGTATGAGCCTCACTACCAGTAGCATTATCGAGTTTTACTAAACGTATGACAGTCGATTCAGCATGACGAAATTGTGAAAATGTATTCTCTTACTCCACCTGGTCATGGAGATACTCGCACTAGTGCCGTTCTTTTCAAGCTCGCTGCTCAACTCAATCCAGAGGTCGGCCATAAGACATTCACTGCAATCTACCCAGGTAACTGATCATTTCCTAGGTCCAGACTTTGTCATTGGCAAATAATAGGCTTTCTGGTATTCATCTAATACCCCTTGGCCGATACCTCCCAGGGCTTCGCAATCTGTCGTTGCAGGGAAATACTATCAGGCAATGGAAGGATTTGGATTCAATTGGGGCTAGGAAAAATGTTATGAAATGTCTGCGGGAATTGGTTCTCACAGGGACACCTTTGCGCGAAGGAGAATACAGGAACGGACGAGGAGATCGTTACCGGAGGTATGTTTCTAACCACAACTCTTCTTGATGTTGCCAATTTTTCAACAGTGAAGTTGCTCGTCGTTTTCTCGGGCTGGAGGTGTTGGACTCTGAAACAATAACAAAAATAGGCTTTACAATTGATTCTGCGCCTGGCTCAATGTCAACCGTTCCTAAACTCGATGCCACCACATTCCCTTGTGAGATGGGCGGCCCTTTTGTCTCTGGTGTCGACGGAGCCCTTGTCAGCAATTTTATCCTCCGGTAGGTTTTCCTGAACGTTTTCTATATAACATGGCCTGATCTCTTTCGCAGCTTCTTCCAGATGTTCGATGCACAGAGGAGCCAATTAGTGGATGTTTATGATTCACAAGCGAGCTTCTCCTATTGCTGCAACACCTGGATACCTGCCCGTGCCCGCACTGAGCGTCTTCATATCAAAATGCCCAACCAGAGACAACTTGTGTGGGGACCTTGGCTCTCCAATCCTGAGGGAGGGTCACGTAACCTCAATCGGTCTGAGATTAGCCTTGATCAGATAGTCCGGAGTCTACACAACGGGGCAAATAATATTGTAGCTGCTCAGGCCGCCCTTCCAATAACCAGGCATGACATGCAAGGTGCTATGAATAAGTTTGTTGTTGATGCGTTCCCTGTGCCGCACGGAGAGGGTAGTGCACTTTTGTTAAACCTTCATGGTGAATTCATGGAACGTATGTTGTTATCCTAATTCCTGTCGTCAATCCCTTATTCGCATCTTACCTGTATGTCGACAGTACCTTCACAGGGTATGCGCTCCTTTGATAGATCGTTCATCTTATCACCTGCCCCGGAAGGATCAAGGTGAGCCCTCTCTTCTCGTTTAACCCCGATCCTTTCTTGATGCACGCATAGGGCTAGATCGAATGGTTGGAATGTTATCATTCTGTCGGATCAGCTAACAATCAGGAGTTATTCAAATCCCAACGTATGGAGGGTTGGACCGATGTCAGTGCAGGCTGAGGTCAAATCAAGGGTTCTTGACAAATCAGCTGAATTCTCAGCCTTATCATTACCCTTAGTACAACAACAAGCACTTAATACCTTGGTATGTCATGACACTTTGTTGAGAGCTTTTCCAAATGTGATTTTGCCATAGAATCCAGTAGAACAGGCGCTCGTTCTGCGGGTCTGTGGCCGTACGCGACTGAACGCCAATTATGCTGTTGACTGCTTGACGAACAATGCTTGGAACTTTGAGAGGGCAGTCGCGAATTTTGAAGAAGTGAAAGACACGATCCCGAGAGATGCATTTCTATAGTTCATCGGTGTTTCATCTCTCATTAACCTCTGCCATGTGGACTGACGCAATCACAACGCATTCTATTATTATCTGAATATCGTCTGTTTGGAGTGGAAGATGGGAGTATTCGACAAGGAAGATGCGGGATGTTGTGGTCCTAGGAAGCCTAGTCTTTTGAATATGAGACAATTGCGAGCTAATCCTGCTCTTTTTTCTTGTTCGACTCCTATCTACATGTGATAATACTCGCATTAATACTCCTCAATTTTCTCTATGTATCTGAAGACTGTTTTTACAAAATTTCAATCCCAGTAGCACATATAAGGTATAATCCATTTTACACATATAATCGTGGGCTGAGTACCGAGCTTCGAAAAGCGAGCCAGAGTGATTGCTAAGCTGATTGGCTTCCATACGAGATGGATAAACAAGTCAATTGTGGATGATTGAGAAATGGATTTTGAAGATGAATGATTGAAATCCTAAGAGCACAGGACGAGAGCAAGCAAAAAAAGGAATGAGAATTCTGAAGTATTGATGTGAAGAGTTTGTTTGCTGTATCCCGGCCAGTAGTAGAATTCAGTCGTGAAGAGCCTGAATGGGACATATCACATATAACTTGGAGCCACCGGTAGCATACCGGAGTTCATAGTAGTCTGTCACTTGATTTGCCAAGAATATCACAGATTTGGTAGTGTGGTAACGTGTGTATGCACGACATCAATTGTCATTCCCCCACCTCTTCAGCACAAACTACGACAGGTACGGTGTCCCTTCGACGGTCCTCTTGCATGATAGAGTTTTCAGCATCTTGTATTGTTCAGAATCTATTGATTTCATAATTTGGGATTTGTGCCATGGTATCAATATGCCGATGCCACTTGCTATATCCGTTGATAACATGTCCAACTCATGATCCATGCTGACGGATGGTCTCCAATTGAATGCAAGAATTTTGCGCGCGACCTTTCGGTAATTGACCTTCCATTCCATTGAATTATGCTACGAGCCAAGCGCCATCCTCAAGCTTATTCATGCCTTCGATGTTCTTGGCTTATGTTGATAGCATCGACCTTGTCAAACAGACTGGATTTGATAAACCGCCGGCTATCTACACCTGATATTATCCTGCCTGAATATTTTGCCTATCCAAGCTCTATAGCCATCAAGTTGGACCAAGTGACATTGCGTTGCCTTTTCTGGTAATCCAGGATTCGACGTCTGCCGGAAGCAATGCTCTGTCGGAGACTAACGACCCGAAACGAATTTATGCAGGGGCGTAAATGGAAATCATGGATCTTGGACGAGAAGACCAACCTTCCATGGTTTAGCCACGCGCCCGAAGCGTGCTCAAAGAAGGATTAATAGCCCAATCTCTGGCTCGTCTTGTCTATCGTCCCTTTCACCCTTCACGACGAGACTCCAATGGCTTCACAAACAAGTCACCCTGCAGAGCCATCTACTTTGCGAAACGAATCTGGGCCGACAGGCATGAATGACCAAATTCAGGTGGACACTCAAGTAGACAAAAAATGTATTCCAATAGAGCCTCCTGCAGCTACACAAGACAAACTTGAACTGAAATCACGGACCCCGTTGCCTAAATTCCAGCTCTTTCTCGTCTGCCTCATACAGTTTGCGGAGCCCCTTACTGCTTCTGTCATCTACCCTTTCGTCAACCAATTCGTTCGAGCTACGGGGATCACCCGAGGCGACGACCGGAAGACTGGCTACTATGCCGGCGTTATTGTGAGTCTTCTTCTCTTCTACAACCATGGCATGCATTCATCGTCAAATGCTCCTTTTTTCCTCGTGCACTGTATGTATCAGGAATCAGTTTTCTTCGCTGCAGAGGCTCTCACGGCCTTTCAATGGGGTTGGCTATCTGACCGCTTTGGGAGAAGAATAGTTTTACTGCTAGGGCCTCTTGGTCTTTCGTTCGCGATGGTAGCCTTTGGTTGTTCCACATCCTACTGGTCCATGATATTGGCGCGGTGCTTACAAGGTATCTGCAATGGCAACATTGGTAAGTTCTCTATATTTGACTTGACTTGAAGCAATCACTGAGAAGTATATGTACATAGGGGTATCAAAGACTGTTATGGTTGAGGTGAAGTGATAGTCAAAATGTGTTCCTCCTGAGCGAATGATAACAATTAGTTTCAGTTAACTGATGCCACGAACATGGGCGATGCTTTTGCCCTGATGCCTATCATGTGGAGCGCTGGAATCACACTCGGGTGTGTAAATATCTGAAATGCGCAGCTTATTGGTGCTAACCTTCTTCGAAGCCCTATCATAGGTGGTATTTTAAGTAATCCAGCTACCAGATGGCCGCATTCGTTTGGACACTTCTTTGTGACGCATCCGTATCTTTTGCCGTGTTTGGTTACTGGCATCGTTGCATTCCTTACATTTGTGGTTGGCTTCGTCGGATTGAAGGAGGTGAGCATATAATCACCGACTGAATCCAAGTTAATGACTAATATCCGTGTTTCTAAATAGACACGACCTCCTCGTCGCCAAGCACTTGAGGGGCAGTCCGAGGATGATCGCCAGAGGCGAGCATCAGAAGTCTCTCATACCGACTCAAAAGATGTTCCATCCGATCACAAGGAAGGTCTAGATGATGGCACGAACCCCTCAACTTCACCTGCATTGTCCAAATCACCTTCTTCGGAATCGATCACCTTACTTTCTGTGCTCAAGAACAGACGAATGCAATTTATCCTTACCAACTACACTATTTTTGCCCTTATTGACATGTGCTATGCCGTTCTCATACCCCTGATGTGGTCCACACCCGTTGGAATCGGTGGACTAGGTTTGTCCTCTTTCCAAATTGGCCTGACCATGGGTATCTGGGGTTTCTTGAATGCCGTGGTACAGATAAACGTGACTGGTAGGGTTATAAGGAAGTTTGGAGGAGCTTCGGTATTCAAGTTCGCATTTGTCTTTTATCTCCTGTGTTTTGCAACATTCCCTCTCTCAACATTCCTGGCTGAACAACATGGGAGAGTTTACGTCGGAAGCTGGTTGGTGATCGCTTCCCAATTGTTTTTCCAGGTTTTCGCGTATATGAGCTATGGTTCGTATTTTTCTATTATGAGCTGAGCAAATGCCCGTGTTGACTCATTCGTTCTCTTTACAAAGCCTCAATCCAAGTTGTTATTGCTGAAGCGGCACCCAAACACTTGATTGGATCGGTCAATGGCTTCGCACAGATGGCGGGTTGTGTGATGCGTACAGTGGCTCCCACTTTTTCGTCGTCTCTTTTCTCGGTGTCCATACGGCAAGAGATCATCCATGGCTACCTGGTCTACGTGATCATCTACATCATTTGTGCAATCGGTATCGGATTCAGTATCACTCTGAACAATCAGAACCACGAAATAGAAGTAGAAGCATCTGCGTAAGCTACGCGAGAGATACATTGTTCGATGATTATATCTAATTCTTTCGCACGTGTAAAGACGGTTATATAATTTATGTTTCATCCATCCGACACTGGAAGAGACTTCATGTTGCGTGATGTATTGAGTGGGTTCAATTTGGGTCTCCACTGCCCTCATTTAGTTGGGACTATTTTATATGTGAGTCTACATGTGGTGATCTGAGTTTATCGATGCGGGAGGGAAAGACGAACCAAAACAACGTTGAGCTTGTATTCATTCGTCAAGATATAATCTTTCACTAACGATAAATTCCGCAACACTTTGAATCACAAACCTTCCCCATAGCTTCCTCCCTTGTTCGGTTATGCCAAACTCCCTCACAAAATTCCGTACAGTAGTGGAACTGAACGTGCTTTCATCTGCACCGATGTCCGTGAATTTAATACGGCCTGAATGAATGAATCGTCTTGCAGGTTTTAGGCAATCCTGAATACCGTCCTCGTCGACACTTTCAACTCCTTTACTTGCAACACTGGTAAAGGTCGCGAGGTTCCGTCGTGCACAGACAACGATGGAATTATCCTCTTCCGGGGATAAAAAGCGGTTAAGTGAGGCAAGCATGGATTTCTCGGAATCATAGTAGCGCGGAGCTACGAGTCGTTCGAGCGTGTCCATACCTATGATGAATGCAAGTTCTAGTTGTGGTGTTTCTGTGGATAATAGGGAGGCAATGCGATTACGGAGGAATGAAAGGAGACACGTGGATTTGCGGACGAAGGTAGGTTCATTTGTAATCCCTATTGCCACATTTGCAGAGTCTAGGTTCGGGGAAGTGGAAGAGCGGATGTGTCTAGACAATAAATACATCATTTGTAATCGTTGGATGTACGTCGCATCCGTGGCTTTTAACACCTTATCGGCATTCTTTACTGAGAGTAATAATAGCCGTGCATCGTAATCAGCTTTCACTCCCTCTACGTAATCAGAGCTCGGTATGGAAGCGTTGATGAGGGCCAAATGTGCAAGTGTTGGGGGGTTGAATGAAGAATCAAGAATGGCCATACGTATAGGTCTTGGTGTCGTTGTTTGCGGCGGTAATGGCCATCCCGGATGTGGAATATGTACAAGCTCAACATGTGATAAGCACCCTTGGACACGAGCTAGAAGAGGGGCCGCCGTATTGCGAAAGGTCATGTCATGGTCCATGGCGCTAGAATGTCAGATGATCAGTAATTTGAAATTTTAGAATTGGCTGATATTTTCATTTGTGGCAAGGAGTTCTCCTTTCTAAAGGACGTTGTAAAAATATACCTACGGTTCCAGGTTTGAGATGTTTCTGAATAAGGAAGTTAGTCTTTTCCGTATCCCAAGCCTCTGGGAAAGACGGATCAACTATTGACAGGTCATCCTTCGTTCAAACTGTCGAAGAATGTACCGCATTGAGATACTTTTGCCAGCAGGAACAAAACCAATGGCGTCAGTTGTGATGTGACCAGTGATCAGATATGGTCGAGTCACCACTTGCTCGGAACACTCATCTCGCCCTACCCATGCAGAAAGACGCCGACGGATTCTTTGGTGCGCACCCTACAGCTTTTATTTTACATATACCAATCCTCCTTTGCGGATCGTCTAGTTGATACTGAAAAGAAAGTTGCTGAAAAGAAAGATGTAGAAAAGAAAGATGAAGATGTAGAAAAGACGGATGCTATAGAAAAGAAGGATGTTGTAGATGTTCCTGGAAAGAAAGATGTTGTAGATGTTCCTGGAAAGAAAGATGCTGTCGACACCAATGATGCTACAGAAAAGAGTGAATTCAAAGGTGCGTGGATGTAATACCCTGTTCTTTATCCGAATCAGAATTTTTGCCATAGATCTTGTTGATTCAACTTTCGACGTTTCTGTAGGTGTTACTGATCCTACTTGGCGGTTTCCGAAGCTGACGATGCGACTCAAGGTTACCCTTGCAAACCAACAGGCAGACTCTAAGTCACCACTGTACAGTGCAAAATCTTTTGAGGAGCTGGGCTTGTATGTCTGCTTCCTCCTGACATTGAATGAGGAGTTGATCAGTGACAACAGATCTCCGGAATTGTTGAAAGGGTTATATGAAATGGATTTCTCTAGGCCTTCCAAGATACAGGAACGTGCTTTGCCCCTGCTTCTTTCTGATCCGTACGTTTGATTGAATGCGTTTTCAATAATGTAGAGGATCCGAAGCTGATCGTCTACTATTCTCTATATTCTCTATAGACCAACCAATATGATTGGACAATCCCAATCTGGTACAGGGAAAACTGCGGCGTTCGTGTTGACAATGTTGAGTCGTGTGGACTGCAAATTGAACAAGCCTCAAGTACGTCATCTCGCCCTCTCACCTTGGTCATTTCTATAATCATTTTCGAAAAGGCCTTATGCCTCGCTCCCTCTCGCGAACTCGCTCGTCAAATCATGACGGTCATTGTCAAAATGGGCAAGTATACCTCGGTTCAAACAGAATACGCGATTAGGGATCATCTTTCTCCGGACGTCAAAACGGTCTCGGCGCAAATTATTGTCGGTACACCTGGGACAATGACGAATCTTATCAGGAAAAAAGTGATTGATGTCAGCAGTATCAAAGTGTTTGTATTGGACGAGGCAGACAATATGCTTGATCAAGACGGCTTGGGAGATCAGACTTTGAGAATAAAAAAGTTCGTCTTGTCATCCTTTACTTGTTTATCTTCATTCATTTAACCCTTGTATCACCTGCTCCTAGTTTTCTTCCCCGTTCCGCGAAGTTACAAATCGTCCTCTTTTCCGCTACCTTCCCCGACCTAGTCCGCAGGTTCGCCTCAAAATTTGCACCGAACGCAAATAAAATCGAATTACAACAGAATGAACTTAGTATTGAGGGGATCCGGCAGTTCTACATGGATTGCAAGGATGAGGAACATAAATATGATATTTTGGTGTCACTTTATAGCTTATTGACTATCGGGCAGAGTATCATATTCTGCAGGGTGAGTGGGCATTGATTTCTGAAGTCACCCGTATGTCAACACAGAATATTTTAGCATCGACGCACGGCAGATAGGATTTCAAAGCGTATGACGGCTGAGGGGCATAAAGTTGCATCATTGCACGGAGCGAAGGACGCCATGCATCGTGATATTATCATCGATGCTTTCAGATCAGGCAAAGAAAAGGTTCGTGGTTAGTGATCTTTGTCTGTTCGTGCTTCTAATTTTCCTACGTCAAGGTTTTGATTACGACCAACGTGGTAGCTCGTGGTATCGACATTCTACAAGTCAACATGGTAGTCAATTATGATATACCATTGATGAATGAGCGTGGAACATCATCAGCCAGCGATGAACCAGACGTGGAAACCTATTTGCATCGTATTGGTGCGTTTTAAACTTATTTCGCAATCATAAGAAAGTTCATAGCTGAACTTTGCTTCAGGTCGCACGGGGCGTTTTGGAAGGAGAGGAATCTCGATCAATTTTGTGCACGACCAAAAGACTTGGCAACAGATGGATCAAATTGAAAAGGCACTTGGGAGACAAATTATCAGGATTGAGACCACTGATTTGGATGTCATGGAGGAGGTCAGTGATCTATTCCCTATTATTATGAGGATATTGCTGAAAAATGGTGTTTTGTAGAAAATGAAGAAAGCATTGAAGTAGGACAATTATGAATGAAAGTTGTTGTTTCTTTTCTTCATTTACATTTTATATTTCTTGATGATTCCATATATTCGCTGTGTGATAGACTTTACGTCACACCTATTGATAAATAAATCCATGAACTAGGGATCTGAGTAAACTAAAATGCTTTCGGGCGATCTTCTCTGCGGCACTTACATTCGAGTCTTTCTGCGAATAATCTTACCCTCAAATATCTTTCAATCTTACACATCATTACAGGAGCCGAACCGTGACACACGAGGTGACACACAAGGCATCGCTTAGCCATCAGGAATTTCTCCCTTGACATTGATATATGTCGATCGTTCCTGGAATAGTCTCCGATCTAATTTGGGATAGGTATCCGACCTCTCGGATCATTCGACATCTACCCAGATCGTCTAACCCTCGAGTTAATTCAAGAGCGAAGTTATCATGTCAATGATTGAAAGTGATGGTGAGAGAAAAAATGCTGGCTGAGCTCCAAAAATGTGATATGAACACAACTCGTGTCTATAATGAACTTCGGTGTGTCATACAAAATCCATAAAGTCAGTGTGAGTGGTCTCGCACTATACTGGTCAACCAATAGACCACTCAGGCTATCTGTAGTTTGCATGAAACAAAAAGACTGGTACTATAGAGAGAAAATAGCATGGTGACCAAACCTCATGACACAATACGCTAACACCCAGAATTGTGCATTTCATGACCTCTAGAAAATCTATAAAAGACCCTCAGGGTACGCTATCTCCCTCCACCAATCCCTCATCTCCAACTATGGTCTCTTCCCCTAGTCTCCATTTCTGTAAATTCCCTCTTAAAGTACAGTGCCAAATATTTGAACATGCCCTCGAGCAGAGCAATGAAAAAGCAATGGAGTTAGCACATGTGTCACATCAAGTCAACATCTGGTATGTGCTTCTCTTCCCATATGACTGTCCTTTGACCCAACATCTCCAGGTTAGAACCTCTGATTTTTCAAGGTCTCGTAATGTCCTACCAGACTAACATAAAAAGTCACCGCCTACAACGTGCTATGTTTCGGAACAGATACCAGAAGGGGCTGAAAAATATGCCAAATTTGTCCAGCGACTCCTGGTCGATGATTCCGAGATGGCCGACGAACTCCGGCCTTTGTGTCCATACCTCGAGAGTTTAGCACTATTGCTCGATACTTCTGATGGCTTTTTCCTGGAACCGATGTCGTCTCCTGGTGCCTTACCGTTCACAAATCTTCCAGGGGCTCACTCATCTTGATATCGATCCTGGTGTCCAGTCGTTCTGGGAGTATCTCTTCCAACTCAGGAACCTCAAACATTTGCGATTGGACATGTCATGTCTGCAGTTCGAAAACAAGACTATATTTCGAACTTCATTTGGGACGGTCTTTGGATCGATACTTCGATGTCTTCCTGCCAACACCAATTACTTTACATGTGCCTTTGAAGCAGGCCAACGCAATGTCTGCCCGATGAAGACATTAGCAAAAATTTCGAGGAACCGCGATGTAAAATTCTTTCCATTCGGCCTCGGTTGACTTCCCAGTTCAAACCACAGAGGCCTACATCATTTCGGTACGAGATTCTGGGTGAATTAACGGGTATGTCTACACTTGAACTGTTTCCTGCTTGCTCCAAAAGCGAATGTTTTGCAATCTGGCTATGTGAGCAAGATCATTTTCTGCGAAACATGCCTCAGGACTCAGTAAGCCTGGCTTCTGTTGAAGAATATGTTGAAGAATGCACACCGAGAATGCATATGAGTCACTACATATGAATGTTCATTATGATTGAATGACGCTATCTACATATCTACACCCAGAAATTGTATATATAAGACTGTAAAGCATTATGTAAAGGATGTACTAGTTCTATTGAATTACTCTAAAGCCCCACCTTTAGGATAAGGACCCAGAGCACATACACTGCAGTGTTGGATGCCTGCTCTCCAACTTCACTCTCAAATACAGGGGCTCAGCCGTCCTGATAGCCTTTGGAAACTCCAGCATCGGACCCAACACTTTGCAACTAAGCGGGATACTCGAATAGCCAGGGCTTCTCGAGCCACTCTGGTATATCAGGACGTTGATACCAGTTTGCTATCTAACTAGTCCTGATTATGCCTCTACATTGAAATTATTACCGCTGTCAATCAATTTTTCCAATCTCTTCTAAAAAAATAAAGCAGGTAAAACCATGAGCCTACCTGGCCTTCCGTACCTCTGAAATGTGGCTTTATTCACATGCAAGATTTCGTAGGCTCATGGACATTTTATCCTAAATTTTAGAGGAGAGTAGAAGTCGATACTGATCATTGTAATAATTATAGAGATAAATGCATAACCAGGTACGCATTTTCTATGAAGTAAGAAACTGAAATCTCAATCTAGCCGCCTCTGGAATTATTCGAGTCACTCAAAGTTTGTATTGGATGACTTCTTAGTGAGATAAGAATCAAGTGGCTGGTGTTACGGCTTTCTGGAGCTCTGAGAATGATATTTAAGAATCTGCCACTATTGGTGGACAGCGTGTGCGAAGACAAGTTCTCGAATGACACGGTGACACAATGGATCCGGAGTCAATGTCTATGAGGTATGCCACACATTCGAGTTGTTGGAGTGGACCAGCTCATCCATAGTGACTCGGAACGAAGATGTCACTCTATGTTAAAGTATGTACCGAGACACTTCGGCACATAGGCTGGAAACGTCTACTTAACCTCGGACAGCGGGTATCTTAGTTGTTGAAAAGGACTGATTCACGCCCCTTCCACCATTCAACTTCGCCCACACCATACTGCTTTCTCCCGTAGACATTGGGCTCTTTGTAGCCCTCCATGTCTTAGTACTAGTTTACTTGTTGCGGAATAGGAATGGTGAGTCCAAAACTGATTCACGTTATGATGACGCAGCTCGGTGACGTATTCATATGTATTTTTAGACGTATAAGCGTGAACTTACTCTTAGTCGTCTACCACATGGAGTGACGTCTGAACCTACATTTATTCTACGATTTGGTATTGCATATCTATTCCTCAGTACGGACTCAGTAGCCCTCAGTCGTCTACCATACGAGGTGACGTCTGAAGTTAGTTCTCATTACCTTTGTCCTGTTGGTCTACACCCACAAGATATAATGTCATCATAAACGACCTGAGCTATTCATTATTTATCAAATCCATCTCGTGTCAAAGTCATGTGAAGTCGTTGATGAAGAAATCAGCAGAGAGTTGCCTTACATTTGGAAGGGACGTCTCATTCTCTATTCCTGATTATAAAACACACGGAAGATTTGATCAGGTGGGGCGGATGGTCTGCAATTTATTGGCGCCGTTCACCTTGATAGCGCGGCACCCCAGATGTTGGATCATACAAATGCAATGTCGAATCGACAAACTGAAAACCATGTCCATTGAGAAGCCGGAAAGACCACCTTGTGGTCTGTTCCCTGCCCATTGCAGAAGCACACATCCATGGTAAGACAATCATCAAGTCCACAATGATCTATTTCTAAAAATGCTCTAGTTCCTGAAGAAGAGTAAGACCCAAGGAAGGTCAGACAACGCTGATTAACGGAACACCCTTTCACATTAAGTTCTACATCACTTAGTTATCAGATTGTTTGACTTTATTCACTGTAGATGATGACGTGGGTAGAATAGTATGTTGAACTCAGCAGCACCTTCTTAGACCGAATAACCCTGAGTCCTTCAGTGAGTAGAATCATATTGATACCCACTAATCATCATCTCCACTACCACTGTCCTCATCGTCACTCTGGACACCGACAACACCGCCACCTTTTTTGATGTTCGTTTCGTCAAATACTCTGCCCGCCTCACGCAGCTTACCCGAGAAAGTTTTGCGAACACCAGAATTAGTGGCGATATCCCAAATTTGCAACTTTGCTTTGGAGCCCGCAGCAGCTAGAGTCAGAGGAACATCAGGAGACCAAGTGGTGGAAAATACTTTGCCCTGAAGATCAAGTTGTATTAGCCCTAGTCTTTCGACTGATATCAAGAAGAGCACATACAACGCCAAGATCTCGAGATGTAACAAGGCTGACATTTCGTTTACTAGTGTCTTGATCATCCACAACATTCCACACCTTGACCATTTTGTCAGTACCCCCGGTGACGAGGCAACCTTTGATATGAGGGTTAACATCGAGCGAGGAGACTGCACCGTCGTGTGCCGAGATAGTGAATCGCGCTGGCGAGGGCTGATTGAGACTCGATGGAAGCGTCCTAGCGTCAAAGTTGAGCACGGATCCATCTTCAAGTGAGACCTCCAGTGAAGTTAGTGATAAGTCATCCGGGCAAAAATCAAAAACTTACATAGAAACCATAACTCTCCCATGGATCCCATCTGAGGGCTTCAACATCACTGCCAAGGGCAGCTCCAACACCAGCCTCTGGGGCTCTCGAATCAAACGTCCGTACAGTCCGATCAAAACTGCCGGTCAACAGCACAGTAGGCTCCTTCTCATTCCATTGTACTGCCTGAACCTTATCTTTATGCGCATTGAAGCTCCTGATAGCTGCTGAACTTTCGCCAGGTATCGTAGGATCTCGCGTCAGATCCCACAGCTTGACAGTTCTATCCGCACTACAACTAGCGAGAAGGTTCCGTTGTGTTTTGTTCCAACTGAGACCAAGGACCGCGTCGACATGATAGCCTTTTTCAGTGTTTCTATGTTTCTGCTTCTTACGCTTTTTCTTTCCTGTCCCGAGAGGAGTGGGCACATGCGCTTTTGTTTCATCTGGACGACCTAGAATAGAAGTCGGGTACATAGCCTCTACGACGTCTAGAGACCAAATCTCAATCTCAGGATCAAGTGTTCCGACAGCAATGAAGTTTCCAAAGCCGGTTGTTGAAGGATTTGTCAGGGCGGTTGCCGTGGAAGACGTTGGAGGAAAATCCATCCACTCGAGGCACAGGGGAAATGTTGGAAGCATAAGGTCATGGTGGACATAGAGATTTTCTTGCGATTCGTCGTAGACATAAATCTCAAGTTGAGAAATTTCATCTTCAGTTTTGGCGGTGACGAGAAGGTTGTCGGTGGGGTAAATCTCGAGTTCTTCGCGCTCATCATCATCTGCATCTTCCTACATCACTTAGACTTAGCCTTGCTATGAATTCTCGATGATCATGTTGGACGACATACATCTTTTAGGGTGATGAAAGGGTCCTCAGCATTATCCTTATAATACATGAGACCCTTTATATTGCTGAATGGCCCAAGTGCTTATATAGAATGTGAGCTAGAACAATCAGCAGGTTGGCGAAAACTCACCCGATGGTTTAGTGTCCTCATCGTAGTTCTGAAGATTATATTTCGTCAGGTCATCTGGGTCACTCTTCGAGATAGGGACACGATCGACATCCATAGCGTCATCGCCGACATCTGCTGTACTGTCATCTTCACTGTATATATAGAATCAAACTAACAATCAATCATCCATTTCTGCTTCAACAGACAAGGAAGTAAAAAACAGACTCAACCCAATTTGCATCCCCATCATCATTTTGAGGATTCTGCCCATCTACTGAAACCGCATCGACCTCGTCGTCTTCAGTATCTTTACCCATTTCCTGGGCAGCTTTATGTGCTCGTTCCATTTCGACACGGGCATCCTCGAGTTCAATACGCGCGAGTGCACTAACACGCTGGAGTTCATTGTCGTCTAGAACGTACTTATGAGGCTGTGATGCGGCCACTCCACGCTTCACCCAGGCTACAGCTGAGATGAGATTGCTCATCAGCCTCCAATCTTCGGTAGATATGGTGCTGAGGTTTTTTTCGATTCGGTTATCCTAGAGCTTCCACATTAGGAAAATTTTCGGAAAACACCGAATCGCCAACAATCTATTGGCACTCTCTTCTGAAGAGAAAGTTGAGCATTGTATTGGGTACTACACAGGACCTCAGACCGACTCGTTACAAGAAGTATTGAAATGATAATTCGGCAGCCAAAATTGAAGAACGAATGTACACACAGCCAGACGAATTCTCGCTTCCTAATCCCGATCATGACTGTTGAGAGCTTCGCAATGTAAATGAAGTCATCAGGTTTCTAGTGCCCGAGTGATAGTGATACGAGGAATCTTTCCTTATCTTTCCTGCTATTCACAGATGCTGGTAAGCGGCATAGAACATTCACAATGGTACGGATATGGTGGAATCACCTCAGGTTGCCTTCACAGTGCGAAGCATTCAACCGACCAACGGTTCACGTCAAGTATGGGATGGTCTCGCAGCTCTTCGTTCTGGCAAACACACTGAGTCAGTCTCAGTCCACCACTTCCGAACGCAATTTTTTCTTGAGCCTGGTTCGCCGGTATTTTTCCCGGTTTCCGTCAACTAAAATGATAGTTGGACAATATCTTGTTCCCAGAACTTGGTAAAGACTATTCATCGTCAAAAGCAAGATGTACATGCTATCGGAGCATCTGTGTAAATTAATTCCAATTAAAATGAAGCTGTATATTGTTCCAGTAGAAAGATCAGCCACCATGAAGCCCTGAACTTTCTTCAACTTCATTCTCACTGTCTCACTAACCCCGTATTTTCATGTCTGTGCTTACATATGTCCATCAGTGGATTTTGAGCAGGACGTACATCTTCTTTTTCCACCCTTTAGATGCAGTGATTGACGGTGATGGGGTTGTCTGAACATAGTGGATGTCAGGACCAGGCATTAGTAAAGGTGACCATAAGTCGATCTATATATATCGACCAAGACTATTTATTTTGTAAACAGCGGATCAGAATAGTGAACTGAATGTTTCTTAAAAATTTGCACAACTGACTATACCTAAATGAGAGCGCAAAGATGCTCGAACCAGGGCCAAGGGGTGAATATGATCGTGTCAGAAACTTGTCATGATCGCGAATAAGTAATTGTCCATGGCAATAGCAGTCTGTTGAACGCAATTGACCAGGTTCAAAAAGGGAAATCAGGGTCATCAGGCTTTCGATTTTCCTTTCGCTACTTGTCTTCCATCGTTCCGGCCATGTCTCAGCCCAACTCCAAACTACATGAGCCCCAATTAGAGGCTGACATCTCCGACTTATGTCCCTCTGTTAATAATTTCTACAGTGGTCTCACAAGCACAAACTTTTTACCGTCTTCGACGGTAGTTTCCAGCACCTTACCGAGCATCACGAGTCTAGATGAAGGTTTGAATAATCTTTCAGATACATTGCAGCCACTGCGACATGAACAGAGGAATAATCAGGGCCTACAGAGGAAACAAAAGTCGGGGCAATTACCTTCGTCTTCGTCGCCGCCCTCGGTTACGTCGTTTGGCTCTATTCAGGTGGACAGGATTGCTGTGCATTCCCCAGGGTTTCCAAGATCATGTTCGTTGCCAGGGGTGAAACGGGTGAAACCGAACAACAGGATCGTCGATGCGGATAGCATTGTGGTTGCGCCAGAGGTTTTGGAGAGACTGAGGAGGTGGATCCTAGGGTTTGCTACTGGTGAGTCTGTTCATGGATGATTTCGTTCGGGGCGCTAATTTGGCTGTTGTGATTGTAGTGGAGTTTGACCTTAATGATGGGCCTGTCGTTGATGCAGTCATCCCATCGCTATTTCTCTCACCCCAAGAGTCGAATAATATGTATGCCTGATGATTTCTGATGAGAATTCTTGTGTTGAATGTTTTCACAGAGCTTTTGCCTCTTTCCCCGATTCACCGCGATTTGAACAGGGGGAACAGTGCCATTCTTTCCGTGTGCGTGAACAATTGACACCAGAAAATGATAAACGACCGGCTACGAAAGATGGATATATCTATTGTTTCTCTCATTTCACTCAAAAGCGTGATGAATCGTCGAAGAGGGGCTACAGACAGGTAAATGCGCTCTGTCCGTCTGGGTAAATGCATTTTGACTGAGACATTCAGCATTCTGTTGTCATCCTTACGCAACATCAATATCCTGCACTCTTCACGACACTCATTAACATCTTTGGACCATTGTTTCAGAAGCATGGCTTGCCAATGCTAGAGGTGGCATGCCATAATATTGCTACCTGGTATGATGATCTGTTTTATCTGTGTCGTGCCGGACCAATCATGGAGAAGAGCAGGTCCGATCCTAAACCAGGAGAAACCCTGGAGCTCGGATTTCTTGGAACAGTTGTTAATGTGGAGATCCCACATACGATTGATCAGTTCCAATTGACTGAAACATCATCCTTCAATGAGATGTATGATCCTAAATTACATGTTTGTAGATCCCAGGTTAATTTTCTTTTTCTTTGCTGAACACAAATGTCGGATAGGTCTTGGCTTCTTGTGGACCATTCTATCCCCCACCGTTGTTGCTTTTTGAAGCATGCTTGTCGAATTTGTGGTCCATCTGGGAATGCCTCATACTTTGTGAGCCGATACTCGTGTTTGGACAGTCACCCATGCAGACGAGTCAGGCAGTGTGGTGGCTCAGGGACCTCATACGTCCAGTGGGTCCTACTTTGGTGCTTATCACATTTTTAGGTGCCCTCACCCTTTTTCAGATCCCCCTTGCGGGCGACATGCGTCCATACCTCACAATGCAAGACGGCGACCTTACCATATTGGTAAACAAACTGCCACCCAAAGCAGGGCTGGTCATCGGCGTTACAAACCCTTTTTTTGAGAAATCCTGTGCACATTGGCCGCATGTCCTCAGTTTAGGCAAACAAACTAAGTGTGTCTAGATTGGCACAGCCTTTTTGACAGTTAACATAGTATACCTAGAACACCAAGCGTAAAGATCACAAGACCTCAAGGTGGATCTTATAGTGATTCTATTGGTCCGGACCCCGGATGGAGGACCAAGACTCATAAACGCTATATATCGAAAGACTACACTTTACTCAGAGAACTCGAGTTAGCCGCTCGAGGAGACGATCGTCAGAGTATGAGACTTTCAATCTCTGTAAATCAAAGAATAACGAGTTACAGAACTTTGGGCGTCTTTTGCTCTTCGTCGACACTTTTTCTCTCGTACTACAGATCTAATTTCCCCACTCGCAAGATACCTAAATACTTTGATACCCTCCCCGCAAGAGGTCGCTCAGGCCCGATCCTACAGGAATACGCTTCGTCTCAAACCTTTCAGCCCTGCTAGCTTTTTTGCATCGCTCAAGAACAATGATCGCTCGCTTCCCTTCAAATCCAATACTAAACGGATGCAATTTTATGAAAGGTCGGTATGCGCATGCTGCGCAGCTCATTAAGAATGATCACTGATTGTTCAATCATAGATGGCTGAAGTCGCCCAGTTTTGGAGTGTGGTTGGCTCACCAAGAATCTATTGTGCAGGATACATTAAACCCGCCTGTGGTTCCACCGACTGTTGCATGAGGCTGGCTATTTTCTAGACCCATCTATACCCAGTGTATGCAGATAAATAGAGACAAATAACACGCATACAAATTACAGCTTGGAGGATATCAAATACCTTCTTTCTTCTTGCAACCATCATCTCGCACGCCTTTGCTTGTATTGTCTCCCTTTTGTTGACTCTTTGTCGAATTGTCCGCTGAAACTCCTGTACCAAGCATCCGTCGTTTTGTGTACATATATCTCCTGTAAGGTCCTGTCACTTATTCCTCCCACCAGACATCTCTGCACGCAAATAGCAGTGATCTTCACAATCTCGTTGTTTTTCACAGAGAGAAAACAGTTTTCTTCGCCCACCTATGTCATGCCTCTCCTCTATGTTCCCTACTCACCTTTGTTGTCGATTACTCAAACATGTGTTTGTGCTTCTCTACTTTGCAGAACAAAAAATATTCTCATCATCATCTCGCTCTTCGAGTTCGAGTGTTAAACTGCCTGTTCTAGAAGTGTGGTACATGTTCTAAGTGCCTCTGCAATTCTCCCACCTACGCCATTCACGACACTTTCAGGAACTTTGCAAATCAGATTAGCAAGAGAATTTCTAGCAAATGGCTGCTCCAACAGATGGCGATTTTGATATTTATGGTGAAGATGAGGGATTTGATGTAGCTCAACAACATATTGATGAGGTGCGTCTGTTTGCATGCTTGTCTTTTCCTTTTTCTGTGTTGCTCATATCAAACAGGAACTCGAGTCACTTGAAGACTTCGCAGAAGGCGAGAAAGTATCAACATTGACTTCGACGGTTGAACCTTCAACAGGTGATAAAAGACCTCGTGAAGATGATTCAGAGCAGTATCGTGGCAATCAATCGTTGGCATCTCCTCAGCGTGCCGCGGGGAACTCAGCCAATGTTGCTTATGCCAGTACAATGAATAGTTTATTAAATTCAGGTAGCCATGGACAAGGTTATGATGCATTGTATATTGGTGACTTGCAATGGGTTCGTGTATTATTATTACGGTTTCGAGTGTCATGCTGAAAAGCTTTAGTGGACCACCGATGAGGATCTGCGTCAAGTTGCGCTGGACATTGGTGTTACGATTGACCATAAGGACATCACATTCTCTGAGCACAAAGTCAACGGGAAGAGTAAAGGGTATGGTTTTTTCTTCACACGTTTCTTTGTATCGTTTATCTCGATGAGACGGATGTTCATGTGTTTCTGGTATAGAATTGCATATGTTGAATGTCATGATCCTAATTCTGCTCTCGTGTTGAAAAATTGGTTTGATACCAAGTGAGTGAGCCATTAATGGACAGACGTCCGGTCTTTGCAGGGTATTAATTCCCCTTTAGTGATTTCCAGAACAGACGCGCAACAGCGACGTTAACTAGTTCACAACAAGGAAATCCGTTCCGCACACTACCAAAGGGTGTGTTACAGTGACCTCCTACCTGTTTTGAAAGTCTTCAAAGACTGACTGCTGACTGCAGAACCTCCTCCACGCGAGAATCGAAATCAACCATTGCAGCAAGGCATGGGTGCTCCAGGTCGTGGTGGAGGTGGCTTCCGAGGTCAACCTGGAGGGGCAGGACCCATGAACATGGGGGTACGAGGTGGTATGATAAATAATCCCATGGCCAACATGGCTATGAATTTGGGCGTTCCTAACATGTTCGGTATGGGTTTGCCGGCAATGGGGATGCCCGGGATGGGTGGGTTGAATGGTGGAGTAGGTCCTGGTGGATTTATGGGTGGAAGAGGAGGAGGAGGAGGACATCAGGGAGGATTTGTTGGTAGAGGTGGTGGAATGTCTTCTGGTCCGAGAGGGAGAGGTGGAATGAATGGTTTGGGTACGAGTTTCTAGTTCCTTCATTTTTTTATTTTTATTTTTCTTTCTTGTGGTTTTCTCTGGTTGGCTGGATAGCTTGTGCTATTTGTCCAATGTTCATGAGGCGTACAATCTAACTATTGTACCGTCTTTTTTTGCATCTTTTTCTGGTTTTTTTTTTTTAATTGTCAGAACAACCGTGACTTACTGTGGTTTCCTTTTTCTCTCTCTCTCTCTCGTCCTCCGTTGCATTACACTGTGGCATCGAAACATCTCTCTCTCTCTCTTTGCGTCTCTTCATCTATTCTGCAAAACAAAACAAAATTAACGTATTGCTGATGCGAAAAAACGCTTTGTGCCGCTGATGTCCGATTATTCACGCCATTTGAATTGTTTTTGAACTTTTGAAAAAAAAACTGAATGGTTACTGTCACTATCAAAATCAATATGAAAAAAAAACAAGGTGGGATGTTGGTAGGTCGAGGAGGATATGGTTATGGTAAGCAACAAGGACAACAAGGGCATGTTAATCCTGCGTTTATCCAGGGTCAGGGTCAGAATGGTGGGTATGATGGAGGAGGGGCGATGAAGCGGTTCCGTCTAGATGATAGGTCGTTGGGATGAAACTCGAGGCGAGCTGAGAGAGAGAGAAGTATAGTTGATGGATGTGAAGAGCTGAGCTTTTTTTCCTTTTGTGATGAGGCGTAGAAGGGAGAACTCTATTAACGGTTTGATAAATAATACAAATGATGCTTGCTTCATGTATAAACAAATTTTTTTGATAATTTATGCGTTTTGTTGATAATACATACAAGAATTCGAAGGAACAAAGGTCATCTGCCTCCCCCCCCCTCTGGATGGCTAGTACCTGTACCGTGTGGAATAGTCTAGAAGCAAATGTGAATGCGCGGAATTTTAGCTTTGGAGGGAGGTAGATGGGAAGAACCTTTGGGAGAAACGACGAGACCACGGCCTTTGGATGCACCGCGATAGACGGTTTCGATGATATCGATTAGCTAGGGGAGAGGAATGGTTTCATCAAGGTTTTTTTGCCAGGGAATGAAGAGGTTTACCTCTTGTTTGTTATCCATTGCCCAATTACTGTAAGCGATGAGGAAAGAGGAAAGAGAGGAAAGTTTGCGAAAAGAGGAAACGCACATTTTATTGTTGTTTCCGGTACCAAGATCGATCATGATGTGTTTATTCCTTGAATGATGATTGATAACCTCAGTTGTAGTGAGAGAGAGCAAGGATTACCTATAAAAGAACATGACAGTACAAGGATCATACAACTCGTACATCTAAAAAAAAAAAAAAAAACATCAACAAACCGTAAGTCGTTCCCTCTTTCACGACAAATTCTTCTTCTCAACTACTTCACCTTGTTGAAATCTGGAACTTCGGTGATATCGACCAAGTAAATCACAGCAAAATTCTGCACTTTTTCGGCTACAGAGTAGAGAGTCTCGTCCATGGTCATACACTGCTTGTCCCAGTCGTGACCGAAACGAGTGACGACTACACGGTCTTCTTCAGACTTGATGGCTTCATCGACGTGCCAGCCAGAAGGAAGATGTGGGAGAAAGTAGGACATGGAGGAGGTTTGGGAAGATGGACGTGGTTTCTTTTCGCACGTGGTTCGGGTCTTGCCTCGTAAATTTAATATTACATACAGTAAGTAGAAATTGTCCAATCTCCTGCATTAAAAGCCCAATTATAAAGCTATCCAATACCACATTAATCACACACTCTAAAGTAAAAGACAACACACCACCAGGTCACTCTGGAATCTCAACAAGACAAAGGGACGCCTCCCCACTCTCCTCATCCAACCCATCATCCTCAACCGTCAAATAAATCACACCTCCTTCCTCACTAGTTGAAAAAAACTCTCCTCCTCCTCCTCCATCCACCAAACTCTCAACTGGAGATAACGGTAATGCAATCGGAATCCCTCGTCGGTGAACAAGTCGAGGATGCAAATACTGCTGTTGCGAATGAGTTGGAACGGCAACGGAGAGCGACGAGGTCGATATCGAGGGTGGAGGAGCAGGCTCGGGGACACTTTTGGATGACACGGCTCGGAGGGTGGAGGGAAGAGGAGCATAGCGTGCATTCACTTTGCCAAGGTCCTCTCTGCTGAGATCCGGAGGTTGCAGGTTGAGAGTTGACCGGTGACAAGAGTTTGGACTGAGAGGGGTAGGGTTGTCAAATAGAATGGTTGGACTGACGGCTTTCTGGGACGTTGTCGGTGGTATGCACGGAGAGGTAGGGGATGAGGAACGAAAAGAGGTCTTTGAAGGGGAGATGAAGCGACTCAAACGCTTGCCAGGCCATTGCCAGTACCGTTTGAACTGGGAAGGTCGTTCCTCGAGACTTCCAACCCGATCCGAGGTGGCACCACAAGACGAGTTGTCGGATGAAAATGACATCCAGGACGAGGGCGTAGACGGGGATGTTGTTGGTCTGTGGTCCCCGTGCCAGGTGAATGGGAACGACGACCAGAATTTTGTGCGTCGTCGTGCGTCGTCGCAGGTGTCTGGCATGGGCCTCGACACGGTGAGGTCGATGGGAGAAGGGATCTTTTTCATGGGGAGAGGATGAGGGCTGTACCGGGAGGTGATTGCACGTGTTTGCTCGATCAAATTGCAGGTTCCTCTCCTGCAGTCTATGGGTGATGATTGTCTGCTTCCCCCCCTGTTTCCCCCGGACGTCCCTTGACTCTGCCTTTCACCGTGATACCCAGTCTCGTTTTCTCTCCAAAAAACACCACGACCATCCCTTGGCCAACCACTCCCAAATCCAAAACACCGACCTCCTCCAGCCTACCCTGTTCTCTGGCCTGCCGCCTCTCCACCGTGGCCAGCCCATCCTGCATGTCCACAATGGAATCCTCAAGGCCCGTCAGCTTGCCTCTGCCGGCGAGCCTGACGCCGAAAAAGCTTTTTTCGTGGCGGATCTGGCTGAGGTCCTGAAGCAACACACCAGATGGGTTTCATGTCTACCCGAAATACAGCCCTTTTATGGTTTGTGGTCCTCCCCTGTTGCCACTGCCCTCATTGACCCTCTCTAGCTGTCAAGTGTAACCCAGATCCCTATATCATTCGACTCCTGGCTTCTCTCGGCGCCGGTTTTGACTGTGCTTCCAACGGCGAAATCAACCAAGTCCTCTCCATCGGTCAAGGCGCCATCGATCCTTCTCGCATCATCTTCGCCAATCCATGCAAAGCCATCTCCTTCATCCGCGCAGCAGCCAGATCGGGCGTTGACACCATGACCTTTGATAACGCCGATGAGCTCTACAAACTCGCAACAGCCCACCCGCGCTCCAAACTGGTCATTCGCATCCTCACAGATGATTCCAAGAGCCTATGTGCCTTTGGCATCAAATTCGGCGCACCACTGGCCGTCGTGCCGTCTCTCCTTGCAAAAGCCAAAGAGCTCAACTTGGACGTTGTGGGTGTCAGTTTTCACGTCGGTAGTGGGTGTTATGATCCATCCGTGTATCGGGATGCCATTGCGCGTGCGAGAGCTGTGTTTAACATGGCCAACAACGTCGGGTATGAATTCACGCTTTTGGATGTTGGAGGTGGGTTTGAGGATCGTTTGTTTGAGAGTGCCGCTGCGGTGTTGAGGGACGCGATCAGGGAGCATTTTCCTGAGGAGGAGAGGAAGGAAAAGGGGATAAGGCTCATTGCGGAGCCTGGGAGGTATTATGTGTCGAGTGCGTTTAGACTTGTGGTCAATGTGATTGCTAGAAGAGCGCCTTTGGATGGCGCCAAGAGACATGACGGGGACGGTTGTGATGCACAACCGGAAGTCATGTGTGAGTGGTCTTTGCTCGTTCTACCGTCATCATATCGACTGACTTGTTAATTCAGACTATGTCAACGACGGCGTGTACGGTGCATTTAACTGCATCTTGTTCGACCACCAGACACCGCTACCTCGCGTTTTGACCGTCAATGGATCACCTTACACGCCCTCTACGCTCCCCAATGACGATCACGATCACGATCAGCAATTGGCGAGCATTTGGGGACCCACGTGTGATTCCATTGATTGTATTTCCAAGGGACTTTGGCTCCCACGGGGTATTCAGGTGGGCGATTGGCTCGAGTTTGAGAACATGGGCGCGTATACGATTTGTGCGGCTAGTCAGTTTAATGGATTTGAGGTTAGCAGGGTGATTTATACTGTTGGCGGTGGTTCTTGTTCTTCTTCGGACGAGGGTATGGCTGTTTTTGAGCAAGTCAAGAGGACGTTGATCGAGTTTACACAAGAACGTGTTCAGGGATTGGATATCTGATGGAACCCTTTTTTTTTTTTCGGCATAGGATTGGGAATTTCATTATTAGTTGATGATGCTCTCGCTCTCTCTCTCTCTTGTTGACGTAGCTTTAGCTTTCGGTTTTCAAGGAGTTGAAAAAAAAAAAAAGAAAAAAGTATATATCTATCTATCTATGCTTGGGAGTTTTTTTTTTTTTTAAGAAAAATCTTTTTAATCCGTTTTTTAGAATAGATAGAAAAAGGCTATCTATAGTTTAGTTCAGTGTGTGTATGTAGGGGGGGGTTGTTGCGATGGTGCAAGGGGGAGAAAAAAAAAAGGTCTAGTCCAGCTCGTGAAAAAAATATAACTATAAATATAAATATTTTTTAACGGGTTGGTTTGAGGCCGTTTGAGGCCGGTGCTGCTTCCCGATGGTCTATTTTTCTTTTTTTCGCGACAGCTTTTTTACCGTTGGTTCTTTGACGTTGAATCGGCTGGTAGGTGGCCTCTTTGAGAAACGACATGGGATAATTTTTTCAATAGTGTTTCGTGCCGTCCGTCAATGGCTGGCTTGTTTGTTTTTTTTAATGAGAGGTCTCTCTCATTTTTGCAGGATTGATTTTTTCGCTTTGATTGTGTTGGAATTGGAAAAAAAAAACTTCGAGGGGTAAGAGTCCTGATAGACTAACACGCAAGTCCGATCGATGCACAGGATCCTTCCGATCCCCCCCCCCCTTCAAGATGTTGATATGTAAGTTTGGCCTATCCTGAATCACGGATCATGATCTTGGCTGAGACCTGTGTCCAAACATCCGAATAACATCCGAATCCGTCCCGGTCTCGGTCATGACGATGATGATCGTATTGAGTCCTGATCAT
>Ga0153966_100240_pt1 | contig 29197 bp, 26 predicted proteins | sample TSFL050MetaG_FD_104738 | JGI IMG/M metagenome (GOLD analysis project Ga0153966, IMG submission 104738) | Attine ant fungus gardens microbial communities from Florida, USA - TSFL050 MetaG | ecosystem: Host-associated > Fungi > Mycelium > Unclassified | place: USA: Florida, Paynes | collected... | reverse complement strand
TCTCTTTTCTATTTTTAGAACCCTTCGTCTAGTCCGTCTGAGAATAGCTCTCGTTCTTCCCACCCCTCCAACCGTACTATCTTTGGTTCTGGCGGGCGATTTATAACAATACTATTTATACCTATTCTACATAGTCTATGTACTACTTTCCCACAGTGATCATGTGACATGTCATATGACTGATCATGTGACATCTCTGATTATGTAAGAGTGTTCTAAAAATAGAAAGTGAAAAGTCCTTGTATCATGATTTATGACAACTTACTTAGTTTGTGATTGGTTGAAGAGGAGTTCTCAAAGCTTGATAGCAGGGTAGAATAAGCAACAAAAGATATTGTTAAGTCTGAGATCTAATCCTCAGACTAAAAAACCTTATATACATGAAAGAATGGTCTATGCATCTGAATAGAGCATCATATGTTCTACTGCCTATTGTTCTATATATGGTAGTTCTTTTGTGTCTGAAATAGTGATAACTTAACCATAAAAAGAGCAGTTCTTGTTTGTGTTCAAGGATTGATGTGTATCTATAAGTAATATATTAGTGTTATACCAAACCTTAAGGTCCTTGTATCTCCACAGGATTGTATTGCCCTAAGGTCTATTTATGGTCATCAGAAGCATATCGAAAAGAGCTTCCATGTGCATGTAGAAGCGAATGTCTGTGTTTGGTGGTTCCCAAGATATCTGCCAATCAGTGTCTAGTACTGATTAACTAATATCTCAATGAGTACTGATCACTTTGACACATTTTGGGCATTGTTTGAAAGGTCTTTTTAAGGGCTTTCAAACGCATTTTAGACCATGGGAATTGTATAAGTATTTGTGGAGATATAGCCAAATGAAGTTTATGACATATATATTTACAAATGTCCCATCTATTAGTCTCTGACTCATCCTTCTACTTTTGGTATTGTCTTCCCATGTGTCTGAAAATAAAGAATTAGAAAAAGAAAAAGAAAAAGATCTAATGGTGATTCATGACACCAGAAGCCCAGATGAAAACCTGATTGAGAGAAAAGAGAGTAATATTAGATAAGGCTTATTCAGAATTGGTCAAGATAATTTTACTATTTTGAGTTTAGCCTGTCTGATGGACTCATGGGCCCCATGAATCCTGGTTAGTCTTGATAAGGCCTAGCAAGTACCATCATTTCCCACATCAATCTTACATATATAATACTAGCTCTCCCATCATTTCACCTGTAACTCAAAATCAGCATGACACGTAATATCCTGCGAGGTAATATCCACTTCCAGAATTTCTTATGGTACACTTTCTGAAGCCAGTCAATAGATATTGTCCTACCATTGCTTGTTTTTGGCACTCTCACCTATTACGCCTGCAAACTTATACTTGGACACCTCTTTGTTTCTGGGCTAGCATCCGCTCTTACCACCGAATGCGGATCTGGGCAAGGTCCATACATACTTCCATACACTGGCATTCCAACAGTAAATAAGGAGCTCTGCGGCTTTGTCGCGTTCTTCCATGGAGCAATGACCCCAGGAGACCCCTTCACATTCCTCAACTACTCCCTCAGTTTTGGATCTATCCTCTACATCATCCCTGCAGTTGAAAGTTTTCGCACCGGCCGCAGTGTGGCCATAGCGTTTCCCGTTGTCGTTGGTCTCCTCGGCCAAGTTTGTGGCATAGGAACAACCATGCCCCTCTACTATCTCGTTTTCTTTCTCAGTGGTGGTCGTGCGAGGTTCAACTCTACTACTTCTATCACCAGGGTTCATGCCCAAGCCATCATGTTTGGACTGACAGTTGGAGCTGGCATCCCTTCTATCTGTATGGTGACATCTCAAAATCCCATCGCCACTGCCATCTGGCAGCCATTTCCCATATTCATGGCTGTGGCCACCTTTTTATATCTCAAAATCAAGCAACCAGTCCATGCCGAGTCTGGATTCGGTATCATTCAGCTCTTCTACCTTGTATCCTTGGTCGTGGCATCCTTGTTTTACTTAGTTGAATTATGGCCTCGAAGGTCAGATTTGGAAGCCGTCAAAGCCCTTTATGTACCATCCCTAACACCCCTAGTTGGTGCCCCTACTCCTGTTCAGATTCATGACTTCCTGAAATGGGACCTCACCTTTGCCCTGCTTTCAACGGGCATTGCACAACTCTGGTTTGTCTCAGACATTATTGAGATCCCACTCATTCTCTTGTGGTATCTAATTGCTATTCCCTTCATTGGTCCGGGCGCGGCAGTTATCGCAGTCAACATGTGGCGTGAAGGGCAAATTGGTGACCGTCTCGGTATGGTGAAGGAGAAGGAAATTTAGGTTAATCTACTAAAATTCACCAGGAACAAGCCATGTATCTACATTATATGTGAACGAAATGACGTGTAGTGCAGATCATAGAGGGGTCTCATCGTTTGCCGGGCTTCTTGGTCTTTTTCTTTGATCGGTCATCAGAGCATCTGCCCTTTGCATTTTACATAGATTGGAAGGCCTTTCGCTCCAAATAGTAATCACCTATTATCAGAATCTGAGTATGAACATACCTGAAAACTTTGATCCCTCTTATCGATCCGACTTGACCTCAAACTCATAAGGGCCCCTCGTTAATCTCTTTCATGATGAGTCCCCAATTCGGGTTTACTGTACTTCGCTCATAATGTAGACGGAACTACGGTCACAGTGACATCAAACTGGCTCTGAGCACTGGCAAAATCAATGCAATTCTTTCTAGCCAGTTCTTCATGTCATCCATATTTGATCTTTGGATCTTTGGATCGAGTTGAGGGCGTCTCTGAGAAATCTTTGAATGACAGGGTAGTATTGGACACGCTCTGATAAGGCGAAATCATTAGCGCAAGGAGAGATATTCGTTCTTGTTCGGCTTCGACTCCATCACTTTCGTCATTCGGGAAGAACAAGGTATTCTTCCTTCTAGAAGTAGAGTCGACTTATCTTGACCGGTAAGAAATGGATCCCAGGACTGCAAAGTATATCTGTGAGAAACGAATCATGAATAAGCAGAAGAAGCTTAACCCAGTACTCTGAACAACCAACTCTACTCTTATCAACGGCAGAAGCTCTGCTTGCAGGGGAAGGTTGTACTGAACTTCTTGATCCTGTAGACATCTACAACCGCAAGGTCTATGCATCAATAGCTTTTGGCGATCAGTGATCCTGGGACAAGCGTACAGTTTTGACCAGACTGTGAACGGGAATCAGTATATAAATATCTCAATTTTATATAAAACCTTTCAAGCTGATTCATTATATCAATGTATCGAGCTTAACCTAGGCAAGACGGGTGCAGACTGATGCGCCGACGACTTGTAAGAGTGTCCATAGCTTTGCAATATTGGAACATAGATATTTTTCATCTCGTCATCTCCGTTCTCTGGTATCCACTTCGCTCATTCCACTCTCTCCTATATCCATGGGTGCGTTCGTGACTATCTTCTTTCTTCATAATTTACACGTTGTTTGAACTTAAACTGAAGCTCAGCTTTTACTAGGAATTCTTCGACACTCAGTCCCCTCGAGTAAATATCAATTGTAGCTTTCATTGACCCAGAGACCAGATTTTCTGGAAATATACGAATTCAACTTTTTGTTCTCTGGGATTACTAACTGACGGTTGATGAAATTGGCATATTTTCGTCCCGTCCTGCACACTAGGGAACCGTATATCAGAACTTTCAATGCAGGCGCAGAACAAGAAACCTTGCAGTATGTTTGCCCATTCAGAAAACATACAAACTGCAAGGTGCTACCTCATCTATAAATTGATCGACTTTGAAGACCTCGATTTCCGGGTACAAGAGAAGAATGCATTCCTTGGGAGTCAACGAAAATTACTTCTCCCTTGCGTATCAATATTAGATGTATCCCTCATCCCGAATGACTGCGTCTCTTGTTGCGATCCTGGCAGAACCATTAGTTGTCTTCATGCGTATAACTTCCCGAACAAACGAATTGGATCAAGAAATGAACCTCTGAGAGCTCTCGGATCAATTTGGGAGATGTCTTGGACGTGAGGAAATTCATCAACGAATGCCAGACAGGCACTAGTGTATGCATCCCTGTCGGCCAAAAGGCGACACATGACCCCGACCCATCAATCGGGGAATTTTTTGCATGAGTCAGGTCGGCCTTGGTGACTTCACTTCACGATATATGTTCGTCATCACATCGACAACACCCTCCAGATATCTGTCCATCTTAGGGATCCAGGGTCCGATGATATGACAGTTCCAACCTGTATAGGGCGTCACGAGCAATTCTTGAGAGTAAACCCAGATAATGTGAAATGAGGGAAGAGCCATGATCGAAGACAGAGTCGTCAAAGGTGTGAAAGGGGAAATTGGTAAAGTTACGTTATACATCATCATGAGTAAAGTTCGAGAGACCAATAAATTTAGAAGGTCTTGTGTGAATCTGGACGAAATAAGACGACATAAGGGCTCTGGACCATTGGATAGACACTGTCTTCGGTGACCATAGCTTAAAATGCTCCAGAGCAATCTCTGAGAGCTACAGCAGGAGAGGAGATGACTACAATCGTCTTGCCAAAAATCCTGAATTTGAAAACGGATCCATGTTGGACGGTCACTGCTTCAGCGTTTGAGATCAGTAAAACGAAAATCATTTCCACCTGTATTTCTTGTAAAAAGTGATCGGATGGGCAAAATCCACTTCTAGCCCGTGGAACCCACTATAGAGGGGCCATCAATCAAGGATTGGGGCTGACGGATACTTGTAACGAGTGTATAGTAGACTTCCGTTATGCAGATGGTCAGATAGATAACTATATAACCATCTGTGTGGAGAAGGGAAGGGCGAGTAAACAGTGTTCAAGGTCAAAATGATGGCAAGAATGAGATAGGTAAGAACCCTGCGATAGAGCAGGGGCGTCTGGGATGACTAGTCCTTTATTGAAGGGTCTTCTCTTGCAGTACATGGAAATCCTTTCACTAGAGATACACTATCAGAGTGATCTGTGCCAAGATGCCGCGTTCAAGCATCCAGACTTTGGATCCACTCGTACATTGGGCACCTTTGATCCACTCATCTCGGTTTGATCCCATCACCAACCCTACAGAAGACCTGTCCATTCCACTATATTCACGCCTAATTTAGATCAAATTTGACCTCAGAAGCCTAGATGAAGTCATCAGTATATATTTTTTTAAAATATACAACTATATCTTGCCCTTCCCGTTTCTTGTTGCCTTTATGTAGCTCTTTTCCACACAACACTTCAATCACAACAATCACGTTACGCTGGTTCCGTGTCCCTACAGCTCTTCCCTTTATCTCTTGTATTGAGAAATTGTCCAAGCTTTAGTAACATCAATTAAACAAAAGATTCAAAATATCAGTTCCTCTCTGGGACCTGTACGATCAGGGTAAACAGTGGTCAATGAGTGCCGGGATTGACATTCATCTCGTCTAAATTTATCATTGCCTTCTGGTCCCAATCTAACACCACAAAATGCGAGTTGCTTATGATGTGACGTGCTGCGATAGTGTGCTGTGTAATCTAAACTTTCTCCAGATATTTGGTGCGCCACAAGAACTCGGAAGACCGCGGAGCCCTTGATTATCAACGATAGAAATGATCGGATCCACCGCCCTAACGTATTAACTTCGGCTTGTTCACGTTCAGAAGCACAGCCCTCGTATGTAATGCGGTTCAGAGGGACCTAATATAACGAAGGGGACATGTAGGTCAAGCTTCATTCCAAGGCACTCATGTCGGATTCTGCACTAGAAACTCAGCTAGCTGCGATGCGTACTGCTATATCTGAAAAGCGCATTACGACTTACGCTGATATTGAGTTTCCCCCTTTTTTGTTGATATAAAGGCAGTAACATTCTCTGCAGTCGCTGCTTTTACTGTCCTTGCATACGATGTCCTCTTGGATATGTCTCGTGAAGTAGGCAAAACTCCTATACCGATTGATGATGCCTACCTAATTGATTTCTGGCAGTATAAGTATATATGGAGGTAACATCCCTGTTCTGAACATGTTGTGCAATACTCAAAGTGGGTCAGTGCTAAATGGTCGCTCCCCAAAGCACTGTATATATTCGCTCGTTATTATGGTCTCATCCACGTCGGGTTTGTACCACACGCTTTGATCAGATATATGAACTGACGAAAACCCATTCGATTTCAGCGTGATAAGTATAAGTACGTTTTATAGTTGACAAACTTCCTCGTATCTCACTCAAGATGTGGGAATATTGCAGTGTCAACACAAGTCGGCCTGTCTGTCAATGTGAGCTAATAGTCAAGGTTTCCTATGTATATGTGTCCATGCATTATTGATGAGGGACTAGGCGTAAGTCACACCCCAGATCTTAACGGCCAATTTCAGAAAATTGTTCCAGGTGTAGAGCCTATCTGTATTTATCATCTGTGTAAGGTCTTTCCCTCAACTAGATACAATCATGCTCAGCCAATTTGCGTCAGTGCCGGGTTGATCATCTTCACGACGGTTATTAACGTCATTCTGATACTTCGCCTTTATGCATTGTATAAATCCAGCAATCGTGGTGGGTCTTGTCCCATAAACTTGCGTCGATCGGAGCGCTCAATTTCCTCAGTGTTGTGTTTCTTGATTTTTGCCGTCTTCGGTGCGTTTGCCACTTGATAATTACTAAATTATGGAGTTTCTAATGACTGTCTAGTCGAGTTTGTGGTGAGTTACTCCAGTCGTCCAGTGGCATTGAGCCTTTCAAACACTGTTTTTCGCCGATAGCTGGAATTCTATGTCACAGTCCGGATGCACATTACTGAACGAGTTGTACCACCAAACCCGTCGTTCCCATATCCAGGCTGCGTATTTCAGACGAGTCCAGATAATATCTTCTTGATATCATGGTGAGTGGCTATCTCAACAAAAGGACATACCACTATATGAAGCCTTTCGTTTTTGCCTGGGAAGGATCCCTACGTTCTGTATAGCAGGTATGATAGGCCTCTGATTCCCGTAACAATGGTACTTATCATGTTAAAAGTCATTTTCTTTGGGATGACTATCTGGAAGTTCTTGGGTACTGCAAAGACTAGAGGGAGACTGTCCCCACGATATGAGTTTCATAGAAGCTTTTCACCTCTCTTAATGGCTTTCGTACGAGATGGCACAGTATACTTCTTCCTGTATGTTGTCATTCTCTATGATGGTCTGTCTTGACTGCTCAGCGTTTCAAAGAATTGCAGGTCCGACTATTCCTAAGATAACATCATTCACCCTGGGCTGATATTCCTCAGTCGCTTTGCTCGTATCAACCGTCTTTAATTCCGCTGTGAAAGGGCCAATACAGGAGGTTCCGCTAGTGTAAGTGCGGACCAGTAATCTGCAATGAGGAAACCACATTACTAAGCGACGCACTAGGTGGTTGACAGTGGTATATTCATATTCTGTAAGCTATTTGTTTACATATTTCGGGGTTAACTGATACTATATGAAAGGCGAGTCGTCTGATCATAAACCTACGGGAAGCTGCCGTAACCATAAGCCATGAGTCAACCTGGAATCGAACAATGCAGATGAGCGCGCTGGAGTTTGCAGACGGGCAGAGTTTATCAATTGATACGACTGATGGCTGAAGTTCCTGCAAGGTTGATGTGTCATCTGCATTTATCTCTTGTAAGCCAATGCAAATCCCATATCATGTACAATGAGTTATATCTAGGTAATTCTTCAGATGCTGACATCAAGTTATATAGTGAATTGATTAGATGCTTTGTGGCATACCAGTTATCTACATCAGCAGAAGCCCAGAATCCTGATTCTCATCTTGTAAGGTAGATCAGTTGTAAATTATTGGGAGAGCTTAATTGGAAAAATGAGTCTCACATCGCTGATCAAATCACTATCTGATCACTGTTGACTGACAGTATGTTATTGTGATTAGGAACTTAATTGGGTGTAGCTCAATGATGACAGTACTTGAGGAAAATTCTCATGCTATGGCTGCAGCAGCTTTAAGTAGAAGGATTACACTTGATCCCAGGAAAAGCTCGGCTGCGCATTCCAACATCAGGATGTATATTCCATCCCTGTCATGGCTTCGAGTTGCCCTCTCCTCATCACTTTCCTTCAAAACAGGAAACCCATCACCTCTGTCCTATTCACACTTTCCTGTACTACCATAGCTTATGGCCATGACCACTGGAATCAAATTTCCAAGCCCAAATCGGTTGATCTTATGGTCGTCCCTACACCACAAACAAACCCTCTCAAGTTTGAATCCGAACTGGAACCCGTACTTCGAGAACGGGTATTGATAGTTCCCCACAAAGATGTTGTCTTCGCAGAATTGTCGTCTGAGCCGATAGAAACATGGCTAGTGCTTCCCAGAAATGGATGGATCCTCACTAGTATCACCCTGCCTCCGACTCTACGTCCCCCGTACCCATGCTCTGTTCATCACTGAGTTTTCCGCGACAACAAACTGCCCTTGCTCCCTAGTCACTTCTTTCTATATAACTTATTTGGCAACCAATGCCTGAAGTCCTCATCAGGTTCACGCATGCACATTTTCAGTCCTCCACTCAAGCCAAAAGCACATGCTCAATCATCGAATCAAAATTAAGGTATTACAAGTCGTGTTTTGGTCATGTTCAAATCAAAAATCGATGATATCCTTTCAATCATAATAATTATCCGGTAATCCCAGTGGTTCTGGATTAATCCACCAGCTCAGTGTGTAGTCAGTCAATCACGATTTTGACACTTTTAAGACGCGTTCCGAGAACTTAGCAGTTTCACACACCTAAAATAATTTTTCCGACTCAGGAGGACATGTGGATATAAGATGACTGTCATAACTTCTCCCTCAGTTTACAACCGATGGCTGGAGGGGCTGTGGGAACTGACTCAAATCTTACCGCTGTACGGCGTAGAGCCCTCGCTGGAGCATCTGGATGGGTGTGTTGTGATAGATCCAACCAGGTGCTCTCGGCTGATGCTAATTTAGGCTGGTCTTGTTCAAAATCGCAGAATTTTTTCAATTGCCATTTTTGCGTCATTAGGAGGATTGTAAGTGTGCTCTCCAATTCCAACTTCTCCACTAGCAAGATGCGTATTGACTATGTCTAGGCTTTATGGTATGGTTTCTCATCTTCATACTTTCTCTTTCCTGCTCTGATGCCCTCGCGATCTCCCACCAGGTTATAACCAAGCAAGTTAAACAACATTATCTGGGATCTCGTGGACTAACGTGGCTCAGGGTGTTTTCTCCAGTATACTAGTGTAAGCCAATCGTTGACCTGGTAAAATCGGACTTACTAGTTCATCAGCATGCACTCCTTCAAGGACCGTATGGCGTCAGCCGTAAATGACCCTGGAAAGCAAGGCTGGCTAGTATCAATTCTCGAACTTGGAGCATGGTTTGGTGTCCTTGTAACTGGTGAACTTTCAGTCACCAATCACTCGTCGCCGACTGGTAGTTGACCGCTTCAAGCCTACTTTACTGACAGGTTTTCACGGAGATATACCATCGTTTTAGGTGTGTCATTTTCTCACCCCTATTCTCTTGAGATAATGAATTGAATATCCAGCCGCTTGCGTGTTTTGTATTGGAGTTGTTGTTCAGACCTCCGCTAAGGGACCACCATCTATCTACGGAGGTGAATAATCGAGTCCCAATGTTCCCATATTGCTGATCTGATTTCCAGGTCGATTTGTCACGGGCATGGGCGTTGGTTCACTCAGTATGGTTGTCCCACTCTACAATGCTGAGATTGCTCCTCCCGAGGTACGAGGAAGCCTCGTCGCTCTTCAACCACTTGCTATCACATTCGGCATCATGATTTCTTTCTGGATTGATTATGGTAATTTATTGGATCTATGAAGCACAAGCTGCTAATGCAACGGTCCATTGGAAAGGTACAAATTTTATTGGAGGATCTGGAGCAGGTCAACACGAAGCTGCCTGGAGGTTGCCTCTTGCCTTGCAACTTGTTCCCGCTGTCATTCTTGGAGTTGGAATCTTGTTCATGCCATTCTCACCGAGGTGAGTTCTCGTTCACTGGGGTTGGAATTATGCTTATGATCGTTCTATTCATAGATGGCTAGTCAATCAAGGTCGTGATGACGAGGCGCTCGCCGTTTTGAGCGAGGTACGCGGCTTATCCCCGGATGCTGATATCATTCGGCTAGAGTTTCTGTGCGTCTGTGGTATTCTCTTCTGTGTGACGTAAACTGACGGTACTTTTCCAGAGAAATCAAGGCTCAGCACCTATTTGAAAAGGAGGTGTCAGAGCAGAGATTCCCTGACTATCAAGATGGCTCTTGGTCCTCAAATCTCAGGCTTGGATTGTATGGGTACCTCAGTCTTATTCGCGAGAGGCGTGAGTCTTGATATTCTCAGATTCTGAGAAACTCTTATATGACATTTCAGATCTACTGTATCGAGTTGCTGTTGGATCTTTGTAAGTGTTGGGTTCTGGATAGGACAAGAGAATTAAAACATCGTAGAACTATGTTCTTCCAGCAATGGAGTGAGTACAATTGAAGCTCCTGTAATAACTGCATGTTTATCGATTTCCTCAGCTGGTATCAACGCAATCTTGTATTATGCACCGATGATCTTCCAGAATCTGGGTCTTACAGGGAGTACCGTTTCGCTCCTTGCGACTGGTGTCGTTGGTATCGCGTGAGCTCACTTTTCTGGTAAATGATTTGGAATATTTAACCAATTGATCAGAATGCTTTTGGCCATAATTCCCGCTGTTCTTGCAATAGATCAACTTGGCCGCAAACCTGTTTTGATTTCTGGTGCCTTTTTGATGGGAATGTGAGTTTGAATTGCTATATGGCCTTGTGCGTATCGTTTACAGGTAGATGCCACATCATAGTAGCAATCTTAAGTGGTTTGTATGAAGATAGTTGGACCTCGTAAGCGGATATTCTCCCCGGTCAATATAAACAATTGATGTCTCTTTCCATGCAGTCATCGGGGTAGGTTGACAGGTAAACCTATCAGAGGTGGCCATATACTAAGTGCATTGTAGCTGCTGGCTGGGCTGCATGTGCTCTCATTTGGGTGTTTGCCATTGGCTTTGGGTATAGTTGGGCCCCATGCTCTTGGGTTGTTATTTCTGAGGTATGTATACCAAGCACAGACATTTTTGCATCGTCTCTGACATCTGATCTAGATTTGGCCCCTGAGTGTACGTGGAAAGGGCCTCTCAATTGCGGCCTCCGCCACCTGGGTCAGTTACTTTGTTTTGGGCCAATGATCTTACACTAATTAGCATTGCTATTTGACTCGCAGATGAATAATTTCATCAGTAAGCGGTTAGAGACTCATCCCCCTCCGTCAATAATCTCATAATCCTCTATTTCTTCATCAGTTGGTCAAGTTATGCCCAGTATGATGGAACATCTCAGATTCGGAACGTTCATTATCTTCGGCGTATGTGTGATTCACATCTTTGATCTATGCATTTAAGAATGACCGCTCATAACAGGTGTTCTCCCTTCTGGGTGGTCTCTTTGTCATATTTTTTGTGAGTATTTCAGCTGGATATGGAGACAATGGGTTCTCTTATCATGATTTCCAGGTCCCCGAAACTAAGGGCTTGAGCTTGGAAGAGATGGATGAAGTCTTTGGTGATTCTACACGTCTTGCCCAAACAGATATTGAGCGTCAGTATGAGATCCAGCGTCGTCTTGGTATGACAGAGACTCGGGAGCGTTCCAGCGGGTCTATCTGTCCGGAGGCTGAAAAACAAATTTAATCATATCTATGATTTCTCTCATCCTTTACATGTATGGTTTTGGTTGTACGAAATCGTATGACGTCCATGAAAAAATATCAGCTGGTTCGGGATTCCGCGGAAGCGTCACTGTGTGACTCTAGTTTTGCGGTGACATTTTGTATAATATTCTGCCATGTTCAAAACTGCTCTACGTGTGACTCGCCCTGCAGCTCTCGCAGCTCGCACGACCAACAGGCGACAGGCCTCTCGCGCATTTTCTACAACATTCCGTGTTTCCTCTGGCGGCCCTCCTCCACCTGAACTTTATGGTCCCGGTGCCAAACCTGGAACCGTCCCCACCGACCTCGACCAGTCAACAGGTTTGGAGCGCTTGCAGCTTCTTGGACAGACACAAGGAATCAATGTCTTCGATGAGGAACCATTAGATTCAAGTAGGATCGGCACCAAGGCCAACCCCGTCCTCGTTCCCTCTTATGTGCGTGCTTATTCCCATTTCTGTGGGATAGTATGTCGACCTGATTTTGCGCTTTATAGGATGTAGAACGCATCATTGGCTGCACTGGTGTTCCTGCGGATTCTCATGATGTTATCTGGTTCAACCTCCACAAAGATAAACAAGGCCGGTGCAAAGAGTGTGGTTCAGGTGAGTTTCCGCTTCAGAGGTCACATTTTGTATGCTGATGTTCAATGTTCCAAGTCTATGCCATTGACTTCCAAGGGGATGAGCATCACGCTGAACACCACTAAACCATCCTAGAGTCAGGAATAGGAGATAGTGCTCTTGGAGTAAACACGACGATCTGTTTTTTGTCGAAATGCGGTAGTCGTGTTGCTGCATGTAGATTTTTATTTGCATGGGCAGCGGAGAAGTTATCTTTCTTTTCTTCATCCGTGAATATATCATCTAAGTAATGGGCAGTTTGGTTGAACAGCATCCCAAAATCTTATGTGCCAAAAATTGTGCCTCCTAAGAAATGCCCCGGCATATGTCGATGGGTGATGGGACCAAGCTCTTGTTTTTCTTCACCATACACCAAGACCGAGGCATCTCTCACACATTAGGAGCGACAAGATTTACGATGCGTCCAACGTCAAACCCTCATATCCATGGCTCCCGCGCCGATCTGAGCCAAATTTCTTCGTCCAACTGTGTCTTTCTCATGATCTCCTTTGTTTTGTGTATGTTGTTAAGAGAATACAATACGTGAATGGGATCCCCAGTAACCAGGGTCTTTGGATGGCGCCTGCCTAAGCATTCCGTTTATCTTATCAGCCTCACGACGAATATCGTAATCAACCTTGTGCCCTGCCTACCATAGTAGGCACTCTTCCATTCAGTCAGCGGAATTCATCTGGCGCGGACATTCTACTTTGATTTCCCAGAAGACTTGTTCAGTATCCACTGACGTGCCAAACAGACACCGTCAATGTGTTATTGTTAACAAGGGTTGGTCACATAGTAACTACGACCCACTGTGTGCCCCAATACGCCTCTTTTGATTTCAAGCACGAATTTCCCACCTGCTGGGAGATTGATAGCTGTGGATGACTTCGGGAAAACCATGGCAGAATGCTTGTCCGTTATCTTGGACACCGATATCATGGAGCTACGTTAAGTCAATTCTTTTCCGGTCTCGATGCTTATAATTAAGGTGTAATGTAGGCAAAGTAACCAAGATCATGGTCTAAATACGATCTCTACTTGTTCACGACAGTTTGTAAAGGATAAATAGGGTTCCGCACAATTGTTCGCTCTCCATTGCTTGTCCCTCCTTCTTGGCCTTGACGGCCTTCCTCCTTCTCTATCACTTTCTGAACCCGAAGTATCTCTATTGACCAGAGCGAGCTCATTCAACCAGCATTTCTTTCTCTTATAATTCTTTCCTTTGTTGAACATGCTTCCGAGGTCTTTGTTTGGCTGTATTCTCTTCTCATTTATATTGTCAACGAAACAGGCACTCGGACGTGAAAGGTGGCTCGAAAGAGATAACCGGCCTATTTATTTGTACCCTCGACATTTTGGCCAGGAACAGCCGGCTGTCCTGCAGAAATTGCGAGATGCTTGTCCGGGACAAGTCTGCGGTAATTTGGCAGGCCAGGCGGTCGCTCCGCTGCTTGCGGCTCAGCCCGAATGCAGTCAACAAGATATGGCAGATGCAATAATTGGTAAAAAAATATTTAACTGCCTCGATTTACACAGGAACCTCATTGATTGTGGTGTAGATGCTGGCCGACAATTTGATGCTACTACGCAAGCTAATATGATTGCGATTGCTCAGGAATACCGCAGATCCGAGAAAAATACTCCGCCTGTATGTTTTAAACCTGTGTTGTCAATATACGGACACTCATTTTTTTTAATTCAGGACTTCACTACGAACCCGCCAATCCTTCGTAACTCTGTATTTTGTCAGAAGGCACCAAATAATTCGGAGTTGAATGACCTTATACAAGCTCAAGACCTTGCCAATGACCCAGACACCTTCTTTGATCCCGCCACAGGCAAGAGCGTCCGAAAGGGTGAACAACCAAACACCTTCCCGTTTGGTAGTGGAAATAATACCAGCAGTAGTAATGGAAACAATAACGGTTCCTCTAAGTGCGTAGACCCAAAATAACATTTCTAACATAACATTGGGCCTAAACCACAGTTCTGGCGCTATCGACGCTGAAGAACCGACAATGACAGGCACAGGAGTTCGAACCGTAGTAACGGCAAGTGCCTGCAACGTAAGCTATCTCTTCGTCATATTTTTCAATAAGCCAACGTTGTGCATGCATTCGTTCAGCCAACAACTATTACTGTGACGGTATCAGTTGCCAATCCACCTGCGGCCACCATAACGAACGCCATCTCAGTTAGTACTGGAAGTCCTCAACAGACGGGAGCGTCTACTCCAATTGGCTCGCCAGCAGCTGATGATGTCAGCTTCGGAAGTTGTTCAACCCCAGAAATTGAGTTCGGCGGTGGCTTTGACAACAGGAAGGAAACAAGTTTCCAACCTGTTGATAAAAGTTAGTGATCAGAGAAATGTGTTGATAGAAATACTGAACTATTTCCTAGCATCGTACAGCCATGGGTCTGCAGATAATATCAACATTATCACTCGTCAGTTTCTACACTTAAAACAAATTTTATCTGCTCATACTGGTCTCCTTAGAGTTCATCTGCGATACCCTAGTTAATAGCTGCAAAGCAAGTCAAGCTGCACGAGACCTGTGCGCCACTGCAAGCACTGCAGCAGCATCGGCAACACCTGGTGGCGCTCAAGCTGACGCATTCAATAAGGTTTTCGGAATCACTACGGTAACTTTTTTCCTTGTTAGTAGCCACCTTTCAGCCAAAATGATATCTCTTGTAGAACTTCACTAGCGTGGCAGTGGTCGACAACCAGGGCAACATTGTTTCAAAGACAGGGGGGAGCAGTAGCTCCTCGAGCAGCATCACTGGGGCTCCCAGCTCTCCAACAACTAGTTCCTCGCTAAGTACGGCCACCTCAATGCCATCATCGGGATCCTGTTCAACTCCTGAGATCATATTTGGTGCAAACTTTGATGGAAGGAGGGAGACTAGCTTTGAGCCAGCAGATAAGAGTATGTACATGTTGTGGCCCAGTTTTAGTTCTTATGTTCCGTCTACCAGAATCCTTCAACCATGGATCTGTCCAGGGCATCACCATCATCACGCGTATGTATATCTATTCTGTCTTTTGGACACCGTTGCTCATGGTTTATGCAGAATTTATCTGTGATCAGTTAAGGACTTCATGCAACGCCAATCAAACGACTCAGAACCTTTGCACTCAAGCTGCTGCTGCTGCATCCAATGCTACCCCGCCTAACTCTGGTGCTCAGGCTGATGCATTCAATTCCATCTTCGGTATACAAACTGTATGTATCGCCGACCCTTCATCAGATCAGGAGCTAATGGATGCACCTAGAACTTTGTGAAAGTCCAGCCGCTTGATGACCACGGGGAACCCGTGGAAACTACAAGGAATGGTGGAAACTAATATAGGGCTTCCCATGCCGTGCAACAGGCAAGCTGGGCGACCATGGAGTACCTACTGGTAATTAGAAATTGATTTATCTTGTGCCAAATTAATTATTTGCAAATTTCTGAGATGAAGAGTCGATACTGATGTATTCATGAGCCGGTTTAACTACAAAACTGATGATCGCATGGCACTTTGTCCTGTTTTTAACAGACAATTCTGAAGCGTTCGCTTGGTCAAACACCATCGTGATGCTATCACGGAGTAATTGAGTGCTGCGTCTCTATTTCTGCTTTCTCTTTACTCTTTTTCTTACTTCTGACCCAGTTGCGAGCGTTCTATTTTTTATATTTCTCTCTGTAGTTTGGGCTGTGGTGGATTGTAGGGTAACTAGGTGATCGAACACTGCTATGAATTTATGATTAAAAAAATAGTATTTGCATATGATTGTTGACATCAGATCCTGGTCCGTGCGCGCACGTTGAGTTTATAAGCCCTTCGTGCGCATTGTAAAATCTTTACCACTCTGGCCTTTTGGCTTAGATCAAGTGTAGTATCTGTTCTTAATAGTTTAACCACTATTATGGGGGCACCGCCCTCATTATTGGTTATCTAATTTTTGCAGCCCCAGTCCCTTTGTCCTCTGCTTGCAAGACTTGGGCACGATGACTTTGCTATTGCACTACTGGCTTATGTTGTCGGGGGATCCTTTCTTTTAAAGGTCACTCCTCTTTATTTTGGTTCGCACAGGTGCCAGTTGGCATATTTGTGTGACCTGGTAAACAGGTTGGACATTGTCTTCTTGAAAATTTCTATAGAGTAGATAAATTATCCTGTTACATTGCAATGTTCTCTGGTTGAAAACAATGACTCTAAATGATTTCTGTCATCAAATTATGATTACTGAGTAGCAGTTTTTGTTCAAAGAAATTCTGGCAATGAGCAACAGTCATTTTACTAAATGAGTTCATCAAGATGTTGAGTACTGTAGAAGCCAGGCTTTGGCCCTATAAGTGAAAGATTTGTCAAGCCAGTGGAGTATCCTCCAAAGTGACATACATAAACCAAAGGGTGACATGATTGTCACAGGATCAGGCTGGAATTGCCCATCACTTTGTCTCGATAGGCTGCACCAATCCAACCCCTGATATTGCAATAGAACATCTGTAAATAGTCTGCTTGTCTCTGTACACCAATGCCCTCAGCAAATCACATCATGAACTCAAAAAGCTTTATGTCAACAGAGGAGCTGTATGTTTGCTGAGACCTAAAGAAGGTATTCTTAATCTACATGAGCAACGAGGGGAATTTATAATTGTCGATGTGAGAGTGCACACATCTATGTGATGATGACTAGGAAGGGACGCGACAGTTGTAATGTAATATTTTTTCAAGAGATGAGTTGATCCGACATACGCGACGCGGACGACCTGCAACACTGTTCCCACTGCAAGTTGTACGCCTGGTGTTACGATGAGCACCTTACTTTCATAGGAAGTACAATTGACATGACATTGTTATCACCGCCAGGACAAAATTATAGCCCCCGTTTGAACCCGTCTATCATAGTGTGTTTCAAAAACGCTCACTGAGCTTAAATCCACGTACGCCATATAAACTACCTGCTCATATCGTTTTCACGAGTTTGCCCAAAGAGCCTGATAGTGAAAAGTATCGGACCATCGTATATCTTGTCAACGTCATAACAAGTGCCGTTCAGACAGTCGTAATCGACCTAAGTGCAATCAGCCTTAATGCACGCCTGTGGTATGAAATATTATTTGAATTTCACAGTTGATAATAAAACCTACTGCTCGATTCGATTTGCCGCAGAAGATGACAGATATCTGAGCTCCCAGATCAAATTTCGATCTTCGTATCTCTTCAAATGCCTTCCTCGTTTGATCTTCACACAGGGCATATTCCCTAGCCAATTTTTTGAATAATCTTGGGTCCATTGATAGCTGATTTTGAGACATGATTTCTTTCAAAGAACTCTTCTGTTCCGCAAGAGCTTTTTGAAGTGAGTTTTGCAATATTTTTCCCGCATGGGTATCCTGGAGCCTTGACCCGAGATTCAATAACTCTTCTTGTAGTTGCGCGGTTTCCCGGGAGTCCTTTCGTTGTATCAGCTGTTCGATTATTCGCCAGGCATCCTCTGGATCATTGTTGTTGAGGCGATCGAGCTTTGAGCCTCGCTCAATCAAAGGTTTCCAATGAAGCTCTTTCAGCTCCTTTTCCCTTAATATTCCGTCCTCAAGCGCGAGCTCGCTCCACATGGTGGACACGAGGACAATCTGTGTCAATGCAGAGTCTCTACATAATTCCCTGAATATCCAAAGGCTCTTCAAGGGTTCCGTCAAACGATTATCTGAAATTCGGTGTAGACAAATAACTCCATGGAGTTTAATGCCTTTCTTATACCTGACGATAACCTTCAGCGCCATTGATGGCGTTCAACTCTCTTGCTCGCCTCACATTTTTTGAAACCAACAATGAATCATACGTAGGACTTGGATGGATGACCTGACAGTGTCGTCAAAGCCAGGAGTGTCCACCAGAACGATTCGATCTCCATATTTCGGATGTTTGACACGGACAGCATTCACCTGGGCAGTAGTAGCATCCAAAGTATGTCCTGTACGGTGATTGGGTTGGCCCGTCAGGAGATCTATAAACTATATCTTGTTAAGCCTCTCTCAGCTCATCGCTTTACCTTCTTACGTGACTCTTTCCAGCTCCTACTGGACCAACAAACCTACATATACAGACCGATACCTTAGTAAAGTCATGTATAGGAAGTCAGTAGTCTCACCCGATGATGATATCATCATTTCTGACCATTTTAATGCCATCGACAAACCAGGTAGACATTCTGAGTGATAGGCTATCTTGAACGAGAGTTAAAAGGGGGAATGAATGTCTAGACTTTGAGGCCACGAGGCTTGGCTGCTAAGTTAACCGCCCGACTGTTACACCCATGTGTTTGGCTGGATGCGACACTGTTCGGACATCTAGGTTAGACTCATGTTAAGCTGCATTTCACCTGAAAACAAGACAAGACAATCACACTGTTTCAGACCCCGCCTTCTTGCGACTCACGTCAAGCTTATAAATTGGATAGTGCGAATAGTTCAAGATATAGTAACAGACTCCAGACACCACTGATTTCCGGTCTTGAAATCAAGATCATGGGATCAAAAACGTACAACAAGATTAAAAAATCACACCATCCAAATAAATCAGAAGCAAAAGTTCAGATAATTAAATTGTAAAAATGTCATAGGCCTCCGTAGTACTCCTGCAGCTAACGATATCCGTCAATTTGAGATGCTTCTATGAAGAAACAACTCAGCTGACTATGATTTTGCATCACCGTAGACTGTTTAAGCAAAGAAAGCGGCAAGAATGGTACCGATGACACCAGCAATACTGACACTGGCGAAGTTAGTCGAGGCAGCACTAGAACTAGTGGCAGAGGTAGCAGCAGAGGTAGCAGATGCAGCCCGAGAAGTGCTAGACAAAGCATTAGTGGTTCATCCCTTACAGACGATTCATGTTTACCCTGATGTGGTGCCAGTAGAAGCAGCATTCGTGGAACCAGCGCCGGCGGGAGTAGTAGCACTTGTAACACTTGGAGTAGTTGCGGGACCGGTCGCAGCAGGGGCAGTGCTAGTGCCACCAGAGAAGGAAGCAGTTTGGGTAACGCAGCCAGATGCTATCCTATGCGTGAGAAAATTTCGATCAGCCGGGAAATTATAAATGCACGAACATCCTGGGTTGACAGTAAAGGATGCACTCTGCGCTACCTGGCCAGTGCTGTCGCGTAGAGCGAGCCCGAGAGCGGTATCTAGATAATGTGAGCAAAAGAGCCTGCAACGAATTTTGGAGCTTACTAGCTTGCTGGTTCACAAGCCAAGTCACGGACGTTCCATTCTGTTGGCCGAAGTCTACGAGAGCCTGACCATTGGGGTCGTTACCGGGAACGACGCTGTTATGTATTCAGTGTATGCACAGATTGCAGCATGAAAAAGATCGCACCTCTGTCATTGTCGATTGCACAGAAATTTTGATCAAGAACTGCGGATTCAGTTAAGATTGAAAAAACGAACCACAAAATACGGAGCTGCAGGGATCAATGAGTAGGTTAATAAACATACATCTAGCAATTACAAACGTTGTCCTCCAGACCAAGTAAGTAAGATAGGTTGGCACTCTACGACATTGGAGCTGCAGACGTGTAAACTGACTAACCGCGTAAAATAGGGGACACTCACGGAGTATTAATGGTAAATTGCCCTTGAGCAAAAACACCAGCAGCAAAAACGAGTGGGAGAAGAACAGCCTTCATGGTGGTTGTGGGTTCCGGGAAGAGGAAAATGGAGAGCAAGTGAGAGCGTGGAAGATATGGGAAGAAAAAAGAAGGCGTGCCTCACTAGATTATTTGTTGATGTTGGATTGTTTATCTGGACAAACAAAGCGTGATTAGCCGGTCACTTCCGCGGCTTTTTGTATTTTTTGTATTGCGCAGTCACAAATCAGTCATATACTAAGTCTGTCGTCTTCAAGCTGCTATCCAACCATATGGAGGCTTGTTAGGAGACCGTAGTGGCCAGAAACCCAATATTGTTCCTGTTCCGCGGCCGCAACCTTCAAACCTACGCCAATGCGTTGAGGTTCATCGACACTATATCTTCGTTTCGGGACGTAGAGTATTTTATCTAGTCTGGCCGGTGGATATTTCTTATCTTCGTCTGAGCTTTGATATCCCCATGTGAATCCTTCTGGATCAGAGTCTCCCCGTTGCCAGGCATCATCCAAGCCTAGGTTGCATGCTAAGAAACAGTCCATCTTTCCAACTGGATTCATGTCTCCCGCGATTAACCCTCCCTCGATATTATCATCAAGCTTCAACAACTGTGCCAGCGCCTCCAACTGTCTGGCTCTTTTACGTTCACCGCTCGGGAAGGACTCGAGATGCGTGTTGGCAATACAAATGGTTCGTTTGTCTTCAATTTTTCCAGTTGCCGATAATTGCACGTACACCAGAAGACCTGTCCGTTGCGCATCTGTCGTACGAAAATGAACTATCTGTGCTTTCACTACTTCCAAATCTCTGGACACCAGCGTTACGTTGCCGCAACAAGCTTGCCTCGGCCATCTGTCCTCTCTCAGAGGGACCATCGCGAACGTGCGCCGGACCCATTCGTCGGTACGTATCAAGTCGAACATCATTGGTGTTATCTCCTGGAACAAGACGACAACTGCATCCCCTCTGTACCCAAGGCTCCTTCCTCTTTCATCATGGCTATCAATAATTTCCTGTAAGTGGCGCAGAATCCCATTAATCCGGTCTTGCCATACGTCTTCGATAATGTCAACGTTCCATGTAATGATGCGCATCGATGATGGGAGGGACTTGACCATGGGATCATCATCGGCATTTGAGGGCCCCCTAGACGAAATGTGTTTCCAATCCCCACGTCGGGGCCGAAATCGATACATTTTAAGGATATAAGATGGACTTGGCTCATCATCAAACGACTCGTAATCAGCCTTGTCAGGGATTACTGGCTGATCATGCTCGTGAGGCCGTAGTATGAATGGAGGAGGAGCGAGGGATCCCGTTGGGGCCAAAAGTCCTTCAGAACTTGATTCTGATTCCTCCACGGAGAGCGGTGGGATAAATGGTTTGATAACATCATCGTCAGTGAAAGGTGGCATGATCTGGGCGGGCAGAAATCATGTTTATCTATTATAAATTCACACCTCGGACTGAGTACTCGATCGACTCACCGGATTGGACTCGATTCTTATCAAGATTAGTGAAAGGAATGCCCCAAGCGTATAGATGATTTGGCTTAAAGAGAGAAGAGTTCGCAGAACAAGAAGTGCTCATAGATCAAGGATCTCTCCATCCATGCCTACACCAAAGTTAAAACTCAAATGCATCATGTGCCCCCTGTTTCCTTCTTCATTGTGTCACGGTATTCGTTTACGGAGAAGCCCCCAACTACCCCGTATCATTCGTAGACTATATTTGTGATCACATTCGAAAAGACATTTCGAACCATCACCTGGGTGAACAACGAGTGGCACATTGATCGGGGAGCTTTCCTGATAAACACTAGTCAGAGTCTGAGAAGATGGGTAAAAGTCACTACAAACTCCGTGAATGGAATAGTTTAGGTCTTACCGTATCGCGCTTAGGATAACTCCGCACGTGGGTCGAAACCCGAGCTCACATCCTGAACGATTTCACCTACAAAAGCGACGATCGCATGGTAATCAAACACTTTGTCCTGTTCTTAACAGACAACCCTGGAGCGTTTGCTTAGTCAAGTAACGTGGGGTGCTATCGCGGAGTCACCGAGTACTGCTCGTTAATTCCCGTTTTCTTCTTCTTTCCCTCTTTTCTCACTTCTCTCGTGTCTGGATCAGTTGCGAGTGATCTGAGTCTTGCTTTACATTTCTCGTTAGGTTTCTCTTTGTACTTTCGGCCGTGTATTGTAGAATACTAGGTACTTTACCGCGGACTGCGATCGAGCACCGCGTTATAAATTTATGAATTAAAAAAACTCCGCACGTGAATTCTCGAGGACCAAAAAATCTTGTCGGTATCTAGAAACCAAACCATGAGGCATGCACGTCCTCAAACTATCAGTCAGGAAGAACTTGTAGTCCTGCTTAGGGTCTTCTCTGGATGCTTCGTCATTGGGTTTCATAGAGGAAATCACAACTGTAGCAATGGAAATGATAACGACAACATCACGAGTGTCGTCCAATCTATTTAATTTTGCGATATGGTCACGAAAAGATGGCGTACGCCACCTTGACCAGCGATTTGATCGAACATATTCCCCCAAGCTCCACGTGCTTACGTGTCAGCCCGGAGTGAAATTCATTAAATATGGTCAATCTAAGAATCTCGGGAACCAACCAAGCGAAGCTTAAAGCTCCGCTTCTTCTCTCGCAACCTTGACTTCCTCTTCCGCCTTGGGTTCATCGAAGAACGCACGGAGAACGTTAGCCTTGATCTGGAGTTCATCGAGTTTGACAGGCATCAATGTTTTCTTCTCCAAAATTGAACTGAGGCTGTTGCAACCAACGATTAGATCATGATCAATCCAAAGATAATCAGAGGCAGCGCGAGTCAGCGGAGAAGGAAAATTATTACAAAGGTTTGCTGACCGTTTGTGCTCCTTCTCGACGTAATCGTGACCTTTATCGACAACCTTTTCCATGAACTTCAGGTATTGCTCGGCAGTTGGGAAGTTCTTTGCCAAGGTGCGGGCTTCGCCAATGATAGCCTGTTGAGAGGCATGGCTCGCGCTCATGAATTTCAGGGCAAGGCTATCTAGGGATGAAAGACGCCCAGCCTTGGAAAAACCGTAGAAATCAGCAACGAAGAAAGAGGGCTGATGCTCATGCCTACTTGGTCGTTCAAACCCCCACCTACTTTCCTTTGAGTGCCACACTTCTCATTTAGGTAGTCGATAAAATCAGCTTCGGACCTGCCGCCTTCATACGGCATACCGTCCTTGTTGTCCATAGAAAAGAACTTGAGGGTAGGGAAACTGCTAACGTCGTATTTCCTAGCGATGTCCTTGTTCTTTGCATCGTCAGCGTCGATATTTGCCACGACACACTGTCTTTTGTACTCAATTCTTCAACTGCGAGCAAGAAACAGATAACGTGCTTACACTATTCTCCGGCTTGAATACGTGGGCAACTTTATGGACTCGATAACAATGATGCTCGTGACCAAGTTTCACATACACTCACCTTTTTCATAGGTGGGCTTGAGGTTTTTGCAATGACCGCACCAAGGGGCCTGAAAAGTCATAAGAATGACGTAAATTATTTCCAGCGCCAGAAGGATACTTGCAGTGAAAGAAACGAGAACATTTTTAGATGGATCCTATGCCAGAAATTTAACCTACAATAAAGCACTTTTTGCAGAAACAGTAACGTACCATGACAATCTCATCGAAATTATACACATCGAGAATAGTTGTCTCTGGAGGTGGAGATGGTTTGATGTTAGACTTGACGCCCGATTTTTGTGTCACACTGGAAAAAAAAGGGTAAGAGGATCACACAGAACATATATATCGAGGCAAAAAATCGTACAAAGCTGCAAGACTATCCAAATCTCTACCGCTCTCGTATTTTTCATGTGTTCCAGCAGCATCAAACCACTTCAGAGCTGTTTTCGATATATTCATACAGTGACCGCAGAAAATTTGTTTCAAATGAACGAACTAGGGAATCCTTTGACGTCGTATTTGTTACCCAAGGGCCTGCCGACACCGTCAGCATCGACTTTTGCAATTATAACCTTGTCCTTTGCGTGTGAGAATGCATCTGCAAGCTGTTCATATATAGGTGCCAGATTCTGAAATGAGGTGTCATGAGTCCCGCGAAACATGTGTTCGTATCGTATTATTGCGCACTTTGCAGTGTCCACTGGGCAAAATCCAGAGCGTCAGACGTATATTAGATTCCTAAGCGCATGTGACACACCACCACGGAGCGAAGCTAGAAATTGAAATGCTAATAAGCGCAATGACAACCAATATTCCTCGTAAGTTAGACGTACAATTCAACTAAAGCCGGTTTTCCTTGACCAACAACGTTGTCAAAGTTGTCAGGCGTTAGTTCAACCACATTAGAGGCAGAAGCAATAGCTATCAAGAACGACGAAACGACCACAAAAGAGAGCCTCATTGGTAGTTAGCAGACTGACCTTCACACTAAAAGTCTGACGTGGAGATTGATTACTTATGCTTGGTCATCCATCCCCCCTATTCATGGAATCTTTTTATTCTTGATTTCCTGTTCGACAGACCACCCAGCTTCCTCAGTAACCAACACGTCAACACCAACGAGCCGCTCCGTTCGCCTGGCCACGTGGAAGAATATGACTCTGCCCGATATGGAAATTTCTCTCTATGAGTTACTTGGCAAAACAAATTGATAAATAGAATATCCTCCCATTCATGACTTCGAACAACCAAGACCAAACCCACGACATCGGAACTCACGAGCATAACCAAGAAGAAGGAGAGACGGAGTTCATTACTGAAGATGATGTTCTTGAGGAATACCCCCTAGAAGGACATGATGGCGACGAACCGATGGATGAAGACGATGAAATCGGTGATCTCCCAAATATCGGTGGTACCTCATCTGCAATTATGGATTCAGTAGAAGACAACTCCGTTCAACACTTCAAAGGCCACAAATCCTCCGTATTTACTATATCTTGCCATCCCACAGAACCATTGGCTGCATCTGGAGGCGAAGATGATATGGGATACATCTGGGACATTACCGACGGCGAAATTGTGGTCAAGTTGACTGGACACACTGATAGTGTCATATCGACTGCTTGGAGTCACGATGGAGAGATGATTGCTACAGGAGGAATGGATGGCAAAGTTCGGATTTGGCGGCGAGTAGGAAAAACAAAGGGAAGGGATGATTACCGTATCTGGGAATTCCTCACAGAGTTACAAGGTCCCGATGAAGTTATGGTGCGTGGTCCTTCTGGTCGGACCCACAAGGTCTGACCCATTTATCGCTCAGTTCCTCCGGTGGCATCCCAAAGGTAGTATCCTTCTAGCAGGGTCCAACGACTCAACACTCTGGCTGTGGCAACGTGTGTCACTTTCCGTTCTTGATCTGAATGAACGCTCATTTTGACGCAGTGCCTTCTGGGAAAACAATGCAGGTTTTCGCTGGACATAGCGGCCCTGTCAACTGTGGCGAATTTACACCAGATGGTATGGTTTTATTTATTCTCCTTAATGTATCCTATCTCAGTTTTCTGCCCATAGGCAAGCGCATCATTTCAGCTGATGCCGACAACATCCTTATATTCTGGGACCCCCGTTCTTTAACTCCGGTCTTCAAACTGACCCCAGACGATGGTCGATTTAACCTCGATGGTATCACTTCCCTTGCTGTTAATCCCTCCTCAACACTCGCCGTTGTTGGCGGTGCAGCAGGTGGCGTTCGCGTTATCTCTCTCTCCAAAGGCGAAATAGTTTCGACCCTCAATGGTCACACAGAACATGAGAGCATTGAGGCTGTCGTATTTGTCGATCTCACCGGTCTGGGTGGTAACAATGAAGGGCCCGGTATAGTCGTCACAGGAGCTACAGACGGGAAGGTTTGTATATGGGATCTAAGCTCGATGAGGTTAAGAGCCACAGCAGAGCATCAAGATGCTATCACAGCGTTGCTCTCACATCCACCTCCCCATACCCACTTGTTGGTTTCAGCATCCGCTGATGGGACCTTGAAAACATGGGACACTAGGACTGGGAAACCATTACAAACCCATACGGGTCATCGGGGTCCTGTTATGGGGGCGTCGCTTGGCTTGAATGGATCCGTCATTGTAACTGCAGGTGACGATGGTCTATGTGCTGTATATACCACAGAATCAACGGAGGGGGATGATTTTGTGAGTTAGATTATGTCAGGGGCTCTGTTTAAATTCCAACTACCCAAAAAATAATGATGAGATGACGTCAGTGACGATCGTGACGATCGGCTCTGATTATTATATTACTTAATACAACAGCTTTTCAGCAAGAAAGACTGTCATCGAATTTATGTCACATTTATGTAGAGAAAAAAAATGCAAAGGTAGACAGTTTAAGATTAAACGGTTTAATTGTAAACAAAAGCAGACCAAATAAATGAACTAGTAACTGTAAAGCAGAACAACATGACGAAAGAAAAAGGATAGAATACAATATAGCGAGGGAACTGTTGATACGTCAGCTACAAGTTACACGCCAATTATCTTTGTTATCGCATTAGAAACAAAATCCGGTGTCGAGTGGATGTCCTGATAGCGGAAAACATGAGGCTAGGAGTGGACTGTACGTCATCATATTAACGCAGAAACACTGTTAGTAAGATTCTTGGATCAAACGAATCGGGGCAAGGCACATGCATACGGATTGCAAAGTAATGTGACACGAAGGTAGGCTGTGAATTAAAAAGAAAATGCGGAGGTTGTCGACCCAACAGCCACTTGTGTTCGAGAGGTGAAACATCATACAACAACCCAGGGGGTTTCTCGCGCGGCAGGGGAAGGGGCAGAAGAATGATCAAGTTGGCCAACAGCTGACACTGAGAACGCAGCTGCAATGGCAGCTGCAGTGGCGTGAGGATCAACGATTTCAGTCCATCTGCACTGGGACGATCTAGTATTTGAAAACATTTGAGGAGGACTGAACCGGGTTGAAGGCCGAGGATAGATTTCGGGTGTCGTTTCCTCTTGGTGATGGACTGGGTTTCCAACGGGAGAAACAATGAGATGCTGGTGGACACCGGCATTTGCAGAAGCACGTTCGTAATCAGATACGGAACCACACTCCTTGTATCGCTTTGGCGACGGGATATTGGAGGAGGTGTCATGATGAATCTCTGTTTTCAAGCTGGCGAGTGTATTCATGGTATCATTTGTCAGGCTATGTGAATGTGAGGAGTGAAAAGCCGATGATTCTGACCCTGCCAAATCATCTCCGAGATCAATATACTTGCGTTTGTGTGTCCTGAGTGAAAAATAAGGACAGGAAGCAGAAGGAATGCAACACACGCACACTGAGTGCTTGTCGCCTTGCTTGAGAAGGTACAGTTCTTTTTCGAGCTCTTCTACGCGGACAACATAGCGCCAGGACTGGATACGAGAGGTATTGGCGTCATTAACATGTTCCTGGTGCTTGGTAGATAGACGGGCGTAGGAGCCACGAAGGACGGTGTATTCATCCTTGAGAGCCTGGTGGGCATCCGAGAGGGCACGATGTCGAGAAAGCAGGTCATTGTAGATGTGAGAGAGATGACGGAAATTCGACAAGAGGTCCTGGCAGGTGGCTGTAGTGTGAGCCATCCATGGACCTTTAAAAACGACATCTGGGTCGTGGTCGTGGGTGAGGATGAGGGGGGAGTCCGGAGGCATGGGAGGAAAAAGCAAAAGAAAGTATTTACCATTATATATTCTATCAATGCCTCAGGGTCCGGTCACAGTCCTGGTACACCTCACTGCCATCGCCGTCGTCTCAGACCGTGCACTCGAGGCCCGTCGTCAGCCACGGTCACCGCCTGCAACGTCGCTGCCGTCAGACCTGACAGCCTCTAAAACCAAATGTCTTTCCTTCGTTTGACTCTGACGCCTGCTTTCAGGGCTCATCCTTAAAGTCCGTCTCCTTCTGTCCTGCCGTGCTCCAGCTCATCTGCCCTGCCCCAGCTCCAGCTCATCTGCCCTGCCCAAACAGCTGTGAATCACGCCGCGCATATTTGGGGCCATTGGCAACGACAACATTGTTGATCAATTCATCCTCGGCCAGCTCATAGACCTGGACACTTCCTAGAGGCCGCTAGAATTCTGCGCACTCCTCTCTCAATTCAATGAACAACAGTAGCGGTTATTTATAGACCCTCAGTGGATCATCGAGGCCGACTTTGTCACCATCAACGCTGCGGGCCTCAACCACATCCAGTAAACATACTCCTTGTTTCAGCGCCTTGAAAAACTGCTCAGGATTCCAATAGGCTACTTGTAAGTGCCTGTTCTATCATCTACGTCCAACCGTGCTCCCTTTGATACCGGAATATCTTCCGGACTCTCGACTAGGCCAGAAAGGACGCCATCTGTGCCATATAGCGCTTCAAACTCGCAGAACGGCTATAGAAATTATCGCCAACCATATCTACTTCTGGTAGGTTCTCAGCGTGATTTCATTCAGCAGCTCACGTCGAACCTTCCCAGAATTGAGGTTCCAGAAATGCATCGTCTACCATGACGCCTAGTATTTTACCGCTATCCGGTCGTGTTGACACACGGCGCCGTAGCCATCGATGGAGTGTTACTCTATTCATCCATTCTGGACCGACAAATGCAGCAGTTTCGTTTCTTGACACCACCTGAAAGACACACAGCGTCCTTCATACTTATTACTTAATTTAATTGATCATTCTCCGACCCACCCTGCCGAATTCAACATCTGGTCTACTGCGCTCACAGACTGTGGGCTGTGGTTTACTGGAAGCACTACATGCTCAAGATGGAATTTTTCATGGTCAGATGTCTGTGATTTGTTCAACGAAGTTAGGCTGGATGCTAGGATCAGACCACTTCAGAATTCCCAGAAGAGCAGGAAGAGCATAAGAACCAGCTTCGGGTTCAGACAGGAGAGACTGTTCCTCAAGGATGGATTTATTGGACCTTTCAGAATAATGATTTTGCATCTTTTAAATGTCAACTTGACAGAGAATGCAGATGATTGAAGCTACCAGAAAGGTTGGATACTCTGGGATCCCAATGAATGGATATATCTCTCAATAATACATTATGCTCTGAATTTGATACACTCTCCTAGCAACAGACAATTGATTCCTCATTCCTCTTGATACCCATACTGTAGTGTAATTATAAATAACACATCAAATTGTAATACCCTTCAATTCTCTA